>JGI24129J20441_1000388_pt1 | contig 13473 bp, 10 predicted proteins | sample BarGraNGADG00211_FD_20441 | JGI IMG/M metagenome (IMG submission 20441) | reverse complement strand
ACGACAGGGATCATGGGTCCTCAAGTACAGCAGCACCGGAACTGGGGAAAAGATAGCACCTTCCACGATCAGGGGGATATCCTCCCGATGTGTACTACCCAAGTCTGTAGAACCAATACTCTATTACTAAAGTCATCTCACTGCTGTATATAATCTATGCTTCCCGGAGAAGAGTACCTGAGATCCTCGCCCGCCCAATCAGCTCTTGTCTTCATCACCAGGAGAACATGAGCAGAAGGGTGAGACTATTGACTGTGCTGGTTGGGACTCGTCCGGACCTCGCCGCGCCAAGAAAGGGAAAGATGGGCGGCATTGACCTCTTCTCGGAAATGAAGTGCACCGTTGGCCGACTCGTGGCGAATCCGCGGCAAGTCAGCAACATGATGGTGGCCGGGTGGTGGAGATAGGGGCCCTTGAACACGCTCGCGACCACTTCGCTGAAGAGCGTCGAAACGAAACCGCGGACGCCGTTGCAGACGCTCTGCTTCGAACTCGATGTCTTCGTCCTCCGTAGAATGTCCCGCACTCTGCTCATGCTATGCCGAAGCTGTCCAGAGTCGCTGAGATGCTTCGTTTCCAGCAGTCTGCCGGGAGTCCGACAAGTTCCAACATCTGATCATGAAGAAGATGTGCCAAGCTGCGGGACGCAAGGCAAGCAGATCCTCGCGAGCACCGCTAGCGCCTATTATGCCAACGATTGCCTCGATTGCATCTCTAGTCTTAGCAAACTGGGCCAGTGAGGCAGATGGCGTCCTAGTCGGCAGATCCATGACGTTTGTTGCAGCGACTCTCGCGCGTACGCCCTGCAAAACAGTCTCGACAGAGCCCGAAGATGCTGCGTGCGGAGGTTGTTCTTCCGGTACTGCGATGGCTTGCCAGGTAGAGTCCGCCGCGCGGCAAGGATTCGCAACGGACGCAAGATCTGGTAGGTTCTTGAAGATGTTGTTGACTGCGTCTTCGGCAATCCTCTCGTGCAATGCGCGCGCTGTTTCCGGGAGTTGCGAAGGAATCCGTTGAGGAGATACTATTTGCAGTCACCTGACCTAGTGGAAATTGGCAGATGAAGCCCTGCCAACTTGAGTCTGTTATGAGGGGGCATCATGAAAGAGGCAAGAGAGTTGTCGTACGAAGGGCTCTTGGAGGTTCTGAACGCGCATGACTGCAAGGACAGCTTTGACAAGTCGGGTCGTATTCCGGATTGCACCGAGTTGAGAGATGCTCTAGCGACGGCTTTCGGTTTGGAGCCCGTTGGCAGCCAAGGGGAACTTGGTTTTGAGTCTGTTGCCAACCAGGCGGTACTGGGTATCGACGTCTATCGGTACAGTCAGTTTGAAGCGCTTCCGCAGTCACTCGTACCGTTCGTTGTCCGAGTCCTATACTCCGAAGCATGCCGTCAACTGCAATCTGTGGAGCCGTACCTGTTCCAGAATGCCGACGAGAAGGAATTCAGAAGGCACTTCATAGACGCAGGCGACGGCGGGTACCAATTGCTTGATACACCAATCCATGCCGTGGTCTTTGCGCTGCATTTCGAGACCAATCTCAGAGCTTTCAACTCCTTCAGGTTCTACCCACGCCTAAGGGCGCTGTTTGAGCGGGATCTCAGTGCGAGATATGCGATTACGTATGACAACGTGTTCACGTTTCAGCACAACTACTATGGAGCTGGCATCATCAAGAACGCGCGCATTATCGGGAGAGACCGGCTGAACAGGTGCTTGATGGACCAAGGAACGTTCGACTGGTTCACCAGGAACACCCGTGGAGTAGAGAACCTTGGCTCAATTGGCATCCAAGACCTGCAGGAGATGTCAGACTTCATTGAGTATGACGCGTCCTCGGCCAACCAGGAGGGGCAGATATTCTCCCCTAGGGGCGGTTTCGCATTGGAGTCTCCATGGAAGGATGTCGATGTTCTGAAGATTGACGACATATGTGTCAAGAGCAAGTCTTTGGCCGTGTACAGCCTGCACGTGCACTCCCTCTGCACGATGTTGGATGAGAATGATTCCACGAAGAGTGCGACGTACACGGTGACACTAGGGAACCTGAACACCGCTGGAATCAATGATTCGTAGTTGTGGAGGGCCGCACTCATTCCATCGAGATGTGAGAGAGACCCCGGGGACAACTGAACCTTGCCCCTGGTGTTCAGGGTCTCCTCCTCCGCATGAGTCCGGGCACGTGTGACTGCTTGCCCCAGGGCGTACGATTGAGACGATGCAACTCGCCAGTCGACCCGGAGTTTGACTTACGTCATAGCCATTGGTTCTTGTCCCAGCGTCTGGCTGCATCACCAATGGAGGTGCGAGAAGGTGACACTCTCGGACTAGCGTTGGGAGTGGATAACTCGCTTGACTCGCCGCCAACGCTTGTGTAGCTTATGGGTGTCTTCTTGGCGTGGCGTCATGACGGTTTGAATGTACGGGGGAGGTGTCAAGGGCATGAAACTTCGTATTGTGCAGTGGAACGTCTCGACGATGTCTCAACCGAAGGCAATCGCTGACTTCATTGGGGAGAGAATCGGTCAGGGGCCGGCAATCGTGTGTCTGGACGAGGTCAAGCGGTCTTCCTTCGACAAGTTGCTCGCTTCGCTGAACCCAGCATCGTCGTGCTTAAGTCTGGACCTGCGCGAGCCAGGCAAGAACGAGGGCAACGAGCGCGGAACGGGCGTTGCAGTGCTCGTCTGACCATGGCCAGCTTTGACGTTCCTCAGCCCGAATCAGCTGGATTTGGCATCTCTGATCTGATGCATCACATCGCGCTGCCCGAAAGCGCGCAGTTGCTGGCGGTATTGGATGCTGCCTGCTCAAACGTGCGAGTGAGCATCGGCAACCTTCCGACCTGGATGAATCTGCTTTGTGTTATTCATGATAGGTTTCGTGACTGCATGGCGGTGAAGGTAACGACCGAGAGCGACACAGTCCCCCTCCTTATGGCACGTCTCTCGTACGACGATTGGGTCGCCTCTGTCATGCTCGTCCTTTCTGGACAACTCCCTGCTGCATATGCCTCTATGAGACCATCGCTCGAGTCTGCAGTGCTAGCATTGCACTGCTCTTGCTCACTCGAGCTCCAGGAGATATGGCTAAAACGCAACGAATGCCCGGAGGACTTCAAACGCTCGAAAGCTTCGTTTGCGTGGTACAAGCTGCTGGAGTCTCTCCAGGAGAACCGGTGCCGGGAACTCGGCCTAGTCGGATGTCCTCGACATGGTAGACCGTGCAGTGGACTAGTGCAGTGCCTCTATGAGAAGCTCAACGATGCTGGGGCTCATGCGAATGCGTATAGCATCCTTTCGACGGTTCGCAGCGATGTCGATGGCTGGAACGTGGAGCAGTTTAGATGCGGCGACGTGACCATGCGGGTTGCCCTCAAGACCGTGGCGTACACAGGGTATGTCGCCACAAACGCCGTCAGGGCAGCAGCTCGACTCGAGCCCATACCTGGGCGACTGCTAGAGTGGGTTGATGACGTGTCTCGAGTTAATTTGCCAGGCGAGCCAATAGCAGCGGAGACGCTTTAGACGCGCACGCCTCACACTGGTTAGTCCAAATGCTTTGGAAACCGCCAATGTCAGTTTGCCAGAAGGGAACCGTAATGGCATTACGGAGTTGCCTGGCAGAGCGAGTAGCTCATCTGATGACTCGTCCACGGCACTACTACTGAAGCTAGTGTTCGAGGTAATACTTGATGTTCCTCAACGTTGCCCCAAGATTAGGTTTGGAGAGATATGGTGACCACAGTGTCAACGTGGATTGAAGCATCCGCTTGTTTGGAGTACACTGCAAATACGCTACCGCGTGAAGACGATCAGGCCGGTGGTTGCTTGGTAGGCAGTCATGGAGAGTGCTGGGACAGCGAGGTAGGCCGGTCGCAAGTTCGATTCGTGTTCGCAAGGTGAAGGGGTGGCAATGTGAGTGATCGGGCATTTAGTCAATGGGACGATAGCTGGGAACTGTCCCTACCACCGCTGTCCCGCGAAATGCAGTCGAGCATGGAGTGGCGACTAAATGAGTTGGCTGAAAGCTACCGGACGTCACATGGCGTTCTCAAGCGAGACAGCACATGGGCGCGGGAGATTCCAGACGAGGCTTGGTCCGACCTGCAGAGGGCAATTGATCTTGACCTAACAAACTCGCAGTTTCCCCTACACATAGTTGACTCCCGCCTCACAACATTTGACGATGCCTCATCGCCCGCAACCTACGGGTTTGGGTCAGGCAACGGAGTTTCTGCATACACCGTATTCTTCGCCCGTCTATGGGCAGCGTGGTTCATCGCCGTCTGCTCGCCTTCTGACTCGTGTACCCGCGGTCGGGCAATACCGTGTGTGGATGAAGGAGACTTGGATTCGGAAGGGTTCGGCGGCTACTATGTCGTGAGTGGTCGTACTCCTGCCGGCACGGCATTCGTGGTGGAGGACCCGGATACCGTCTGTTTACTAGCCGTTGGTAAACAGAGGTACATCGAAGTGCGAGGGAAGCTAATCCCAGTCACTTGACGCGTCCAAGTCCGTCGCCGCAGCACTTGATGTATGGCGGAGCACAGACAGAGAAACGTTATATGGTGTCAGAATGCTTCCACAGCGTACTTGAGTGCTGAGCGTAGACATACATCTGGTCAGTTATGATCCGTAAGCGATCTTGCCACTTGTATCGTGACAAGGAATCGGGTGGCGCATTCGTTGACTTCAGTGGGCGAGACGTGTTACACTGGGAGACAGCACCGAGAGAAGGGGGCAGACACTATGGGCAAAATGGTCACCAGCACAAGTCTGTTGGACGTGGAGTACGCGGACCTGAAGGACGCATTGGACCGGGTTAACGTGACTCGGTCTGTCTCGAGTTGGGCAGGTGTGGTCTTCCTGGGTCTTGTTGTGGCAGGTGGCTGGCACATGTACGACTTGTGGTTTGCTATCAGTCCCTGGTTGGGGTGGATTGGAGTCGGGCTGCTTGGTGTATTTGTACTCATCCTGCTCATTGGGTTGCCTGGCATCCTGCGTCCGGTCGTGCAAAGCTATAACGAACAGATTGCCGTCAACCGACGTGAACGAGCGGCGGAGGACGCTGTGGACGCCATTCTCAGAGCGCTCGATGAGACCAAGTACAGCATATTCCGGAACGTCTTCATGGGATACGGAGACTTGGACCACGTTGTCATAGGGCCCACAGGCATCTTCGTCATCGAGACCAAATCCAATCGGGGTACCATCGAGCTGGAGCGCGGGAGACTCATAGTTCGGGACGGCGATGCAACCCGAAAGGACTATGAACGTCAGGCAAGTGGTGCGTCGTGGCAACTCAAGATCGTGCTGTCTGAGCGCCTGGACACGAAGGTCTATGTTGAGCCGATTCTGGCGTTTCCATCTGCATCGAAAGTGCCCGCCGGTCTGGAGTTGCGCCGTGTCAACGAGGTTGTTCCTGTGCGTGTCGTCCATGGCAAGGACCTCATCGACGTCATTGCTGGGCATCGCACAGGCATGAGCCTTACGACCCTCGAGGCATGCAAGAAGGTTCTGCAGGACATCGTCCACGAACGCATGTCGGCGAACCAGTGACTTGTGCCACGGCGTGAATCTGCTGGTTCATTGTGCAGTATCAGTGCCTCCTGTTAGTGCAATCTGCAACACGGCTCCTGATGGGTGGGACAGCGACACGCGACCGGAGCGAATGATGGAAGTGTTTGGCCCGTACGATGACAAAGCGCCAAGGCACGTTACTCAGAGCAGCCTAGCGGCGTCTTCGTTCTCGCGTGCCCGAGCGTCAAATTCATCAGCAAATTCCTCTAGCTTCACTCGGACAGTATGCGCCCAGCCTCGCACCTGCCGGTTTGGGCTTGCCTCAAGCTGGGCGTAGAGGTCTGCTACTGTCCTGGGTGAGCCCTCGCGCGATCCATAGCCAGAGAAGCTGTGGAGGCGTCTTCCAAGTGCATCCAACACATTGGAGTCGTGTCCATACTTGTCCACGACATATCTCGCAACTGTGCCCCATGAGTACTTCGTGGAGTCGGTGTTGCGTACGCCTATGGGCAGAAGACATAACAGCAATGGAGGAGCGCGCAGATCGTCAGCGGCACACCAGACACGAGCATCTTCCTGCGTTATTTGTGAGATCCCGATCTCCAGGTCACATCGGCCCGGCCTTGGACCGTCAAAGGTCGACCGAGCCCTCTCAGCACTATCAACTCCCCCTGCTGTCACGGTTTCGCGAATAAGTAACCAGACTGGAGCCCAGTACTCCCGAAGAAGCACGTGTATCGTGCTGGTCACACTGTCGTACAGGTCCAGCTCAGACAAGTCGAAGCCGAAGAGAATCTGCCTAGCGATGTCCAGAGCTAGTTCCTCGTCTTGCTGCCCAGTAAGCAACCAGGCCGCTCCTTCGTCCCACCAGTACCAGTCGAGCGATTGACCGCCTTCAAGACAACTCGCAAGTCGATGATCCATGAGCAGGGATCTGAGAGCGGATCGTGTCTCGGCTAGTAAGGCAGCTTCTCCCACTGAAGTGGGTGAGCGAAGGAATTCCAGGCTGAGTCTGAGTGCCGCGGGGGTGCCAACGGAGTGCAGAGAGTCGGCGATTCGGGCTACGTCACGGGGCTGAACACCCCTAAGAACGAAGGAGTCCGTAAGAGACGACAGGCTAGAAATGTCGATTGCGCCATGCACTGCCGCATCCACACATCGTTGGACAGATGAGAGGATGGGGCGTGAGCGAGCAGTAAGGTCCACAAGAAATGGAGCCAGGACAGAATCCGCTCGGACTAGATCGAGGGTTCTCTCCACTTGGTCGCCGTCTTGCTTCCTGAGACTGGCCAAGAGACCAGTGAGGATCATGACGTTAGTGTTACCCATACTGGTGGCCGTGGCGCGTATCGCCGACAGGAACTCATCGACGACGCTCCACGGGTCCTTCAGTGATTCGCCAAGCTTCTCACCAAACGAGAATCTGAGTCCCTCGGTCGCCGTCGCATGTTCAATGAGGATTGGAACAACGGCAACCATCTCGGCCACATGGTCGCTGCAGTAAGCGGCAAGCTGCTTCAGACGAGCCTGAGCCTCGTCACTCGATTTCCCCGGCCTGTGAAATTGTCGAGCATCCAGAACTTCCATCTGCATTCGTTCCACCAAGGTCCTTGGGGCCATGGCTGCCAGCCAATCCTGCAATTCCGTGGTCTCGGATTCAGGCCGTCTGTCCATGAATTCCGAGACCTTATTGCGCAGTGCAGGCAAGTACTCGCGGTGATTCTCTATGATGGCGCTTACCAGTGGCCTAGCCACATCCAGAAGACCACTTGTCAAAAGCCCATATAGCTTCTCGAGGAATCCAGCAGCCGCTGTGCGCCGGATCACCGATTCTTCTGAGTTCAACGCTTCCTCCAACTTGGTCGTGATCTGGTGCCAGTACTCAGTGATCTCTCCCATGAACTGAGGATGATAGTCAGGCAAGGGCTGGCGTTCTCCCTGGCTTTCCACTCCACCCATTCGCACGCAGGATCCGGTGGTAAGACCACTGCACAATCCTCGGACTCCAAGAACCCTGCAGGCTTCGAAGGGGCTGTTCAAGGCATCGTCAAGTGCTGGCAACCGCTGCAGCAACGGTGTTTGAGTACCTGGTAGAGAGAGCCGGAACAGATCCAGGTACTGGTTGGCAATGTACTGGTGATGTAGCGTTGCTTCGGCCGCAGCGAAGACAAGGAGGATTGGAACGGATTCTGCAAAGCACTCAGACCACCAACACAGCTTTACCATTGCCTCGACCAAGGCTTCTCCGGATTTCATAGCCTTCAGGGCCTCGTCGGGCGTAGATGATGTGAACACACGCCGAAGTGCACCCGTTGTGGCCACTGGGTTACACTCTGCAACTGCCGAAAGCAGATTGGCCCCGGTTTGTGTCACCAGGAAGTCAGGGGACGATAAGTAGCCATTTGGCCGGCACAGTAGTTCAACCGTCTTCTTGCCCATGTCAGAGAAATGGAGCTGACTAAGGCGTTCGCAGAAGGACACCGCAAGGCTTGGTGGGAAGGCTTGAATCAACGAAGCCGCTGCCTCCGGACTTGTCTCGAACCACCAGTGGCTGGCAATTCTAAGCGCGAGTAGCCGGGGCTCGACGGCAATGTAGTCCCCGATGCTTTTGACGTAGCCAGCTGCAATCAGCTTGTCGACCCCTGTCCGCAGAAGGTCATAGTCTGTGCCATTGCACAAATGCTTGCCCAGGCTACCCAGTTCCTCAGTGAACTTGCCCCGAAATCCCACGCGCGTGAATAGTGCTAGGGCCGTCACGAGGAGAAATTCATCTGGCGGCAGGGTTCTTGCCCGTTCGAACATTGTCCCCACAGACGACTGTTCCAGGAGTGCAGCAACACTGTAGTCTCCCGTACGGAGCCGCTTTGCAATGTGGAGACCAATCCCCGGATACCCCTGGGCCTGCCGGATTGCGAATTCAGTATCCCACTGGGAAAGAAGGGGCTTGCAGTCGCCGAGGATGAGTTTCATCACGTCGTCAGGAAGTGGATCGAGTACGAATGCAGTCTTGCTCGGGAGCAAGTCGCACACGTCGCGCGATAGACCCACGAATGTAAGACCGGTAGCGCCAGACGCCGCTTCCTGCGCTAGCCACGCGTAGTCGCCTGGACTGCAGTTGTCGACAACGAACACACAAGGGGCGTTAGTTGATTTTGTCCAGTTCCAGGCGTGCCGAATCCCATCCGAGCCTGCAGAGCCTGTGTCGATGTAGAGTGCAGAATGCATGAGTACGCTTGGCGATACTTCTTGAGCGTCGACGGGGCGGAGCGCCTCGACAATGAGTCGCGTCTTGCCGATTCCCGGCGCACCGACCACGTGCCACACTCTATGCGTCAGGAGCTGTTGTTTCAGCGCGTCTACTATGTCCTGCTGCTCACGTGAGGGGTGAAAGGGATTGGAGTACCGGGGATCCCGCAGTAATACGTCCGCATTCTCCAGGCCTGTGGGCGGTTGTTTCCCACGCCATGTGAGCACTTGCACGATGGCTGTTGGGAATCGGTTGACCCACGCGCTGATTGTCCCGGCATCGTACAACTCGATGTTCACCTTATCGATCAAGTCAGCTCGGCGCATCGTGATCTGCTTGACCATCTCGTCTGTGCGCTTCTTCTTCTGACCGTCTGTCCAAGCCGGCGTGGCCATGAGAATGTACTTTCCGCTGCGGGAAAAGAGATCAGCTAGGGCAGGCTTCACGTCGCCCGACTTCCGTGCGAGCATCTCCTTTCCGCACTCCGTAGGACCAAACTCCCCACACGCCTTGCACTGGAAGACTACATCTGTACCGGGGAACCACGCTGGCAGTGCTGTGCTGGAAGGAGCTTTCCAGTAGATGGATGCGTCTACCCCTTCGTCCGCAGCCTTCGTGTGAGCATTGACGCTCCAGCAACCCAACGGGATGTTGATGGACAGAGCCACGTTGTCAAGTAGAATCTTGAGGAGACGGGGCAGCTCCTCTTCCGAGAGTCCTTCGATGTCCGAAGGGTCTGTCCGGATGATTCCTCCGTTCGGTTGGACGGTCTCCATGCTAGCCCCCCGAGTCTCGTGTGCTTTGCCTTCGCGATGTAGCAGCACAAGAGTAGTGTAGGCCGAACGCAAGGGCGATGCAAACTAGATGAACCTTCCTCGCCCTCGGACAGCCACTCTGCGCGGCCAGACTGGTGTTCGCCGGGTGTCTCCCATGAAGTCGAGAGATATGTGTCCTGAGTTTGAGCGTGACAATGCCGTGCTATACTAAGCGAACGTGGGAACTGCCGGTCAGAGGCGAAAGTGCAGTTTGGGAGGGGGAAGCCAAATGGATGTGTATGGTCAGCGTTCAGCCAGTCTGTTCAGCCACGATGGAGTGGGACGGTTCTCTCAGCCACGTGCCGAGCGTCTGCACGTATTAATCGAAAGTGAGTGCCGGACGTCCCCTGGCTGGGGCCTGCTCTTGTCCGGCGTGACGCCAGCTAGCACGTGCGATTCACTCGGCAGACGCTAATGGAAACGACGATTCAGAAGGCGCTTCAAGACTTCGCCGAGGCCGTAACGGCCAAGATGACCCAGTTGACTCCAGGTGAACCTGAAGATCAACTGCGAGGACCTTTCGAGAATTTCATGGCTGCCGCGGCAGGAGTTCTGAAATGGAAGGTGGTATGTACTGGCGAGACGCCCCTCGCCGACCATCTCGGACGCCCAGACTACGCGGTTCATCTTGGTGGACTGCTCTCTGGCTATGCCGAGCTCAAGGCTCCTGGCATGGGTGCTGACACGAGCCGCTATGTAGGCCACAACCGCAACCAGTGGAACCGATTCAAGGCCATTCCCAACATGCTTTACACGGATGGAAATGAGTGGGGACTCTATCGCAGTGGCGAGCTCGTGGACCACATTGTTCATACATCCGGCAACGTCGCCGCCAAAGGCAAGAGAGTCGTTAGCGCTGAGGATGCTGCCGCCATCGAGCGCATCCTTCGGGACTTCTTCTCGTGGGAGCCCATCATACCGAAAGACCACGACGGGAACATCGACCTCAAGCGTTTCGCCGTGCTCCTTGCCCCTCTTTGCCGCATGTTGCGCGATGATGTGACAGACGCGCTCAAGAATCCGGCATCGCCCATTGTGCAGATTGCCAAGGACTGGCGGCAACTGCTGTTCCCCAATGCGTCGGATGAGACCTTCGCCGACGCATATGCCCAGACCGTCACGTTTGCTCTGCTTCTAGGGAGGAGCGAAAGTTCTGATGCGCTCACGATCGAGACGGCGGTGGCTGCCCTTGCCTCACAGCATAACCTCTTGTCGCGCGCGCTCGAAGTGCTCACCGATCCCCGGGCACGTGGCGAGATGACTGCATCACTCAACCTTCTTCTTCGCGTAGTTGCGGCAACACCATCTGCGACAATGGGAGGTTCCAACGATCCCTGGCTATATTTCTATGAAGACTTTCTTGCGGCCTATGATCCCAAATTGCGCAAGGACGCTGGCGCATACTACACCCCTGTCGAAGTTGTTCATGCACAGGTTCGTCTGATCGACGATCTGCTCGTCAACCGACTAGGCAAAGCGATGGGCTTCGCGGACCCAGGCGTCGTTACGCTCGACCCCGCCACGGGCACAGGTACCTATTTGCTGGGTGTCATTGAACGGGCTCTCAGCCGGATTGAGAAGGAGCAGGGGCCCGGGGCTGTGCCGGGCCAGGCTGTAGCTCTCGCCAAGAACCTGTACGGGCTCGAGATCATGGTCGGGCCCTATGCTGTGACGGAGCTGCGCACGAGTCGGGCGCTGCGAGACCGGGGCGTAGCGCTGCCCCAAGGCGACACGCATATCCTGCTAACCGACACCCTCGAAAACCCTCACGCCGAGGTACCAGAGTTGCCGTTCTACTTCAAGCCCCTGTCAGAGCAGCACGCGCGGGCACTCAAGGTCAAGAGCGACGTCCCGGTGATGGTTTGCCTGGGCAATCCACCATATGATCGCCATGAGGCTGCTGCTGATGATAACCACGCCCGTACAGGAGGCTGGGTCAGATGGGGTGATGAGAGCAAAGCCCTAAAGGATCGCCATCCAATCTTAGAGGCTTTTCTTGGCCCAGCCAAGAAAGCTGGGCACGGTGTGGACTTGAAGAACCTATACAACCTCTACGTCTACTTCTGGCGGTGGGCACTGTGGAAGGTGTTCGAGCAGAACACCGGCCATGGCCCTGGTGTTGTCAGCTTCATCACTGACTCGAGTTACCTTGACGGTGGTGCTTTCTGTGGAATGCGTCAGGTCATGCGCGAGGAATGCGATGACATCTGGATTCTTGACTTGGGGGGCGAGGGGCGCGGCACACACAAGAACCAGAACGTCTTCGCAATACAAACCCCAGTAGCTATCGCTGTGGCAATGCGCATCGGTCATAAGGAAGAGGACAGTCCCGCAGCAGTCCATTATGCCCGCATCGAGGGAACACGCGAGGCCAAACTGCAGGCCCTCGATTCGATCGATGCTTTCAGCTCAGTGAAGTGGCGGGATTGTTCCAGCGACTGGCAGTCACCATTCCGTCCGTCAGGAACAGGGACATACTTCGGATGGCCGCTCGCGACCGATTTGATGCCCTGGCAACATTCGGGGGCTGGACTCAAGAGGACCTGGCCCATCTGCCACGATCCAGACGTATTGAAGATCCGTTGGCAAGCTCTGCTGTCTGGCGCTGACCGGGCTGCTCTTTTCAGGGAGAGCCGTGACCGCAAGATTGAGTCCAGGGTCCCGCCATTGGTGGGCGGGAGTGTGGCAGCGACGCCGATTGCGCAATTGCCTTCCGATACTCCTGCCCCTCCTATCGAACCTTATGCCTACCGCTCATTCGACAGGCAGTGGGTGTTCGCTGATTCACGGCTCGGGGATTACTTACGTCCAACGCTTTGGGCTACACTCAACAAGAGGCAAGTCTTCCTGGCGACGTCTATCGCCTCGGGGATTGGCCGTGGGCCCGCCTTGACGTCGTCTTTCTGCATACCAGATCTGAATTACTTTTCGGGTCGTGGGGGCAAAGACATCATCCCGTTCTACGTCAACAACGAAGCTACGCAGCCCAATGTCCTTCCCGGCCTTCTTGACCTGCTCCGGAACAGGTACCAGGGGGATGTGACACCCGAGGCTTTCCTGGCCTATATCTACGGTGTGTTGGCCCAACCAGGTTTCACTGCACGGTATGCCAAAGAACTCGAATCGCATCAGCTACGCGTTCCGATTACCACGGATCCCGAATTGTTTCAGAAAGTCAGTGACTTGGGTGCGCAGTTGCTCTGGCTTCACACCTATGGTGAGCGATTCGTTCCAAAGGGCAAGCACCACGGTCAGGTCCCTGCGGGCACGGCCAAGTGCACAAAGCCAGTCCCTGGGGACCCGGCAGGATACCCAGAAGAGTTTGCTTATGATCCCGCAACACGAACACTTCGCGTCGGCGACGGCGAATTTTGCCCTGTGGCGTCCCAGGTTTTCGAGTTCGAAGTATCCAGCTTGAAGGTCGTGCAATCTTGGCTCAAGTACCGCATGAGGAAAGGAGCTGGCAAGAAATCCTCACCCCTTGACGACATCCGCCCGGACCATTGGACAAATCAGTTCACAACGGAGCTGCTTGAATTGCTCTGGGTACTCGAGGCAACGCTCGAAGTCTATCCTGAGCAGGCAAGGTTGCTTGAGTCTATAGTGGCAGGCGCATGTTTCAACGAAAACGAGCTTCCGCGGGTCCCAGATGAAGCCCGTAAGCCGCCAGTCGTCAAGGATGGGAACGGTGGTGGGCTTTTCGGCGACGGAACTCGGTGAAGAGCTTCCTAAGAACGCTTTCCGCAGACGGTGAGAGTCTCCAGACTGGTATGCGGGCGTTGAACCAAATTGGGGAGGGCAGGACATGAAGTTGGACTCGCTTGTTGTAGTATTGCGCGAGTATCAGGGTATTCTGGGGACGCTATTGGGAGTCCTTCTCACCTTGACAG
>JGI24129J20441_1000381_pt1 | contig 13540 bp, 9 predicted proteins | sample BarGraNGADG00211_FD_20441 | JGI IMG/M metagenome (IMG submission 20441) | reverse complement strand
GCCGCCGATATAGATCGTCGAGCCGATGGAGCTGGCGTCCAGGCCCAGGTTGTCGGCGGTGGTCGCGCCGATGACCGCAACCCGCAGGTTGTTGTCGATCGCGGCCTGGTTGAGGAAGGTGCCGACCCACATCGAATAGGCCCGCACCGTCGGGTAGCCGGGCGTCGTGCCGATGACGTTGGGCGTTTCGTTGAGGGTGCCGGCGATCACGAGCTTGCTCGTAGAGAGCTCCGGCTCGACAGCCTGTACTCCCGCGAGCTGCGATATCGCCGTTGCGTCGTCGAGGGTCAGCGTCGTGGCCGAGCCCGCGGAGCCGCGAGTGAAGCCGCTGGTCACGGAGCCGGCGTTGACGGTGAGCAGGTTCGTGCCCAGGGATTGGAGACGGTCGCTGATTCCCTTCGTGGCGCCCTGGGCCACGCTGACGAGAGCGACCACCGAAGCGACGCCGATCACGACGCCGAGCATCGTGAGCGCCGCGCGCAACTTGCCGGTTCCGAGCCTGGAGAACGCGAGTCCGAGCAGGTCGGAGAACCTCATGCCAGCACCGCCTCCTCGAGCAGTCGGCCGTCGCGGAGATGGACGCCGCGGTCGGCGGCCTCCGCGACATCGAGGTCGTGGGTGATGAGCACGATCGTGCGGCCCAGAGAGTGCAGATCGCGGAAGAGATCGAGCACTTCCGCGCCGGAGTGGCTGTCGAGGTTGCCCGTCGGCTCGTCGGCAAGGATCAAGGCCGGCTCGGTAACCAGCGCACGCGCTATCCCCACGCGCTGCTGCTGTCCACCCGACAGCTCGGACGGTATGTGGCCGAGCCGGTCGCCGAGGCCGAGGCGCTCCAGGGAGGCCTGCGCCCGCGCAAGCCGTTCCTTCCGGGGCACGCCCTGGTACATCAGCGGCGCGGCGACGTTCTCCAGGGCGCTGGTCCGCGGCAGCAGGTTGTAGCTCTGGAACACGAAGCCGATCGAGCGGCTGCGCACGAACGCGAGGCCATCGTCGGTCAACTCGTCGACCGGCTGGCCGTCGAGAACGTAGCGCCCTTCGGTCGGCCGATCCAGGCAGCCAAGGATGTTCATCATGGTGGACTTGCCCGAGCCGGACGGCCCGATGATGGCCAGGAACTCGCCCCGGGCGACGTCGAGATTCACGCCCATCAACGCCGGCACCTGCACCTTCCCGGTGTCGTAGATGCGGCTGACCTCTTCGAGCCGGATGATCTCGTCGGACACTGCCAGAGCGCTCACCGGCCGAGACCTCCGGCGCCGCCGGTCAAGCCGCCGAGGCCGTTGCCGCCGAGCCCGGTGCCGGCGCCGGTGGTGGTCGTCCCCGTCCGTGCGGCGGTCGTTCCGACGACGACTTCCTGACCCTCGGCGATCCCGTTGGTGATCTGCGCGTACGAGGTGGTGATCAGCCCGACTTCCACGGCCTGGGTGGTCACGCCGCCGCTTCCTTTGACCTGGACGCTGTAACCGGTCGCGGTCGATCCCTGGAGCGCGGTCGCCGGGACGCGCAGCGTGTTGGCCACCGAGGAGGTTGTCACCGTGACGACCGCGCTCATGCCCGACAGCACCGTCGCCGGCGGGTCGGTCAGCGCCACGGTCACGGTGTAGCTCACCACGCCAGTGGAACTGCCCGCCGACGAGGCTACCGGCACGATCTGCGTCAAGGTGCCGTTCACGGTCTTGTTGGTGGCGGTGACGGCGACGGTCGCGGCCTGCCCGACCTTGAGGCTCGCCACCGCGGATTCGGCGAAGCTCGCGTTGGCGACCATCGGAGCGATCGATTCTTCGATCGCATAGCCGGACGGGGCGTTGACGCCTGCGATCACGTTCACCGCGACGATCAGCCCGTCGCTGGGCGCCTCGATCGTTGCGGCCGCCACGGCAGCCTGGGCGCTGGCCACGGCAGCCTGAGCCGAGGCGACCTGGGCCTGATCGGCGAGGACCGTGGCGCTTGCGGCCGGCGCGACCTTGAGGTCGTATTGATGCTGCGCCGAGGAGACCTGCAGCTGGGCGCTCGTGACCTGCTGGGCGGCCTGCTGGTTCGACTGGTTCACCTTCAGCTGCGTGGACGCGAGGCTGGCCTGGGCCTGTGCCAGCGCCGCCTGGTCCTGATCGATCGTGGGCTGGGGCGCAGCCGCATCGGCGGTGAGCTTGGCCTGCGCGGTGGTGACCGCCGATTGGGCCTGGCTCAACGTCAGGGCGTTCTGCTGATTGGTGAGCTTCTGGTTGGCGATCGCCTGGTTGAGGCCGTTCTGAGCCTGGTTCACCGAGTCGTGCGCCTGAGCGATCACCGTGCCATTGGGGCCGCCCTGGTCGGTCGCCAGCTTGGCCTGAGCCGAGGCCTGGGTGGCCTGGGCCGAGGTGAGCCGGAGCTGGGCCGCGGAATCGTCGGCGACGGCCAGGACGTCACCCTTCTTGACGGTCTGTCCGACGCTGGCGCTCACCGTCTTGACCGGCCAGGTCACCGCAGCGGCACCGGAGGAATTGCTCGACGAGTTGCTCGACGAGTTGTTGGCTGCGCTCGAATTGGAGCTGCTGCCGGACGTGGTGCCTGCCGAGCTGACCACGTCGGGCGTGGCGCCGAACTTGAGCCCGTAGACCATGCTGGTGGCGATCGTTCCGGTCGCCACCGACTGAGCGCTGACAGCTCCCGTGGTCGCCTGAGCGTAGATGTAGTTCGAACCGGAGTTGCTCGCCCAGATCGGTCCGACCATGGCGAAAGCACCCGCCCCGAGGCCGAGGACGATCAAACCCAGTGCCGCGAGCTTGAGCTTCATCGGGCCATGCCTTTCCAAATCCCCTTATCTGCTGTCGGCCGCGATCGCTTGTCCGACCCCGACCGGACGCGACGATGCCGGGTCGATGTATGGCTCTCCCGGCTGAAGCTTCCCTGAAGAGACGGCACAGGAGCCCCGAAGGGCCCCTGTCTAAGCTACTGGCAGACTCACGGTCAAGCTCCGGTCGCCGTGGTCACCATCTGCTTGGCCTGGTTGATGGGGATCGCGAAGCCGATGCCCTGAGCGCTGCTCGAGCTGGCGGTCACGATGCCGATGACCGCGCCGCTGGCGTCCAGCAGCGGCCCGCCGCTGTTGCCCGGGTTGATGGCCGCATCTGTCTGGATCAAGCCGGTCAGATCCTGCGTCGACCGAGAGCCGGCTTCACCCACGGTGACCGACCGATCCAGGCCGGAGACGATCCCCGACGTAACCGTGTCGGTGAACGTGCCGAGCGGGCTGCCGATGGCGATGTCAAGCTCGCCCACCTGGAGCGAGCTCGAGTCGGCCAGCTTTACGGCCGGCAGGCCGGTGGCCTGGATCTTGATGATCGCCAGGTCATGCGTCGGGTCGGTGCTCACGACAGTTGCCGGCAGCTGGCGGCTATCGGACAGCGTCACGGTCAGCGTTGCCGCCCCGGAGATGACGTGGTTATTGGTGAGAATCAGCCCGTTCGAGCTCACGATGAAGCCCGAGCCGGTGCCGCCCGACGTTCCGAACGCGCTCGCCGTATCGACGGATTCGATGGTCACGACTGACGGCTTGACGAGATTGACGGCGTCCACGATCGCCTGCGTCTGAGTCAGGCTGACCAGCTGGCCAGTCGTCGATTGGCCCGAGGCGACCGGGCCTGCGGTGGCGGCCGGCCGCGTCGACACCGACAGCGAGGCCACGGCGTAAGTGCCCGCGGCCGAGAGCGAGGCCGACAGAAGGGCCGTCAGCAGGACCAGCGAGAAGAGCCGTTTGCCGGTTCCGTTCGAGCGCGATCCACCGGAGGCCGATCCGGTCGAGGACGGCGGCCCCTGCCACGCCTGCGGCGGTTCCTGCCACGCCTGAGGTTGCTGCCAGGCCGGCGCCGGCTGCTGCCAGGCTTGCGGCTGCTGCCAGGCTTGCGGTTGCTGCCATGGCGGCGGAGCGTCCTGCCCGGGCGGCAACGGTGGCCAGGCGGGTTCCTGCCATGCTGATGGCTCCTGCCACGGCGAACTCTCCGGACTGGGTGGTTGCTGCCACTCCGACGCCTCCTGCTCTACCGACTGCGCCTCTGCCGGTACTGCCTCCGCGGGCACGTCGCTCGCGGTCCATTCGGTCTTGTCTTCCATATCCTCGGGCCTATCGGCGCTCATCTTGGCGCTCCGATCACTTCGTTCTTGGTGCTCCAGCGAAGCCAGTTGTAGGCCCGTTCGCTGAATCGAACCTGAAGAGAATCAAAGGCCTGATCGAGCCGGGAGCCGGCGCGCTCCTCCCCGGAACGGCGCCCACTGTGCTCGACCACACTAAACGTTTAGGCGCGCTCGCGGCCGCAGCGCCCGGCAGGCTGTCGACCGCCTGCATAGCATCCCCACATCGCCTAAACCAGGACAAGGGAGCTCAGGCCAATGGCCACAGTCACTTTCGAGAACGTCAGCAAGCGCTACAACGACGTCGTCGCGGTCGACGACCTCAACCTCGACATCAGAGACGCCGAGTTCATGGTCCTGGTCGGGCCTTCGGGCTGTGGCAAAACGACCAGCCTGCGAATGATCGCCGGCCTCGAAGAGATCAGCGCCGGCGTGCTGCGGATCGGCGACCGGATCATCAACGATGTCCCGCCGAAGGATCGCGACATCGCGATGGTCTTCCAGAGCTACGCGCTCTATCCGCACATGAGCATCCGCGACAACCTCGCCTTCGGGCTCAAGCTGCGCCACTTCCCGCGAGCCCAGATCGACGCCCGCGTCAAGGAAGCCGCAGCGATCCTCGACCTCACCCGCTACCTCGACCGCAAGCCGCGCGAACTCTCCGGCGGCCAGCGCCAGCGCGTCGCCCTCGGCCGGGCAATCGTGCGCGAGCCCGCGGTCTTCCTCATGGACGAGCCGCTCTCCAACCTCGACGCCAAACTGCGCGTCGAGACCCGCGCGAACATCCTGCGCCTGCACCAGCGCCTCAATACCACCTTCGTATACGTGACTCACGACCAGATCGAGGCCATGACCATGGGCACTCGCATCGCGGTCATGAACGAAGGTCGCCTCCAGCAGGTCGGCTCCCCGCAGGAGCTCTATGACCGGCCGATCAACCGCTTCGTGGCCGGCTTCATCGGCAGCCCGGCGATGAACTTCTCGTCCGTGGAAGTTGCCGGGACCGGCGACGGCGTCCAGCTGACCGGTCCGAACATCGTCATCCCGCTCCCGCCGCAATTCCGAGAGGCGATCGGCACCGCCGGCCGCCAGCTCATCGCCGGCTACCGCCCCGAGCACCTCGTGCTCGGGGCGGTGAGCGGCGCCACCGCCGTCGTCAACTCGAAGGCGGAAGTCGTCGAGTACCTCGGCAACGAGGAACTGATCCACGCCTCGGGCGCCGGCCGCGACATCGTCGCAGTCGTCGACTCCGCGTATCGTGTCCGCCCCGGCGACATGCTCGAGCTCCGCGTCCCGCTCGAGAAGATCCAGCTGTTCGACCCCGACACGAACTTCGCGCTTCCCTTCGGGCCTGTCACGGCCTAAACCCACCGTCGCTCCGCACCGACGCCCCGGCGAACTCCGCCGGGGCGTCGGCATGCCCGGGCCACGTATAGTTCGCGCATGTCCGACTCCCCCGCGCGCCGCACCCCGCGCCGCACCCTGACCCACCGGCCCGTCCTCGACGAGCTACTCGCTGAGCTCACCGCGGCCGACACCGAACTGGCCGAAACCGTGATCGAGCGCAGGACGCTCTATCGCGGCAAATACATGACCTTCGAGACTGACAGGATCGTCCGCAGCGACGGCCTCGAATCGGCCCGAGACCTTGTCATCCACCCCGGAGCGGTGGCGATCCTGCCGCTCGACGAACACGGGCGGCTGCTGTGCGTCCGTCAGTTCAGGGTGGCGACGGGCGGTGCGATGCTGGAGATACCCGCCGGCACTCTCGACGTCTTGGAGGACGGCATTGTGGAGGACCCCGAAGTCGCGGCCCACCGCGAACTCGAGGAGGAGACCGGCTATCGAGCGGGATCGATGGAGCGACTGGGCGGCTTCTGGTCCGCACCCGGTTTCTCCACGGAGTACCTGACCCTCTACCTGGCCACGGATCTGCGGCCGGCGCACGAGAACCGCCTGGGGCCGGACGAAGACGAGCGACTCGAACTCGCGCGTATCGATTGGCGCGACGCTGTAGCCGCGGTCGAGGCGGGCCTGGTCGAAGACGCGAAGTCCGTGGCCGGGATCCTGTGGCTGGCGCGCCGCCTCGAAGGGCACGCCGGCCAACTCGAGCGCTAGCCGGACGAAGAAGCCGGCTTACGCGGGGCTGGCGGGCTTGGGACGACGGCCGCGGCCCGCCTGGGCGCCACGATCATCGCCAGAAGGAACAACAGCAGCGCCGCCCCCAACGCGGATGCGCCAAGGATGCGGGCCTGACCCGAGCTGTTCGCACCCTCCCAGGCCGAGCGCGCCCCGTCGGCCAGCGACTTCGCCTTGACCGGGTCCCCGTCGGAAAAGGCCTTCTGGGCTGCCGCGAGATCGGCCTCCGGGTCGGCGCCGAGAAGCCCGACCGCCCTGGCCGCGCCCTGGCTGTCCACTCGCGCCTGCCGGGCCGCGGCGATGGACCCGAGCGCAATCAGCTCGTTGCCGGCTTCCAACACGGCGGCCGCGGCCGACTTCCCTTCGAACGCCGCCCGAACCGTCGCCGGAGGAGTCGTGCCCTGCAGCGGAGCCAGCACTGCGATTTGCTGGCTGTCCAACAGGGCCGTCTTGGCGTCGGCGATCAAGCCCTCGACACGTAAGAATTGCCACGATTCCATGGCCTGGCGTAGGTCGGGCGGCAGACTCCATGAGCCGGCCGCGACGACCGCCCCGGCATAGTCGTTCCTCGCCTGGTCGCGCAGCGTCAGATCGGCAACCTGGGACGGATCGACGACCCACTGCCGCCAGATCGACTCGAAGGACTTGCCGGTGGACTGCTCGAGGTAGTCGAGCAGGCCCCGCCAATCGACTCCGGAGCTGGTCAGCGACTTCACGGCCAGACCGGAGGCAGGCGGGTACGGCGACAAACCCGCCCGGATCTCGACCCACACTCGCCGCAGGCTATCGAGCCCGGCGAGCGCCTCGGTCTCCTTGGCCAGCTCGATCGAGGCGGCGTAGAGGAACGAGGTGGAGAGCGAATCCGGTTCGTCCGGACCGACCCAGTCGTTGAGCGGCATTCGTGCCGGCGCCAATCGGTCCGTCAACTGGGGCGCATGGTCGGGCATGCCCAGCTGCAGGATTGTCTGTTCGGCGTAGTAGGAGGCGAAGCCCTCGTCGATCCAGCGATCGGTGGCCAGATTGGCGTTGAACCAGAGATGTGCGATCTCATGCAGGAGCACGAACGGGTCGGCGAAGTAGGACACCTCGACCTGGCCCGAAGTCTGGTTGTACTGCCCGCTGAAGCCGGCAATTGACTGGCTGGTCGCTTCCTGGATCGTGATCGCGGGGTTGACCGGGTCGCCCAGTCCGATCATCTGGGACATCACGGGGTAGCCGGCTTGCAGAATTCGCTCGACCTGGTCTGCCCAGGCCGGATCGTCCTTCCAATATCGGAGTGTCACCTGCAGCCGCCCGACCGCGACCACACGCTCCAGGAAGTCGGCGGCGGGAACGGGACGGGTCGCGGTGAACCAGGCGTTCAGCGCTGTTGGGTCCGGGAGCGATCCGGCTACGAAGACCACCTGGTTCGAGCTGTCGGCCTTTCGGGTGAGCCCGCCGAAGTCCTGCTGCACTGTGAAGCCGGCAGGGAACGCGACAGACACGGAACTCCCCGGAGTCCCCTGGGTGCCGAAGGCTGTGACCGGGAACGACATCACGTCGCGATCGATACGGAGGTCCCGATCCGTGGAGCTGCCGCTATCGACAAGATCGAACTGGAGCTCGAACGACACGCTCTGGCCGGAATACAGGCGTTGCTCGAAAGACACCTCCAGCACTACGCCGTAGACGGTGCTCGACAGGATCGAGACGGGCAGCGACCGGTCGTCGGCCGCGGTTGCCGTGAAGCCCAGGGTCGACGCCGGGACTGTCAGTTGCATGCTGGGGAAGTAGTAGCTTCGGGAGCCCTGGTCGACCGTATGAGAAGTCGCCGTGACAGCCACCGCGACATGGACTCGACCGGCTTCGGGATCCGCCGTCCAGGTCGAGGCGGAGACGAACGTGAGGCCCGGGAGTGCGGCCATCGCAGTCGCCGGAGCCGTCCACTGCACGCACAATGCTCCCGCAGCCATCAGCGCTGCGATGGCTCCTCGCAATGAAGCCCTGTGGATGCCACCCATGGTCCGCAGCCTAGTTGCCCGTCTCCTCGCCGGACCGTCCCCCGCCGGATCCGCCGCTGCTGGCATCGATTCCCGAATCTTGTGGAGCCGGCTGCCCGGTCGCTGGCGCTTCGCGCCCATCGCCGCCACTCTCGGCGATCCGCGCTCTCGCTCCGGGGCGTGTCATTCGCTCTCGCGGCCGCTCGATCGTCGATCCGCTGCGGACGATTCTCGAGACGAAATCCGTGGCTCGAACGGACTCGCCGATCAGAACGTTGCGACCGATGCGGACTCCCCGAGGTATGACCGCCCGCTTCCCCACCACCGTGATGCCCGTATTGAGCCGCCCCGGCTCGCGCCGATTGGGCGTGTCGTAGTCGGTGCCTTCGCCGACGATGGCTCCGGGACCGACGGCAACCTCTTTGTCGAGAATCGCCCGGTCGACGACCGCGCCCGACCGGATCACCGAGTCGAACAGAATGATCGAGTCGCGGACGCTGGCGCCTACGTCGACGACGACGCCGGGCGACAGGATGGAGTTGACGACCGAGCCGTTGATCACGCAGCCGTGGCTGATCAGGCTGCGGTGAACCTGGGCCGTGGCGCCGATCTTGGCCGGAGCTCGCTCCTCGGACCGGGTGTGAATGACCCACTCGCGGTCGTACAGATCCAATTCCGGCGCGTCGGACAGGAGCGCCAGGTTGGCTTCCCAGTAGGACTGGACGGTTCCGACGTCCTGCCAGTAGCCATCGAATCGGTAGCCGAACACCCTGGCGCCGGCTTCGATCATGGCCGGGATGACGTTGTGTCCGAAGTCCGCTCGATCGTCGCTCAGCCACTGGCGGAGCGCTCGTTTCGAGAACACATACACGCCCATGCTGGCCAGATCGCTCTTGGGCTGGCGCGGCTTCTCGGTCCATTCGACGATGCGGCCGGCGTCGTCCATGGCCAGGATGCCCATTCTGGTGGCATCGGCGAGCGGCACGCGCCGAACCGCGATGGTCACGTCCGCTCGATGGCGACGGTGGGCGGCCACGAACGGTTGGTAGTCCATCTTGTAGATGTGGTCGCCGGCCAGGATCAGGACCGCGTCACCGGGCGCTTGCTCGATGACGTTGAGGTTCTGCAGGACGGCGTCGGCCGTGCCGCGGTACCACTCGGCGACGCGGCCGCGGGCGATGTACGGCTGCAGCATCCGGACGCCGCCGTTGTTGCGGTCGAGGTCCCAGGGCCGGCCCATGCCGATGTGGTCGTTGAGCGAGCGGGGATTGTACTGGGTCAGAACGACGACGTTGTCGATGTCGGAGTTGACGCAGTTAGAGAGCGTGAAGTCGATGATCCGATACTTCCCGCCGAACGGGACCGCGGGCTTGGCGCGCATGGACGAGAGGATCGACAGCCTCTCGCCTTCACCGCCGGCGAGTATCACCGCGAAAGCTCGCTTCATACGGCGTCCTCTTGCATCCGGGCCCGCATACGTCGGGTAACGGCGATGCTAGCACCAGAGAGCGGCCTCCGATACCGAGCGAGGAATCCCGATTCGAAAGAGCCGGTAGGACGATGGCGTCCTATACGAACAGGCGGGGGTTCGAGAAGGTGCCGTTGCGGCGAACCGCCCAATGGAGATGGCAGCCGGTCGAATGGCCGGTCGAGGCCTCATAACCCACGACCTGGCCGGCCACGACCTCGGCTCCGTAGCTGATACCCGCCGGCGCGGACGCGGACATGTGGGCGTACCAGGTCTGCAGGCCGGTAGAGTGGGCGATGATCACGATCCAGGCCCGTGGCGGAGCGTCATAAGGGTTGTAGCCGACGAAGACGACCGTTCCCGGCCCTGACGCGACCACCCGAGTCCCGCACGGGGCGGCGAGGTCGATGCCGATGTGGAAATGGGCGCAACTGCCCAGCGGCGGCTCGGCCGGGAACCCGGTGCAACCGAATTCCTGGGTGATCACTCCGCCCATCGGCCACTTCAGCGTTCCGTTGTATTGCGAGGGAATTCGGCCCCTGGAGGTCTGCTCAGCGACCAGCTGGTCGATCTTCTTGCCGAGATCGTTGAGAGCCTGGCCGTTAGCCTTCATCGCGGCGTCGAGGTCGGCCTTGCTTTGCGCCAGCTTGGCGTCCTGGGCTCGCTGGGTGGCAAGCTGCGCCTGCATCTGCTTCTGGAGGGACGCCAGCTGAGCCTGGGCCTGCGCGAGCTGTGCAACTTCCGTGTCGAGCTCGGCCTTGCGTGCCGCAGTTTCGTCGGCAAGCTCTTGCGTGGAAGCCTTCGTCTGCACCACGTTCGCGTGCATCTGCGCCAGAGTGGCCTGGTCCTGGACTATCTGGTCGGCCAGGGTCCTATCGGCCGCTCCCAGCGCCGTGTAGTAGTCCACGTCCGAGACGACGTCGGTCAGCGACTGGCCCGTGAGCAGCTGCTCCAGGAAGGGGGTCTGGTAGGTCTTGTAGGCGGCGACTATGCGGCCGCCCAGTATCGAGCGCCGTTGGACGAGGTCCCGCTCCTTCTGGGCTTCCTGTGCCTCGATGCGTGTCAGCTCGATCTCGAGGTCGTTGAGCTGGCCGGTGAGGCCGTTGTATGTCGTCTCTTCGTCCGCAATCTGCGCCGAGAGGGTTGTGACCTGGGCGTTGAGGTCGTCGAGGTTCTTGCTCAGCGTGGCAAGGCTCTGGCGCGTCTGGGCCATCTTGGTCTGCAGCCCGGCCTGCTCCTGGGCAAGCTGCGCGAGACGCTTCTTCTGGTCGGCGATCAGCTTGGCCAGCCGCTGCTGCTCGGCGACGGCGTCCGAAAGCTGGTCGGCCCGGACAGGCTGAACCGGCGCCTGGGCAGCAAGCACAGGCGCAAGAACGGTCAGGACGAGAAGGAAGCGAAGCAGCCGACCGCTTAGGCGGCGGCGGACACGGCGGTCGTGCGAGGCGGTCACTGCGAGCTAGCTCCCGTTGTGCGCGCTATCGAAGAAACGCGGCTTGGCGGCATCGCCCGCCGGTGAACTGCCGTCCTTTGGGAGGGGCACAACCTACGGACGACTCCGGCACTTGCGATCATACAACTCCGCGGAGACATGGTCGAGAGACGGGGCGGGTCGTCCACCTACCCGAAGGTCCCGGTAGGGCTGGTCATTCACTAAGGCTCGCAATCGACCCCCCATCGGTGCTAGCCTCTAGTCGCGCAAGGGCTCATGTTTTCGTGTCCGTCCACGGCGCCGACAACCGTTCGTAATGACGTAGGGAGCAGTCGATGCCGCTCTTTGGTCCCCCCAACGTGGCTCAGTTGGAGGCCAAGGGGGATGTCCAGGGCTTGATCAAAGCTCTCTTGTACAAGGATGCCGCGGTGCGCGTTGCGGCCGCCGAGGCGCTCACTCCGCTCAAACACCCGACCGCAGTGGACCCGCTCGCGGCAGCCCTCAGGGACGAGAACCCAAGCGTCAGGAAGGCCTGTGTAGGGGCGCTGGCTGCCCGGGGTGGGCTGCGGGTCGTCAATCCCCTCGTCGGCGCGCTGCAGGATCCCGACCCGAACGTGCGCTCTGCCGCCGCCGCGGCCGTCTACCGGCGCCTGATGACAGATCCCGACCAGGACGCTCGTCGCGAGACCATCATGGCTTTGGGTAAGGTGCGTCCCGCCGACGCGGTCGAACCCCTGATCAAAGCGATCATGGACGCGGACGAAGGCGTCCGCGTCGCGGCGATCAAATCGCTCCAGGCGGTCGGTGACGTTCGAGCGATCCCGTCGCTGGTCGTCGTGCTGGCCCACGAGCAGGTCCGGCAGAAGGCCACCGGACTCTCGAGCCCCAATGTCGAGCGGGCGGCGACCGCGGCGCTCGATGCGCTTTGCGATCCCAAGGCAATCGAGCCGCTCAAGATCTCCCTGGCCCATGACGACGCCGACGTGCGCGAGATCGCGGTTCGGAGGCTGGCCAAGATCGGCACGCCCCAGGTGGCCGACTGCCTGGTCGCCTCTCTCTCGGACGAAGACCCGGTCATTCGAAGATCGGCAGCCCGCGGCCTGCAGGAGATCGGGTGGCAGCCGCCGGCCAATCTGGTCGGCGCGAATTACTGGGCAGCCCTGCGCGAGTGGCGCCGCTGCGGGGAATGCGGGCCGGATGCGATTCCGGTTCTCACCTCGGCTTTCCACCATTCCGACGCGATGGAGCAATCCGAGATCGTCGCCAGTCTCGTGCAAGTCGGGTGGCTTCCGGACGAGGCCAACGACATGGCCGCCCACTACTGGGTCTCACAGCGGCGCTGGGATAAGTGCCTCGAGATAGGCGAACCGGCGGCCGGAGCTCTCGACATCTTCGTTCGAAACGCCGACATCTGGCGCGAGCGCGTTGCTGCGTCGATCACCCTGGCGGAGATCGGACAGCCGCGGCCGTATCCGTTCCATCGGCTGGACCTGGTCCGCGACGCGCTGGCCATCCTCGACGGCGAAGGGACCGCCGAGGAGAAGCGGTACGCACTCGAAGGCTTCCTGGCTCACGCCGGGATGTACAAGCCGAACGCCCACGAGCGGGTCGAATACTGCCGCTGCGGCTACCCGGCGGCGCGGGTGCGCAGGGATGGCCTGCGCGAGCCGCTCACAGAAATCCTCGGCTTCGAGAACGCCGGCGCCAACTCCACGACCTACTACTGCCCGAGCTGCGACACCCGCCGGATCACCGTGGCGCGCTAGATGCCGTGGCGCGCTAGACGCCGTGGCGCGCTGGACGCCGTGGCGCCGCTGGACGCCGTCAGCTCGCGGCGGGCAGCAGCATCGCCCAGACCGCGCCTGCGATCAGGAACGGCCCGAACGGAATGTAGCTCCTGAGCGTCACCCGCCGCGTGACGAGCAGCAGGACGATGGCCACTCCGCACAGGAGCGCCCCGGCGAATGCGGCGATGACGAGCCGGGCCAGTCCCGCCACCAGCCCGACGCTGACCAGCAGCTTCACGTCGCCGATGCCGAAGGCCCCCTCGCCGAACGGCACCGACACGAGGAGCAACACGCCGGGGACCACGACGGCGCCCGCGATCGCGAGCCAGGGCGACGCACGCGAAACCAGCGAATCGCCGCCCCAGGCCAGGGCCGCCAGACCCAGCACGATGAGCGGCAGGGTCACGATGTCGGGCAGCAGACGCTGGTCCAGGTCGGTGCCCATCAACAGGACCAAGGCCACGAAATAGAGCCCGAACAGCGCCCGCTCACCGGTGGCGTCGAACCGGACCGGGACCATGGCCAATGCCGCGATCCCGAAGAGGACGACAACGGCGGTCCGCCAGTCCACGGCTCGAACCGAGCCATCCTCGTGGGCGGGCCAGCGTGCCGCGATCCGATCGGCGGCGAC
>JGI24129J20441_1000379_pt1 | contig 13579 bp, 11 predicted proteins | sample BarGraNGADG00211_FD_20441 | JGI IMG/M metagenome (IMG submission 20441) | reverse complement strand
CCTTCGATCGTGACCGCGGCGGCGATCGCGGCCGGCGTCAGATGGGGCCGTCGCGACCTCGAGACGATTCCGGACAGCGCGGCCCGCAGCCCGGTCTCACGGCCAAGGAGCTCGCCGAGGTCGCGGCCGCCCGCGACGCAGCCCCGATCGAGCGGCACGAGTCGGCCGAGGTCACTCCGGAGGCAATAGCCGCCGCCAAGGAGATCCTCGAGCAGCTCATGGCCAAGCTCGACTTCAAGGTCCGCGTCGAGATCGAGGGAGGCGAGACGAACCGCCTCAACGTTGTCGGCGAGGGAGACGAAAAGGAAGCGCTGGGCGCCCTCATCGGCCGCAAGGGCGAGCGCCTCTCCGCTCTCCAGCACCTCGTGAACCTGCTTCTGTCCCGACAGGTCGGCGAATGGACGCGAGTCCTGGTGGACGTCGAGGACTACCGCGGCCGGCGCGAGCGTCAGCTGCGAGACCTGGCCAACAGGGCCGCCGAGCGCGTGATGACCACCGGAAAGATGCTCCAGCTCGAGCCGATGCCCGCACTCGAGCGGCGCTGGATCCACCTGGCTCTGCGTGAACACGGCAAAGTGGCGACGCAGTCTATCGGCGAAGAGCCCAATCGGCGAGTGGTCGTACTGCCGAGGGAGCTCTAGCCGCAACTCCCCCAAGGAGGACTCGGGTCCGGTGGCCGACACCCCTGATTGGGGGGTGACATACTGTATCGGCGTGCTCAGGATTAATCGAAGAGGGCGTCACCTGCAGAGGCGGCTGCACGTCTAGGGCCGGACCGGGCAAGACTGTCCGGAGTCGGCTAATTCCCCAGAGTTATGTGTTCACGCCATGAGGCGCCACCGGCGCCGTGAAAAGGAACGACGATGACCACGGACCCACTCGTTGAATCGGAGCCTACGGAGCCCATCGGGCCGTCCGTGTCGGAGAAGGTAGCCAAGCCCAAGGCTGGTGCAAGCCTTCGACCCCTGCCGTTCCTGTTCGCGTTCGTGATCGCGGTGGTTGTATTCCTGGCGCTCGGTACCGCCGTCGCCCTTGGAATGTCTCGGATGTACGACGGCAGAATCCTACCGAGCGTGCACGTCGGCAGCGTCGATCTGTCGGGGCTGAACCGGGGACAGGCCATCAGCAAGCTCACCGCCGAGTACGGCTACCTCTCGGATGGCCAGGTCACGGTCCAGACGCCGGTAGGAGCCGCCAAGATCACCTACAAGGAGATCGGTCGAGGTCCGGACGCGGCCGCCATGGCCGATGCGGCCCTACAAGTCGGGCGCCAGGGCGACCCGATCGCGAACGCCGCCGCGGCTGTCCGCGCGGTCGCCACGGGCGACAGCGTTCCGCTCATGGTCAAGCTGGATCCGACGCTCCTCGCCACCCGCCTCCGCGCCCTCACCGGTTCCAACGCGGCTGTCGCCACGGACGCTCAGGTCGTTTCGGACGGCGCCGCCGGCTATAAAGTGGTCCCCGGAGCTGCCGGACACGGCATCGACGAGGCTGCGATAGCCGCTTCGATCATCACGGAGTTGAGCAAGCCTGCCGCGGCCATGGACTTCCAGACCGGCGGCACTTTCGTAGAGTTCCAGCCGCGGGTTTCCGACGCCCAGGCCCAGGCCGCTATCGCCCTCGCCCAGACGATGGCGGCGGATCTCCCGCTTTCGCTGGGAACCCAGACTTGGACGGTCCCGGCGGCCACGGTCAAGACGTGGATCACCTTCGGGATCAGGAGTGACGGCACGTATGGGCCGGTCGCGGATCCAGCGCTGGTGTCCGCCGGGATTGGCTCGCTGGCGAGCACGAAGATCAACCAGGATCCCGTCGAGCCTACCTTCCTCACTAACAAGAGCACCGGCAAGCCGGTCGGGGTCACGGGTGGCAAGGACGGCATCGTCGTGGACGTCAACGGCACCGCACAGGCCGTCGAGGCTTATCTCGACGCGCTGGGCAGCGCCAAGACCCCCGGAGCCAACGTCGCGCTCGTGGCAACCGTCTCGCAGCCGAAACTCACCGACGAGCAGGCAGTCGCCGCGATGAACCAGATGGAGATCATCGGCACTGCCACGGTGGTCTTCTTCCCCGGGGAGTCGAACGGCTTCGGCGCCAACATCAGCGTCCCGGCGCAGCTCCTCAACGGCGAGGTCGTAGCGCCCGGGGCGACCTTCAGCTTCCTCGCCGGAGTCGGTGCAATCGATGCGGCCCACGGCTTCAAGATGGGCGGCGTGATCCTCGGCGGTAAGAGCGATCACACTGGCGCCATCGGCGGTGGCATCTGCTCCGCGTCGACCACCATGTTCCATGCGGCTCTGGCCGCCGGACTCCAGATCGTCGAGCGGCACCCGCATTACTACTTCATCGATCGTTATGCCGATGCGCGTTTCCCGAAAGGCACGGACGCGACGGTCTACTACGATAGCTCCTCCAGAGACGACCTGAAGTGGATCAATGACACCGCCTATCCGATCGTGATCCGCGGGTCGACCACAAACGGCGCCACCAGCACGATCACGTTCCAGCTTTGGAGCGTACCCACGGGCCGGACCGTGACATTCTCGAAGCCGGTGATCAGCAACTACACGACCGCCACCAACAACCCGCCGATCTACACCGATACGCTGGCCCCGGGAAGGATGAACCAGGCGGAGTACAAGACCGACGGCTTCGATGTCTCCGTGTCCCGGACGGTCAAGGACGCCGCCGGCAACGTCATCCACGTCGATACGTTCTTTTCCAGGTACGCCAGGGTCAACGGCCAACTCGAGATTGGCGGCCCGGCACCGGGCGCCGGTACGCCGCCGCCTGCGATCCCGGCTCCAACTGCGCCACCGTCGGCGTCCCCCGAGGCGTCTGCGTCCGCCCAATCGCCCGCCTAATAGAACGAGAGCCCGCTTAACCCGCCGGCTCTTATCCTGCCTGGCGGTAGCTACGCGGGAATCTCGAGCGGCTCTTCGGGCTCGGCTACCTGGAGCGAGGCGTCGCGTGGCGTTTCGTACGTCAGCAGCTCCGGAAAGCGTCGCAGGACCGCCAGGAGTCCCGCAAGACACAGCAGGCCGCCGGAAACGACCGAGAATTGGGGTCCGGCCACGGCCGCGATCGCCGCCGCTTCTGCGTCGCCCACTCGCGGCCCACTCGTCACCACCAGGGTGTGGATCGACATCAGTCGCCCGCGCAGTCGGTCTGGGGTCTCGAGCTGGACGATGGAGCTGCGCAGGACTGCGCTCATGACGTCCGCGGCCCCGGCGATCGCCAGACAAGCCAGAGCCAGGGGGAAGCTGACCGTCAGCAGGCCGAATCCGGCGATCGCCACTCCCCAGGCCGCGACGGCCACGACCACGCCGCGACCTGGTCGGCGAATCCGGCCGATCCAGCCCGTCAGGGATGCGCCCAGGAGCGCGCCAAGAGCGGGGGCGGCTGTGAGAAGCCCGTATCGCGCGGCGCCGGCGTTGAACACCGTCAGTGCGAGCTGCGGGAAGAGCGAGCTCGGCATGCCGAAGACCATCGCATCGAGGTCGATCACGAAGGTCGCGAGGACGATCCGTCTTGCGCGGGCAAAGCCGAGGCCCTCCCCGACGGCTCGAAGGCTCGGCTTCGCCGCTCCCGCGTGTGGCGGGATCGGGGCGATGACCAGCAGGGCACCGATCGCGGCAATGAAAGTCAAGACATCGAAGGCGAATGCCGACGCGACACCGGTGGTCTCGATGAGCACGCCGGCGAACGCGGGCCCGACGACGCTTACCGCCTGGTAGCTGAGCGAGTTGACCGCGATGGCCGCCCGAAGCCGCGATCGTGGCACGAGCCGCGGAATGGCTGAGGATCGCGCCGGCTGGTCCACGGCCCCGGTTCCGGCCGCGAAGAACGCCACGATGTACAGAGCCGCGATCGGTGGGCTCGGCATCAGGGCCAGCAGCGCCAGGCATAGGCTCGAGGCGGCCAGGGCGAGCTGGGTCACGAGCAAGAGCCGCCGTCGATCGACGGCGTCGGCCACCGCCCCGCCGCCAAGCGTGAACACCAGGATCGGGACCAGCTGCACGAGCGCCAGCAGCCCGATAGAAAGCGAGCTGTGGGTCAGCTGCCAGAGCTCGAACGGGAGCGCGACTACGGTGACCTGGCGGCCAACGCCGCTGACGAGCTGACCGAGCCACAGCATTCGGAAGTCACGGTCCCGCCGGACGGGTTCCAGGTCCACGAGCACGCCGCGAAGGCGGCCTCGGCGTGTCGTTGGGGCGTGGGGCATGCCGGGAAGAATAGGCAAGAGCGGGCCTCGTGGCTGACGAGCGATCTGCCTCTCGATCCCCGAAACGTTCCCTTGGCGCGGGGCGTCTCAGGGCCCGATTCCATCGCACGAGTCGGGAGGATGGGGATGCGGAACCTGAAGCCCAGCGAGGCGGCGATGCGACGAGAGCGCTCGGATTTCGATCTCCCATCGGAGCCGGTATCGCCACGCTGCCTGGTGGCGCGAATCGAGGACATATCGGGCTTCGAACCCGAACCGCGAGGGCGGCGTCCTTATCGCCCGGCGACTCGGCGACGGTCCGGTTCGCTGATTGCCATGATCGCCGTCGCTCTGGTGTTCGCGGCCTTCTGCGTCGCCGTCTTCGTACCGGGCGCTCTCGGCCTGTAGCGGTAGCTCCGACCCGGGCTGGGTGGCCGTCAGTCGCCGGCCGCCTTCGGTCGGACCAGCTCGATTGAGACGCATGCGAACCAGGCGAGCAGGCTGAGCAGCGCCGCCCATTCGAGCATCGGGACCGCCCACACCGTGGGGCGCTCGATGATGTGAACGTCTGGGGGAAGCGGGCTGTAGGTCGAGTAGACGACCACGAACGAGAGGCTGGCCAACACGCCGAGCGCGGCCGGAACAAGCAGCCAGCGGCCGAAACCTCGGCCGGGCCGGGTCAGCAGCCAGGCGCTGAAGATCGCCATGACGATCCAGCCGGTGCAGAAGAAGATCGCCGAGACCAGGCCATGGATCGCGTAGTAGTCCATCGGAAAGATCCCGACCAGCGTTCCTGAGACGTCTGCGATGACGCCCGCCGTCGCGAGAGCCGGCCTGTGGCGACCGGTCATGCGGCGCGAGAGCAGGATCAGGAAGAGCCCGAGTCCGAGGCCGCCGAGGATGACCCCAGGTTGAACGCCGCCGCAGCCTGCGATCGAGCGACCTCGCCAAGCTCAGACGCGAAGTGGTTGAACGGGGAGTAGCTCTCACCCGCCCAGCCGCGATACGGAACGGCCGTCATGAGCGCGCCCCCAAGAATCGCCGCAGTAGAGGCGAGCCCCAACAGGCCCGTCGAACGTCTGCCCGGAAGTGCCCGTATCGCTCCTGAGCGGACGGGCTCGCGCATCTCAGGCGAGAATGTCGACCATCTGCCCCTGCGTGCCGGCGTGGCCGCTCATGGTTTCGCGATAGCGGAACAGAGGATCGGATCCGGCTGAGTCGGCCTCACGCTGGGCAGCGAGGAGATCGAAGCCCGAAGAGTTGGGGGCGTCCCGGTGCGCTCGCAGGGAGTCGAACAGGGCGTTCGCCCGGCTCATGGCCTGGGCCATCGAGGGATTGCCCGAGACGTCCGGATGGAGCTTGCGGGCCAGGACGCGGTATGCGCCGTGCAGCGCATCCAGAGGCGCGGATGCATCGAGCCCGAGCATCCGGTAGTAGTCGATCTGGCCCGGAACGAGAGCGATATCCATCGTCACCCACGGCGGATGCGAACGTAGTCGAATCCCGCACGTTCAATCTATCAGACCGCCCGATCCGGCAGGCTAGAACTTTCGTCCGGGTGAGCCCGATCAGGTGCGCCTGCGCAACGCGGACGGGCTGCGTCGGGTCGGCCCGCGTTCGTGAGAGCCGAACGGCACACCGGAGCAATGCGTCGCTAGTCGGGCGAGCTAGCCCCGCGAAACTGCCTGCGGCAGGCCTACAACAACGGGTCGGTTCGGGGCGGTGTCTGCAGGCTCGGCCGGACCGATGGAGCTGACTGCCAGCTGAGTGGTGGAGATGGGGGAGAGTCGAACTCCCCGTCCAGAAACCTTCTCCGGAGACCACTACGAGCGTGTCCGATGATTTGTCGTCGAGCGCCCGGACGGCCATCGGCAGTCTGCCGGACGCTCCAGTCACGTTCCCTTGCGGGCTTTAGTTCCGGCTACGCGACGCTACTCGGAACCGCACCTCCGCTGAATGACGCTTCCACAGCCCACGGAGGTGAGGCTGCTTCCACGCTCACTTTACTGCCTAAGCAGCGAGGGCGAGAGCAGACTGGTTGTTGCCAGTTACTTCGTTTGGGCTCCTTTTTACGAGGCCTGGAGTCCAACCTCGGCTCGCGTTCTCCGGTCACTGGCCCCTGTCGAAACCACGCATCCCCACGGAACCCGCGCGACCGGCGGAAGCGCATTCTACAGCGCCGAGGGGTTTGAGTCGTCCGGCTCGCTCGACTTCGACACGAGGAGAAGTCGGAGAGCATCAACTTGGTCGGCGTTGATTGCTCTCTTCGGGATGTAGAGCGCGCCTTGGGTTCGCAGCTTCACAAGGAATGCGTCAGGCTACTCCTTGAACCCACGGACAAGCCTCCAGTCGAAGGCAGAGAGGCCGCCGGCACTTCGGAAGCTGAGGCTTTCCTCATCCGCGGCGAATTCCATGTTGGAGTCGTAAAGCCAAACGTTCCGGCGCCTGGCCCACCACGCCACCGGCGCGATCCAATAGCCCGAGAAGGACGCGAGGGAGAGCACCGCGTTTGCGAGGGCCATGAGGGGCGTGTCTATGGTGATGGCGGTGAGCAAAAGGAACACGATGCCGAGGCCGTTGCTGCCCAAAGTTCCCCGACTCGCCCGCGCGTTGACGATCAAGCGCTCCGAGGGCGAAACCGAATATCTGCCCTGGATTCGCGAGTCCAAAACGCCCATCGTGTGCCCCCTCAAACCGCCCGAGGTGTCGCCACGAATTATGCTCGGCTCCGACTGCTCAAGAACAGGTCGCTCTGCGTCCTCAGCGGGTTCGGCCGCGGCCTGCGTCGGCCATGGCGCGCGCCATCTCGCGGCGGGAGTCGCGCTCGGCGATATCCTGGCGCCGGTCGTGCTGCTGCTTGCCACGGCCCAGCCCGATCTCTAGCTTTGCCCGGCTGCGCGTGGTGATGTACATCTTGAGCGGCACCAGCGTCAGCCCCTTGGCCTTGGTCTTCATCAGCAGCGCCACGATCTCGCCGCGGTGGAGCAGCAGCTTGCGCGGCCGTTTGGGTTCGTGGTTGTAGCGGTTGCCGCCCTCCCAGGGCGCGATGTTGGCGCCGACCAGCCAGGCCTCGCCGCCGTCCACGCGCGCATAGGCTTCGGCGAGACTCACCTTGCCCGCTCGGACCGACTTAATCTCGGTCCCGGTCAGCACGATGCCCGCCTCGAACGAATCCTCGATCGAGTAGTCATGGCGTGCTTTTCGGTTGACCGCGACCGTCTTCTCGTCGGCCAATGACGGGCTCCTCAACTCTGGACGCGCGAATGCCGGCCCCGAAGGACCGGCATTCGCAAGCTGTTTCGAACACCACCCACAGGGCGGGCCGATCCCTAGAGAACGGTCACCTGCGAGGTGGTGCAGCGCTTGGCCAAATCTATCACTGCACATCACCTCCTTTCGCTTACGAGCATGGTAAGCGAACACGGTGAAAGGGCGCAACTACCCCAAACTCGACCGCGCTTCCTGAGCGCGGCCCGGTCAGCTGGGCGACGACAGGGCCGAAGGCGACGGACTCGACGATGCGGCTCGGGGCGGACTCGCGCTTGGGGCCGGGCTCGAGCTGGACGACGCTTCCGATTGGGCCGGGTAGCCGAGCTTCACCAGTGCCGCGTCGAGGACCGGATCCTGCCCTGCCCGCGCGTTGGCCGAGCTCACTGGCAGGTCCGGCTGCAGGCCCTTGCCCTGAATCGAGACGTGATTCGGAGTCAACCAGCGGCCGACCGTCAGATGGATCCCGCCGGCGTCGTTGGGGAGCGGCAGCCACTCCTGGAAGATCCCCTTGCCGAACGTATGGTCGCCGACCAGGAGCGCCCGACCGCGAGCCTGGAGGGCGCCGGAGAGAATCTCGGCCGACGAGGCCGTATTCGGATCGACGAGGACCATGACGCGGATCGACGGGTCGATTGCCCGACACCACTGCCCATCGGACTGGCACGGCTTTGCCTGCGACCGAGTGGATTCCGTTTCCGTCCCGCTGGCGTCTATCTGGTAGGCGATCGTGCCGGAAGCGATGAACTCGCTCGCCATCGCCACCGCATCCGTCACCGAGCCCCCCGGGTTGCCCCGGAGGTCCAGGATGATCGAGCGGGCTCCCCCGGCCAGCGCGGTCTTGAGGGCATTGTCCAGCTGGTTGCTCGCCGGCGGGTCGATCTGCATGACCTCGACGTACGCGACCGCGCCGTTCGCATACGACCTGGTTACGACTTCGGGCACGTCGAAGACGTCTCGGGTGACGGTGATCTCGACGCGCTGGCCGGAGCGATCGAGCTGCAGAGCCGCCTTCGTCCCCTTCTCGCCCTTGATCAGAGCGCTTGCCTGGTCGACGGTCAAGCCGTCCAGGGCGGTGCCGTTTACCGCGACGATCACGTCGCCGGCCCGAACCCCGGCCTTGTCGGCAGGCGATCCGGCGATCGGCTGGACGACTGCCAGTTCGCACCCGCCCCCGATCTTGGTGCACTCGACCGTGCTGGCCGGGTCCGTGGGCTGGAGTTGGACCTGGACGCCGACGCCAACCGCCTGGCCGCCGACGCTCAGGAGTGAGTTCTGGAAGTCCGCCGGCGCCTGGTAATAGGAGTAAGGGTCGTTGAGGCTCTGCATCATGCCCGTGATGGCGGCTCGGACGAGGGCGTCGGGGCTGGGCTTGGCAGGACCGGCGAAGACGTTCTGGATCAGCGAGTACACGTCCCAGAAGGGCGCAAAGCGGCTCTCCTCGCTCGCGGGGGTGCCGGGCGTGGTCGCAACGTGCGCGCCGAGCGTGTAGCCCCCGATGAAGATGCCGCTTCCGGCGAGAACCGCAACCAGCACCATGGCAAGGCGCGAAGAGCCGGTGGCGACACGGCGGCCCCGCCGGCTCGGTCGCCCCGCCTCTGCCGGGCCCGAAGGGTCTAGTTCGTCGTTCGCGGAGCCGGGCGCAGCTGTGGCGACGTCAGGCCCGGCCGTGTCTCCGGGCTCCTCGGCCAGGCCGGCCGTGCCCGGGGAGGGCTCGTTGGTAGCCGGTTCCTCACCACCGGCAGGGATCAGGGGCGCGGGCATCGTGGAACCTCTCGAGCGGGGCCGGCAGCGAGCCCCGGAATTGGTCAGCGGATCAAGTAGCTGCGAACGGACAGGAACGAACCGAGGATGCCGATCCCGACCCCGGTTCCGAGTACGACGAGAGCCACGTCCCGACCGACCAGGACGCTGGCCTGGACCGGCAAGACGTTGAAGAAGTCGGACATGAAGTTTGTCAGCGGCGCCTGGACGACCCAGAGCAGCGCGATGGTGATGAACGCGCCGAACAGGCCGACGAGCGCGCCCTCGAAGATGAAGGGCCAGCGGATGAAGGCGTCCGAGGCGCCGACCAGGCGCATGATCTCGATCTCCTCGGCCCGGGCCATGACCGCCAGCCGGATCGTGTTCATGATGATGAACAGGACAGTGAGGCAGACGACCACCAGGACCGCGACGCCACCCGTCCGTAGAACGTTGGCCACCGCGATCATCTGGCCGACCGTGACCTTGAGGTCCTGCACGCTATCCACGGAAACAGTCTGGGCTCGCAAGTAGTTCGCGACCTCCAGATAGTCGCTCGGGTCCCGCAGGTTTATCTCGAGAGAAGCCGGCAGGGGGTTGCTCGGCAGGGTGTCGATCAGAGCGGCGCCGCCGGGCTGGCGTTCCTGGAAGCTCGCCAGCGCCTGTGCCTTCGAGACGTAGTTGACCTGAGTTACCTGCGGCATTTCCTGAAGAACGAGCTGTATCCGGTCTACGTCGGTTTTGGGCGCCGAGTCCTTGATGTAGGCGACGACCTGGACCTTCTGGCCGACGTAATTGATGGTCGCGTCCAGGCCCGCCAGCATCAGGATCAATCCCGAAAGCAGAACGAGCATCAGCACCATCGTGGCCATCGCCGCAAGGCTCATCAGACCGTTGCGCCAGAACCCCTGCCAGGCGCGCCGCAGACTGAAGGCGATAAACGCGAACATCTCAGTCTTCCCGATGGTAGGCGGCGCCGATCTCGTCTCGGACGATCCGGCCGTCCTCGAGTGCGACGACACGTTTTCGCAGGGCGGTCACCACTTCGGCGTTGTGAGTGGCCATCAGGACCGTCACGCCCATCTCGTTGATCCTCAGCAGCAGCTGGATGATCTCCCAGCTGATCAGCGGATCCAGGTTGCCGGTCGGCTCGTCGGCGATGAACAGGCGAGGGTCGTGGACGAGCGCACGGGCGATGGCGGTGCGCTGCTGCTCGCCGCCGGACAACTGGCTGGGAAGCTGGCTCGCCTGGTCGCGCAGCCCCACGACCCGCAGAACCCTTTCCACGGCCGGCCTGATCTGGCGGCCGGGCGTGCCCGTGACCTCGAGCGCGAAAGCGACGTTGTCGCGCACCGATTTGGTAGGCAGGAGCTTGAAGTCCTGGAACACGGTTCCGATCTGACGCCGGATCCGCGGCACATCGCGCCGCTTGAGCCTGGCGAGGTCGCGGCCGTCGAGCAGCACCTGACCCTTCGAGGCGGTCTCGTCGCGAATGAGCAATCGGATCAGGGTGGTCTTGCCCGCTCCGGACGGTCCCACGAGGAATACGAAGTCGCCTTCTGGAATGGCGAGGTCCACGTCGCGCAGGGCGATCCTGCCATTGGCGTAGGTCTTGCCGACGCCCTGCAGCGCGATGAAGTCCTTTCCGTCGGCGGACCTGCCGGCGGGGCGGCGGCTGGGCGGGTTGGGTACCCGGAGGGTGCCCGATGTCGAGCCGGGTGTTGCCGCGGTCACCATTGGCATGAGGCTACCACCGATCGGCCGGGGCGGCAGAGGCCCATCCTTCACAGAAGGGACAGCCCGGCGGGCATATAGAGCTCGAAAGCGGCGAAGGGTCTGGTCCAGCACATCAAGCCAGGGAAGCCTTCGATCCTGAGGCCGGCCCGAAGCATGGCCACCATGGCGCGGTCGTTCGCGCCGGGGATCCAGGCGCTGGATGCGCCACGAGGTTCGATGGCCGTAAGCAGGTGGGCCACCACGGGCGCTGTGAGCGTCTCGTCGAGGAGCGCCACCGGTCCGAAGCGTCCCGCCTTCGAACTGTAGCCGTAGCCGATTGGGTCACCGCCCGACGTCCGGTACAGGAAGCCCGTTCTTCCCTCGGTTCGAAGGAAGGCGTGGTCGGCCGGGTGGGCGTAGCCGAGCACTGCGCGGTCGATGGCATCGATCGCTTCTGCGACGGCCGACGCGTTTGGCGTGTCTGTCGCGGGACCGCCCGCCGCCTCGAGCGGAATGGCTTCGATGCCTTCCGGCAGCGCCGGGAGCGCAGCGGGATCGATCGGGCGCCCGACGAGGTTGAAGACCGGCATCCGAGCCACGATACCGAAGCGCCCGTACAGCCCGTTCGAGACCGGCTGAGCGGAATCCGTGCATGTCGCAAGGACGCCGGGCCGCACGTCGGTCGGGGGCGTCGCGCCCTGACCGCCGTCCAGCGCCTGGCTCGGGCCCTCCGACGGCATGGACGGCATGACGCGGGTTAGCAGCGCCCGCCCGATGCCGCGCCGCTGCTCTTCCGGTAGCACGTACAGCTGCGACAGGAACCAGACGTGCTCGCGTTGAACGGCGATACCGAAGCCGACGATGCGCTCGAATCGGGGCGGGAGGCCCGCGGGCAAGCGGTTCCCGGGCGGACTCGAACCGCCCGGCCCCGGGGTCGAGCCGAGCGGCCTCGGGCTCGGGGATTCCGACGGCGCGACCCGAGGAGCGATGCGCACCGCCGCGACGAACCGCTCCGGATCGGTCGTTAGCAGGTGGGCGAGCAGCGCCAAGAGCGGATCGAGGTAGGGCGGTGGCAGCGGTCGCGCAAGGCGCCGCATGTAGTCGTCGACGGCCGCGTGCCAGACGAGCGCGCATTCGGCCAGTTCCCCCGGTCGAGGCGACCGGTAGGTCACGGCCTCGTTCATCCGGCTTGGGACCCGGAGTGGTCGCTTGAGAGGGCCGTTCCGGTCGCCTCGCGTTCGAGCTCGGCTTGCATGAAGGCGTCCAGGTCTCCGTCGAGCACCGCCGACGTGTTGCCGGTCTCCAGGTCGGTGCGGTGGTCCTTGACCATCTGGTAGGGGTGGAGGACGTAGCTGCGGATCTGGTTGCCCCAGCCCGCCTCGACGTGCTCGCCGCGCAGCTTGCGGAGTTCGGCCTCGTGCTCCTCCACGGCGCGCTCGAGGAGTCGGGCCTGGAGGATCTTCGCGGCGGTGTCCTTGTTCTGGGTTTGGGATCGCTCGTTCTGGCTCTGGGACACGATGCCGGTGGGAATGTGCGTCAGCCGGACGGCGGAGTCGGTCTTGTTGACGTGCTGTCCGCCGGCGCCGGTGGCCCGGAAGGTGTCCATGCGGATCTCATCCCAGTTGAGCTCGACCTCCAGGTCGCTCTCCACTTCGGGCAGGACCTCGACGAGGGCGAAAGTGGTGTGGCGGCGCTTCTGGGAGTCGAAGGGGCTGATACGGACGAGCCGGTGAACTCCGCGCTCGGCCTTGAGGAAGCCGTATGCGGCGCGGCCGTCCACGGCCACGGTGACGCTCTTGATCCCTGTCTCCTCGCCCTCGGTCTGGTCGAGGATTTCGGTGCCGAAGCGGTGACGCTCGGCCCAGCGCAGGTACATGCGCAGGAGCATCTCCGCCCAATCCGTCGCTTCGGTCCCACCCGCCCCGGCACTGATCGTCAGCAGGGCGTTGCGCTGGTCGTACTGGCCGCCGAAGAGGAGCGCCCGCCGAGCTTCCGCATAATCGCGCTCGAGCTCGGCCGCTTCCTTGGAGACGTCGGCGAGGAGTTCCTGGTCCTCTTCCTCCTGGGCCAGGTCGAGCAGCTCCGCGGTGGAATTGGCGCGCGATTCGATGCGGCGCCAGAGCCCTGACTCCTCGCGGAGAGCCTCCGCTTCGCGCAGCACCTTCTGAGCGGAGCGCTGGTCTTCCCAGAATCCTGCCTCACCTGTCCGCGCATCAAGACCGGTTAGCCGGTCTTCTTTCGCTGAGAGGTCAAAGACGCCCCGAGGTCGCCTGGATCCGTAGGACCAGGTCGCGGATCTCGGCCGGGTCCACTACCGGCCTCGGACGTCCTGGAGAAGGATCGGGCGGAGCTCAATCAAGCGCAGGGCGCTCTTGCTCCGGGCGACGACGGGGTTCACACAAGGGCAATACGCGTTGTGGGTGCAGACGCCGCAGTTGCCATCGCAGTCGAGCGCAGCCGCATAGCTACAGTTCCGGCAGTCGCGCTCGCAGGCGATGAGATCAACGAAGGCCGCTTCCTCAGCCTGCTTCACAAGTCTCCTCAGTATGACGTCACTCGACCCCTCGTCAGGCGCTGGCACCGGGTAACGGGGTCCGGGCCCGCCCGCGATGGCCGGAGTATACGGTTTCAAATCGGGATAGCCAAGGG
>JGI24129J20441_1000373_pt1 | contig 13669 bp, 14 predicted proteins | sample BarGraNGADG00211_FD_20441 | JGI IMG/M metagenome (IMG submission 20441) | reverse complement strand
TGGATCACGAACAGGAACGTGATGGTGACGATGGCGAAGACGTCGGCCCGCGTTCGCATGGAGATCACCGCGATGGGCCAACCGATCAAAGCACCAATCAACCCGACGACAGGTAGCAGCAGGAACGGTTCGTATCCCGTTGCCAGCACGTGGTCCTTGAAGATCAGGGCGAGCGTGTATGCGCCGATCCCGAAGAAGCCCGCGTGGCCGAGAGACGGGTAGCCCGCGAAACCGCCCACGAGGTTCCAGGAGCTGGACAGCGTGGCGTAGATGAGGACGAACACGAGCAGGTTCAGGAACCAGTGCTGGAGGCCCAGCATCGGAAGGGTGACCAACAACGCGACGAACACACCTCCGCGCAGCATCGAGGGGGCGCTCATATGGCGCCTCGCGTGACGCTGCCGAAGAGACCCCGCGGACGGACGAGCAGGACCAGGATGAGCACCACGAAGAAGGTCATCTCCGACCAGGCCGGCGATACCGTCGCCGCCACTATGGCCGAAGACGTCGAGACGATGACGCCGGCGATGACCGCGCCGCCAACACTGCCCAGCCCGCCGAGGACGACGATGGACAGCAGTCTGGAGATGAGGTCGTAGTGGCTGCCGGGGGTGAAGGGATACAGCAGCCCGTACACCGACCCTGCGGCCGCAGCTGTCGCCGCGCCGAGCCCGAAGCCCAGGGCCGAGACCCACTGTGCTTCGACACCGAGCAGCCGAGCCGACTCAGGGTTCTGCACCGTCGCCCGCACAGCCCGACCGAACCGGGTGCGATTGAGCAGCCAGAAGAGAAGCCCGAGTGCCACCAGGGAGAGCACGAACGCCCAGAAGCGGACGACCGTGATCTGGTAGCTCCCGAGGCTCCAGCTCGAGTTGGCATAGCTGGCGTTGATGCTGCGGTACGTGGTTCCCCACGTCACGCTCAACACCCCTTCGATGAGCAGGGCTACGGCGAAGGTGACCAGCAGGCTGAGCTCTGACTTGTCCTCACGGCGCAGCGGGCGAAGGAAGACCAACTCGACGCCGACTCCGAGGCCGAACATGAGGATGGTCGTGATGGGGATGGCGAGGAAGGGGTCCACGCCGAACGTTGTGAACAGCTGATAGGCGAGGTAGGCGGCCATGATCACCATGGCTCCCTGAGCCAGGTTGACCACTTTCATGATCCCGAAGATCAGGGTCTGACCGGAGGCCATGAGCGCATACACGCCTCCGGTCAGGATCCCGAGGATCACGCCTTGGATCAGGGCGTGCACCGATCCGTCACCCTCCCCAGTTGGGCTTGGGGTATATCGCCTTGGCCTTGGCAACTGCGTCCGGGAAGACCGGCACGAGCTTGCCGCCCTGCCACTGGATCAGGTTGAAGGTGCCTGACGGCGCTCCGTCGGGACCCCAGCTCAGGTCGCCGAGCAACGTCGCCCACGTGCCCGTGTGCAGGGTGGCGATGATGGTGGCGTTGTCGATCTTCCCCGTCTTCTTGGCCACAGCCTCCAGGATCTGTCCGCAGGCGTAAGCCTCGGCACTGGAGTTGTCGATGGTGTCAGCCGTGCCGCCGTTCGCCTTGATGTAGGCGGCCGTGAAGTCGGCGCTGCCGGCCGCGGTCGAACCCGGGAACCAGTCACCCGCGGACATGATGCCTGCTGTGTTCTGCGTGCCGACCTTGGTCGGGAACTCCAGAGGCGAGTTGGCGCCGTTGGACAGGAACATGAACTTCGGGCTGAACTTCAGCTGCACGAGTGTCTTGACCTGGGCGTAGGCGTCCTCGTTCTGCGTCCCGCCGACCAGCACGTCGGGGTTGGCAGCGACGACCTTGGCCATGATGGCCGAGAAGTCCTGCGTCTCAGCTGGGTAGATCTGCTTGTACACCGTCTTGATCCCAGCGGCCTCGAACCGGGCCCGGACGTTCTCCGCGATGGGCTGGGCGAACGGGTCGTCGAGCTCGGTGTAGGCGGCCGTCTTGGGACGCGCACTGGCGGGCAGCGAGAGGATCCAGTCGGCGAATACGTCGCCTGACTTCGTGGTGGGGGCCGGTTGGACGAAGAACAGGTTGTCGAGCTTCTGGGCGAAGACCTTGGGGCCACCGCCGGCGGGCTCGAGGAACGAGTAGCCGTAGCGCTTGGCGACCTGTGACGCCGGCACGGTCAGCAGGCTGGAGAAAGGACCGAAGACAAGGTCGACCTTGTCGCGGTTGATCAGGTTCTGGTAGTTGGACACCACCTGGGTGGGGCTGGAGGCATCGTCGACGAGCTTCATCGTCACCTTGCGACCGAGAATCCCTCCCTTGGCGTTGACCTCGCTGGCCCATAGCTCGTAGCCGCGTTTGACCGCCTTGCCCGAGTCGGCGAAGTCACCGGTCAAGGAGATGGAGGCGCCGATAACCAGCGGCTTCCCCGCGCTGGGCGTGGCTGAGGCGCCGGCGTTGTTGCTGCTCGATGCGCAGGCACCGAGCGCCAGCGCCACGGCGGCGACGGTGAGGGCTACACCACCCTTGCGCCACAAACGATTGCTCTTCTGCATTGCCAGTCCTCCGTCAAGGGGTGAGAGATAGGTAGGGGTGAAATGGTCACTCGATCCGACTATGATGCGAACGATTGCATTACCTTCCACCACGCCTGCAGGCCTTGTCAAGAGGCCCATGAGGTGGGCTAACCTTCATTCTCCGAGTCGTTCAGCGCGTCAGCCCGTTCTGGACAACAACCGATTGCACGTCAAATGGCCGAGGGAGACCTACCGTGGCAAGTGCGCAGAGGGTGAAGCTCATCGATGTCGCTCTGGCTGCAGGAGTACACCCGGGAACCGCGAGCCGAGCTCTGAACCCTGCCACCCGGGGCCGGGTCAGTCCGGAGACCTCGCGGCGCATCCTGAAGGCCGCTGAGAGGCTCGGCTACGTTCCGAACACGCTCGCCCGGGGTCTGCGAACCTCCAAGTCGTTCGTCGTCGCGATGGTCGTCCCCGACATCACCAACGCGCTCTTTCCTCCGATGGTCCGCGGGGCCGAGCAAGTACTCAGCCTGGCCGGATACACGCTGGTGCTGACTGACACGGACAACGATGCCGACACCGAGAGACGGCAGGTGGAGCAGCTCCGTGGGCGCGGCACTGATGGCTTCATCATCGCTACGGCCCGGTGGCACGACCCGATGTTGGAGGAGATCGCCGACCTCGGAGTTCCCGCCGTCCTCGTCAACCGCAACATCGGCAGCCGCCGACTCCCGTATGTCGGGGCCGACGAGCGCACCGGCATGCAGCTGGCCGTGGAGCATCTCGCCGAGCTGGGCCACCGGCGGATGGCTCACCTCGGAGGGCCACAGGACACATCGACTGGTCGCGACCGCGCCTCGGCGTTCCGGCAGGCCGTGGATGGCCTGGGCCTACCCACGAGCAAAAGCATGGTCCGGGTCTGTGCGTCGTACACCGAGGCCGCCGGCGCCGAGGCGACCCGGCGGCTGCTCACGTCGGGCCAGGACGTGACCGCGATCCTGTGCGCCAACGACCTCATCGCGCTGGGCGCCCTGTCCGTCCTCGCGGAGCATGGCATCAGGTGCCCTGAGGACATGTCCGTCATCGGGTTCAACAACATGGCCATGGTCGACCGGCTTACGCCGCCTCTGACAACGGTGCGGCTGCCTCTGCACCAGATCGGTGAGCTTTCGGCACGCCAGCTTCTGGCCGAGATCGAGGGAGGACCACAGAACGTGGGGGCCTCCCAGACACTTCTTGGCGTTCAGCTCGCTGTGCGCGGGACTACCGCAGCCCCCCCGACGTCATAAGCGCGCAAAGTATGGCGACACCACAGCTCCGTGTGCGCGTCTCCTATGGCTTCAGGCTTGCGGCCTTCACCGCTGCGCGGGCATCCCCAGCGGCGCCGGAGTGCACGGGCAGGCGCATGGTGTCCAGCATCCGCACCATGCCGTCGCCCATGTGGTCGACGACCACGGCCTCGACGTCATGCTCGCGCAGGAACGTGACCACGCGGGCGTGGTGTGAGCCTGGGGCGCCCTGGTCGTGCAGCCGGCTCCAGGAGACCTCGACCACCTGCCAGCTTGTGATCTCGCCGTCGACCACGTCGGCAAGAGCGACCCAGTCGGCACGGCCCCAGCGGGGGTCGATCATGCCCTCACGTGTCACAGGCGCACAAAAAATCATGTCGGCAGGATACCTTTCGCCGTCGCTGCCCGACGTCCGGGCGGCACCGACGTCCGGGCGGCACCGACCCCGGCCAGTACCGCGTCAGGCCAGCACCGTTGCGGGCGCGTCATTGACGGCCGCGAGCTGCGTCTCGGTGTAGTGCTTTAGGGCACGCACCTGGGCGGGCTCCAACCGGTCGCACACCCAGTCCCAGTGCAATGAGCACCAGTCGCCAGGCGCGAGCGCTCTGGTCAGGTGCATGGTCCCTTCACCGGTCACGGCAACTTCGTCGCGGACCGCCCCGAGAACCAGGTGGTGACCGTCCCACTCCAGTGGCCGGGACTGCACGACGGCGTGGTCCCCGGTGACGGCGACGACCCGGCCCCAACGGATCCGGCAACGGTCGAGCACGTGCAACGGCTCGGTGACGACACCGTTGCGCAGCAACCCCACGAACGGGTAGACCCCGAGCACGTGGAAGCTGTGGTGGGGGAGTGCGCCGTTGGGGATGGCCTCGGCAAGACGAGGCCAGGACGGCCCGGCCCGGCGCCGGAAACGCTCGTCCAGCGAGCCGCCGAGGAGGGCAAATCCGACTCGATCGAGGAGCGGGCTGCCCAGCCAGTAGGCCTCGACGACGCGTGCGTCCAGCGGGTCGTCCAGGCCGTTGGCGGCGGCGATGAGCTCGAGGTACGGCCAGGCACCCTCGAACGACCGCAAGGACTGACGCAGCCCTCCGTCCACGACACCTGCCGAGGTCTGCTCGAGCAGCGCCCGATGGTCGTCGCCGCCGCAGTACCCCAGCTGGTTGGGCGGGTACGCGTATCGAGCGAAGAGCAGCGGGCCGTCAGCGACCGGTGCAGGTCCGTTCGGCTGCTTCACGCCGGCGTCATTCGCGCCCACGGCTCGCGTCCCCACATCGCACCGATCATCGGGCGCTGGCGAGGGTGTCGCGACCGCGCCACCCAGGCACCGCCACCAGGACCGCGCCCATCAGCACGAGGGCCACCCAGCCGAGCTGTGGGACCAGGGGCGCACCCTTGACGCCGGCCGCCAGCAGAGCGGTGACCACTGCTCCGACGACGAGCACCGCGGTCACGTCGACGGCAGGCGCTCGCGACAGGGCCGCGAACCACGTCGAGACGTAGCCGGCCAGGATCACGCCGGTCAGCAGGACCCACATCCACTGGGTGCCCGTGAGTGTGGTGAGCGCTCCGCCGTGGCCGCGCATCAGCGTCCAGGCAACCAGGACAACGGATCCGACGCCCATGCGGGTCAGCCCGACGGTCCACGACGACAGATCGGCGAGCAGTCGCTTGGCGACCACAACTTCGGCGGCCCACACCAGCGTTGCACCGAGCACCATCAGCTGGCCTTGGCCAAAGATTGTCGTCACGCCTCCGGCCAGCCCGATCTGCCCGACCACGAGGAGCGCGATGGCGACAACGTGGATGGCGCCGAGACGCTCGCCCAGCAGAGGCAGCGCGAGGAGGGCGACCCAAACGAGCAGGGTCTTGTGCAGGAAGGCGGCATCCGTCGATGTGGCACGGGCCAGCCCCTCGAAGAAGAGCAGGAAGGCGACCGCACCGCCGAACACGCCGACGACCGCGAGGCCCGCCCACTGCCGCGGCCGCGTGGGTCGGGTCAGGACTGTCCCGCGTCGGCGCGCGGACATCGCTCCGGCGAGCAGGACCAGCACCAGTGTCGCGACGACATTCTTGGCGGTCGTGTATGTCGAGGCGTCGCCAAAAGCCTTGACCCCGTACGAGTTCAGGAAGACGGCCACGCCGCTGATGCAGGCAGTGCCGAATGCCAGCAGCAGGCCGGTTCGTCGTGTCGTGTTCATGGGACTCCCTCGTTGGTCAGGTTACGTAGTTCGAGTGCATCTCTGGCTTCTTGCTCGGTCAGCCGGCCAAGCACCAGCCCCGAGTGCATGAGCACCCAGTCGCCGGGCCCGACGGCGTCAGGCATGGCAAGCAGTGACGCGGTGATGATCCGGTCGCCGGCGTCGACCTCGACGCACCCGGCAGGCCCCACCGAAAGGACCTGGCCCACCATGCCGAGACACATCAGGGCTCACCTCCCAGGTCATCGATCGCGGCGTCCACGACGTCGGCGTCATCGAGCGCGGTGAACAGGGCGTCGGCGTCATCGAGCGCGGTGAGAACAGCTTCGACGGCAGCCGGAACCGCGGCCGCGACGGCGTCCGCCATGGGGGTGCCGTGGCCGAAGTGTTTGGCTTCGACGCCGACCACCACAAGGCTTCGGGGCAGCCGGCCGAGAGCGCGGGCGATCTCAACGGCGGCGGCAAGTCCGAGCGCGTGGGTGCCTCCGGCGGACCAACGGCCGGTGGGGAGCTTGTGTGCGATGGCGTCGACAACGTGGATGTCGCCGGGGTGGCCGCCTGAGCTCACCGCATCCGCGACGACCACGCTGTCGTCGGGCTCCCAGGCGTCGATCGCCTCGCTGGGGTCGTCGAACTCGAGCACGGTGACGTCGAGGCGCTCGGCCGCCACCTGGCGGGCCACCTCAACACCCACGGCGTCGTCGCCGCGGTCGGGGTTGCCGAGACCGATAACGAGTACCTGCAACGCTATTGCTCCTCTACCGTGAGGTCGAGGAAGTGCGTCGCACACGAGATGCAGGGATCGTAGTTGCGAATCGCCTGCTCGCACTGCCGGACCAGCTCCTCGTGGGGGAGGTCGAGGCGATCCTGCACGAACGCCCGCAGGTCCGCTTCGATGCTCGGCTGGTTCTGCGAGGTCGGCGGGACGATGGTGGCATCCAGGATCGTGCCATCCTCGGCCAGCTCGTATCGGTGGTAGAGCAGTCCTCGCGGCGCCTCGGTCGCGCCGTACCCGACCCCGGCGCGCGGCGGCACGTCGACGAAGGGCGCCGATGCACCGTCCCACGCGTCGATGATTCGCGCTGCCTCGTCGATCGCGTGGACGAGCTCGACGGCACGAACAACGATTGACTGGAACGGGTTTCGGCACTCGTCGCCCAGCCCTGCGTCGTGCGCTGCTTGTTTTGCGAGTGGCCCCAGCTGGTCGTGGTTGAGCGCGTAGCGAGCCAGGGGCCCGACGACATACGGCGTCGTGCCGTCAAGATGTGCGTGCAGCGCATTGGACCTGGCGACGTGCTCCTCCACAACGTTGGCGCCGAAGTCGGCAACCTCGAAGGCGCGACCGGAGCTGGTGACCACCGAGCCACTCTCCAACGGGTACCCGTGCGGCGAGCGCAGCGCGACGTACTCCTGGGGCTGCACCATGTCGGGGAACTCGAGGCCGCCGACGAGGGCGACGGTCGCGACGGCGTCGTCGCGGGCCTGGTCCAGCGCGGGACGGATGCTGTGGAGCTCCTCAACGGTCGGCAGGCGGTAGAAGCCACCGACGCGGACGTTGACGGGGTGGATGGCGCGTCCCCCGACCAGGGTCATGAGGGCGTTGCCAGTCTTCTTCAGCAGCAGCCCACGCTCGACGATGGCGCCATGGTCGGCGGCCATCTCGATCGCCCCGGCATAGCCCAGGAAGTCGGGTGCGTGCAGCAGGTGGATGTGCAACGCGTGACTCTCGATCCACTCGCCGCAGTACAGCAACCGTCGCAGCAGGCGAATCTCCTCGGGAACCGTTACGCCGCAGGCATCCTCGATCGCCAAGCACGAGCTCATCTGGTAGGCGACCGGGCAGATCCCGCAGATGCGGGCGGTGATGTCCGGCGGTTCGGTCCAGGCCCGGCCGCGCAGGAACGCCTCGAAGAACCGCGGGGGCTCGAAGATGCGGAGCTCCACATCGGCGACGAGGCCGTCCTTGACCACGACGTGCATTCCTCCCTCGCCCTCGACCCGGGCCAGAGTGTCCACGTGCAGGACGTGATCGCCCTGATTGAGCTTGTGAGTCATGGAGTCGCCTCCTCATGCTGCTGGCTCTCGTACTTCTCGATGTCGTGGCGTGCGCCGTCGTGCCGCTCACTCTCGCGGCGGAACGCCTCGGCGCCGGCGTTGAAGGTGCGGAAGACCCGGAGCACCTGGGACTCGTCCATGCCGAGAATGCTGAGGCGGTCCGCCAATGAGGCCGTGTTCGCGGTGTCCTGCGGGCCGAAGCAGCCGTAGCAACCTCGCGCGAATGCCGGGCAGAGGGCGCCGCATCCGGCCAGTGTGACCGGCCCGAGACAGGGCGTCCCGTGAGCGACCGCGACGCAGAGCGACCCGCGACGCTTGCACTCAACACACACGCTGTATGCCGGAATGCGCGGACGGCGGCCCTGGACGAACGCGGCGAGAACCTCCAGGAGCTGCGTGGAGTCGACCGGGCAGCCATGCAGCTCGTAGTCGACGGTCACGTGTGAAGCGATGGGAGTGGAACGCTCGAGGGTCGCGACGTACTCAGGGTGGGCGTACACGATGGAGCGGTACTCGGCGACATCACCGAAGTTGCGCAGCGCCTGGATGCCTCCACTCGTGGCGCAGGCACCGATNGTGACCAAGAGGCGGGAAGCTCGGCGTACNTCCTGGATGCGCTCTGCATCAGCGGTCGTGGTCACCGAGCCCTCGACGAGCGAGACGTCGTAGGGCCCCTCGACCACGGCGCGGGTGGCTTCCGGGAAGTAGGCGATCTCCACCGCTCCAGCCAGCGGGATGAGCTCGTCCTCGCAGTTGAGCAGGGTGAGCTGGCAGCCGTCGCAGGAGGCGAACTTCCAGACGGCCAGCTTCGGGCGACCATTCTCTGTCACGTCACACCTCCCGGAGTCCGAGCAGACCAGTGACCTGAGCGTAGGGCAGCACCGGGCCGTCGACGCAGACGAACAGCTCGCGGTACTGGCAGTGCCCGCACAGGCCCACCCCGCAGCGCATGTTGCGCTCGAGGGAGACCCGGATACGGCTGGAGCGGACGCCGCGCCCGACGAGCGCCAGCGCCGTGTGCCGCATCATGACCTCGGGGCCGCAGATGAGGGCGAGCGTGGTCATCGGGTCGAACCCGGCGCGCGGGATGAGCTTCGTCACCAGACCGACGCGACCCTGCCACGACTCCCGCCCATAGTCGACGGTGACGAGGACTTCCATCCCCTGGTCTTCCCACTGCTTCAGCTCGTCGACGAAGAGCAGCTCTTCCGGGCTTCGGGCGCCGTAGAGCAGCACCACCCGTCCGTAGTCCTCCCGGTGGGCGAGCACTTCGAGCACCGCGGGCCTCAGTGGGGCCAGCCCGATGCCGCCCCCGACGAAGACCACGTCCCGACTGTGACCGTCGGCAACGTCCCAACCGGTGCCGTATGGCCCACGGACGCCCATAACGTCGCCGACTGCCGTGCGCGCGAGGGCATGNGTGACGGCGCCGACATCGCGCACCGTGTGCTGCAGCGGGCCGGCGACGTGCGCGTCNCCGCTGACNGAGATCGGCACCTCTCCGACGCCGAAGGCCGACAGCATCGTGAACTGGCCGGGGATGAAGGCAAGGGGCACGCCGTCATTCGGCTCGAGCATGATCGTGAACGTGTCTGCGGTGTCCTGTCGCCGATCGACGAGGCGGAAGAGTCGCGGGACCATTGCGCCGTCGACCGGTTGCACGGCGGTCGGCTCAGCGAGGCGAGGCATCGGTGGCTCCAGGGCCGCCGTAGAGGTCGAGCAGTCGTATCTGCGCGGCCACCAACCGTCCGTTCATCACCTGGGTCACGCGCTTCATGAGCTCATATCCCAGGTGAGAATCGGAGTCACACTTGCCNCGCAGGCACGCCCCGTCGAAGGCCACCACGCCGGTGGCCTCGGAGGCGCGTGCGTCGAAAGTGGAGACGTACGGCGGCACGAGCCAGGACCAACCCACGACGTCGCCTTCGTCGGCGGTGTCCAGCACCAGTGTTCCAGCGGCGGGTCCGTGAACCTCGATGGCGACCCGGCCGCGCCGGACCACGAAGAACTGGTCAGCCGCGTCACCCTCGTGGCAGAGGTACTCGCCGGCGGCGAGGCTGATGTTGGTTGCGCAACCAGCGACGAGCGCCAACGTTGGCGCGTCCAGTCCCTCGAAGAAGGGGTGGTCGGGCAGGTACTGCTCGATAGTGCGCATGTCATTCCTTTCCGGAGCGGATGGCGGCGACCTCTGCCGTGAGATCGATGGCGGCCGGGCACCAGGTGATGCAGCGACCGCAGCCGACGCATCCCGACGTGCCGAACTGGTCCACCCACGATGCGAGCTTGTGCGTGGCCCACTGGCGGTAGCGAGACTGCACCGAGTCCCGGACGCTGCCGCCGTGGAGGTAGGAGAAGTCGGTGGTGAAGCAGGAGTCCCACACCCGCCACCGCTCCGTCGCGCTGCCGGTGAGGTCGCTGACGACGTCGACAGAGGTGCAGAAGCACGTGGGGCAGACCAGCGTGCAGTTCGTGCAGGACAGGCAGCGACTCGCCACCTCGGCCCACCGCGGGTGCTCGGGGTGCGCGTACAACAGGTCGCGCAGACCGTTCGTGTCGAGCGACCGCCCCATGTGCTGCGCCGCCGCAGCGCCGACCTCCTGCGCTGCGAGATGGTCCTGTTCGCCCGCAGGCAGGACCTCGACACCCCCCGCGCGGGACTTCAGGTCGTCGAGGACCTCTTGGCCGCGGTCGCTGCCCGGGACGACGAGGAAGCGGTGTGCGTCCTGGTCGAGCAGCTCGGTCAGCGCGAGGTCGAAACCCTCGTCGGGGACCGGACCGGTGCCCATCGAGACGCAGAAGCACGTGCCTCCCGGGTCGGAGCAGGTCAGCGCCACGATGAACGTGGCCTCGCGCCGTGCGACGTATGCCGTGTCCGTCACCTCCCGCTTCGCGAGGACGCGGTCGTGGATCGCCAGTGCATGCAGGTCGCAGGACCGAACGCCGAACAACGCCAAGCGCTTCGCGTCGACGACAGCGGCCGTCACCTCCTTGTCCGCACCGACCCGTCGCCCGCTCCACAGCAGCTCGCGAGAGGGGAACAGCAGTGACTTCCACGCCTGAGGACCCGCGGCGAAGGCGAACAGCGCCTCGTCGTCGCGCTCACGCAACCGGTACCTGCCGGCGTCCTGGAGATCTCCCACGCCGCGCGGAAGCTGATCGACGGACTTGATCTCGGCGTGGACGACGGCGCCGTCCCGCACGGTCGGACCGATGACCGCCCACCCACGTTCGCGGAGCAGGTCGATCAGCGACTGCAGCCCGGGAACAAACAGGACCATTCCTCGTATGTCGTCCATGCGCACCTCGTCGTCAATAAGCACCTCTGGGTGCGATCTTTCCGGCCTTGGCACCGGGACTGTTAGGGCCTAACGTCCCGTCCTCGGCCCAATCTGACGGTGTGACTTCCTCTGCGTGTGACTTCCTGTTCCGGGATCGCGTGCCGACTCTGCGGGTCAACGCCGACGGTCGGCTCATCGAGGACGAGGAGGTTGGGTCAGTGGAGCAGGCTGGCGCCGATGTTGAGCCGTCGCTCCATGCCCCCACGGTGCACGCGTCACGCCGCGTTCACTAGGGACCAAAGTCCCGGGTGGACGGCGGTTGGCGACCGTAGGTCCGCCAGCCTCGGGGGAAGCGGGGAGCGGGGGCGAGGCGTCGCTACGTGCGGCGGAGGACAACCCAGGTGAAGGGCTGGACGGCGCCACCTGGTGTGACATGCTCCTCGCGCTCGGAGTGCTCCAGGCTGAAGCCGGGCGCGAAGACTGCGGCCAGCGCGTCAGCGTCGTATCGCGCCGTTGGCAGCCCCGAGCACTGGGTCGGGCCGTCCGCGGCGAAGGTGCCAAGGACCACCACCCCGCCGGACCGGACAGCGCGCGAGGCCGTGGCGACGTACTGATCTCGCCTATCGCGCTGGACCAGGAAGTGGAACACGGCCCGATCGTGCCAGGCGTCGTAGGTGCGCTCTGGTTGCCAGGACAGCACGTCCGCAACGACGAACGACGCCGACCCCGGCTGCTCGCGGGGCAGGTCGTGGGGCTGTTCGCTCACACGGTCGCTGACTCGGTCGCGGACCAGGGCCAGGGCTTTGGCGGATACATCGAGTGCCGTGACGTCCGACCACCCCGCATCGAGCAGAGTGTCGACGAGCGTCGATGCTCCTGCGCCAACGTCGATGACGGCGCCCGACGGTGACGACACCGAGGTGAGCAACCGCTGGGATGTCGTGGGTTGNCGTTGGAACCAGCTCACCTCGTCGGTGGCCTTGGTCCCATAGACGGTGTCCCAGTGCTCTGCCGCGCTCGTACTCATGCGACNCACGGTAGGGCAGTCGGTATGGCGGTGCTGTTGGAGAAAGGGGCATCCGCTGACCAGACCCGCGGCTAGCGAGCGGCATGTCTGGCGCGCACGGCATACACCACCGCTGTGGCGAGCAGCGGAAGGAACGCGGCGAAGGCCCCGAGCACNAGAANCGAGACGAGGACCCGCACGGGGTTGGGGAGGGGNAGGAGGCTGACCACGAGCCCGACATTGATGATTACTGCACGCGCGGCGTTGCCACGTTCCAGTCGCGACTGGGTTCCTCGCACGATCGCGGGTCCACCGCCCAGGACGACGGGAACCAGGAAGGACATGGCGCCGAGCACGACCTGCGCGGCGAATCCGGCGGCCATGGGAGTGACGAGCAGTCCCAGACGGTCGGTGACCAGCGCCCACGTCGGGCTGCTGAGCAAGACGGCGACCAGGCCCAGGAGAGATCCGACCAGCCAGGTCACTGCCGCCATCACTGACCACGTCGCATACGCGGAGGGCGCCTTGACGCGGGTTACCCGTGCCAGCGGCCCCACTGCCCAGAGGACTCCGCCCAGATACGCCGCCACGCCGACCGCAGCCAGCACCTGCAGCCCACAGAGGGCACCCGTGACGATGATGACGACGGAGCCGACCAGGACCGGAAGTGCTTGGCGCGCAANGCGTTCGGCGCCCTCGGCTATCCGGGTCCGCAGCATCGTCGGCCAGAGGGTGACCAGTGTGCCCATCACCGTGAGGCCGATCCAGCCCAACAGGTTGAGGGTGATGTGTGCGATCACCAACCGTCCGTGCCACGGCTCGACCGGGTCACGGGCCAGGACCGCGCCCAGTCCGGCGCCGAACGGCAGGGCCAGTGACGCGCAGATGTAGTAACGCACCGTTGCTCCGAATCGCGAAGCCAGTGCGGTCCGGACCTGGAGGGCCAGCGTGATGCCATGCGCGGCGGCCGCGGCGCCCACGACGACAGACCCGACCAGTGTCAGGATCCAGACGCCGCTGACCATGCCTGCGACGACCGTGAGGACTCCGACGTTCAGGGCGGCAATCTTCGCGACCTGCCAACGCCGTGATTCGACGGTGGCACGGCGCCGCAGAAGCGCGTCCGCGAAATGTGAGCTCCAGACGAAGATCGCGTTGGTGACGGCGCCAAGCAGCAGCAGGTGCACCAGCAGCCAGTGCGTTTCGGGGACGTAGCGGTTGACCACGCTGATCGCGACAAGTGAGGCGAGATAGGCAGCGACCGGTGCGTTGGCGCCGAGGTGCCACGTGGTGCGGTCGCGCAAGGTCATCGGGGTCGGGGCCGGGGTCGGGGTCAGGGGTTGGAGGGTCATGAGGTGGC
>JGI24129J20441_1000369_pt1 | contig 13760 bp, 13 predicted proteins | sample BarGraNGADG00211_FD_20441 | JGI IMG/M metagenome (IMG submission 20441) | reverse complement strand
GACCGATGAGCAGCACCGCCGACGGGTACCGCGACGGTGTCGCGCTCTGGGCTGCCGCGACCGACAGGGCAAAAACCGAAGCCGTAGCCAGAGGTGCCAACAGTGGTGCACTCCTTCGGCAGTTTGTGAACGACCGCTTCCTCGCCCGCGTGTTCCACGCCCCGCACGCCCCGTGGGTCCTCAAAGGTGGCACCGCCGTCCTCGCGCGCGTGGACGACGCCCGTACGACCAAGGACGTGGACCTCCTCGGAGAGCTCGACGACATCGACGTCGCCTTGGGGCGCCTGCGATCCGCAGCCGCGGTCGACCTCGGCGACCACTTCCGGTTCATCATCACCGGCCACGACAGGACCGTCGTTGGTACAGGTCAACCCCACGTGGACGGGTACCGCGTGCACGTGGACGCGTACTGCGGAGCGGTGAAGCGCCACACGTTCGGTGTAGACCTCGTGACAGGGTCGCTCATGACCACCGCCCCCGACGTGCAGACCCCGACCCCGGCACTGAACCTGCGGGGCCTTATCCCACCGACTCTGCGCCTGTACCCGGTGGTCGACCACATAGCCGACAAGCTCTGCGCGACCCAGTCCACCTACGGCGCGGCGGGAGACCGCCCGTCGAGCCGGGTCCGTGACCTGGTCGACCTCGTCGTCTTCGCTCGGTCCCAAGACGTGGACGGTGACGCACTCATCAATGCGATCCGCGCGGAGTGGAATCACCAGGGCCTGGCAGGTGACCCCTTGTTCGACCCGCCAGTGCACTGGGGGCGGCTGTACCCACCGTTGGCCAGGACCGTCCGCAAGTGCGAGGGCCTGACGACGTTCCCGTCCGCAGTGGAGCTCGTCGGTAGGTTCCTCGGTCCGGCCCTTGATGGGTCAGCGGCCGGGCGCCGGTGGTCCTTCGACCTTGCCAGGTGGGAACCCGGCCGACAGGTTCACGCGACCGAGAATCCGTGAACGCAATATGCGGGTCGTCGAGGACACCTTCGGAGTCCGCAGCCAGTCCGCAGAAAGTCCGCAAGAAGTTCACAAACCGCTATCAGATCGACTTGCTCGACACAGGCAGCGACACAGGATCCTTGGCGGGTACACATTGGGTACACATCCCAGCCGTAAACGACCGATGAGTGTCAACGTTGTCTAACGCCAAAGCCCTTTGTTTCCAACACTTTAAGGCGTGATCATGCATTGCCAACGATAGCCTGATCGCCCTCTCAAGGCGGTAGCGCGGGTTCGAATCCCGTCGGGGCTACCGATCAGATCCCCGTCCTGTGCATAGGGCGGGGATCTTTCTCATGTCCGGTGTCAGGCTTGCTGCTGTTGAGCCCGCTGCAGGATCTCCGTGAGCTTGTTGGCGCCGGCGACCACGGTGGCCGCATGCAGGCGACCCGGCTGACGGGAGACGCGCTCGATGGCACCGGAGATGGATACCGCGGCCACGACGCGACCAGATGGGCTGCGAACCGGTGCCGACACGGAGGCGACTCCGAACTCGCGTTCGCTCACGCTCTGGGCCCAACCGCGGCGGCGGACGCCGGACAAGGTGGTGGGGTTGAACTTCGCGCCCTGGAGCCCCCGGTGCATACGGTCAGGCTCTTCCCAGGCGAGCAGGACCTGAGCCGCGGAGCCGGCGAGCATGGACAGGCTGGCACCGACCGGGATCGAGTCGCGCAGACCCATGGGGCGCTCGGCCGCTGCCACGCAGATGCGCTGGTCGCCCTGACGGCGGAAGAGCTGTGCGCTCTCGTGGGTGTGATCACGCAGGGCACCCAGGACGGGGCCGGCGGCGGCCAGGAGGCGGTCCTCGCCGGCGGCTGAGGCCAGCTCGGCGAGACGGGGACCGAGAACGAATCGACCCTGCATGTCACGTGCCACAAGGCGATGGTGCTCGAGGGCCACCGCGAGGCGATGCGCCGTCGGGCGGGCGAGCCCGGTGGCGCCGACGAGCTGTGCCAAGGTCGAGGGCCCGGCTTCGAGCGCGCCCAGAACGATGGCGGCCTTGTCCAGAACGCCGACTCCGCTAGAGTTGTCCATTACATGATATTGCCGTCTCAGAGCCTGAGACGCAAGTTCATGTCCGATAAATCTGGGCGAACCTCGAGACTGTGGCACCCGGAACCGGGACAAGAACAGCAGGGTCAGCAGGGTCAAGTCGTTCGTCATCACGAAGGAGTCACTCATGGCAGGCACGCTGGCCGAGAAGGTATGGGACGCACATGTGGTGCGTCGGGCTGAGGGCGAGCCCGACCTTCTGTACATCGACCTGCACCTGTTGCACGAGGTGACCAGCCCCCAGGCGTTCGATGGGTTGCGANTGGCCGGCCGTACGGTTCGCCGCCCCGACCTGACCCTGGCCACCGAAGATCACAACGTTCCCACTACTCCNGGGCCCATCACGGATCCGGTGAGCAAGACCCAGGTGGAGACCCTCCGTCGCAACTGCGCCGAGTTCGGCGTCAAGCTCTTCCCGATGGGCGACGTCGACCAGGGGATCGTGCACGTCGTCAGCCCCCAGCTAGGCCTGACCCAGCCGGGCATGACGATCGTCTGCGGCGACAGCCATACGTCCACCCACGGCGCCTTCGGGGCGCTGGCCTTCGGCATCGGCACCAGCGAGGTCGAGCATGTTCTGGCCACGCAGTCGTTGCCCCTCAAGCCTTTTCAGACTCTCGCCGTCACCGTCGATGGCGAGCTGGCCGAGGGCGTGACAGCGAAGGACATCGTCCTTGCGGTCATTGCCAAGATCGGCACCGCAGGCGGCCAAGGCTATGTGATCGAGTTTCGCGGTACGGCGATCCAGGCGCTCTCGATGGAGGCGCGGATGACGATGTGCAACATGTCGATCGAGGCCGGCGCGCGTGCGGGCATGATCGCCCCCGACCAGACCACCTTCGACTACCTCAAGGGTCGCCCACACGCTCCACGTGGCGTCGACTGGGACGCAGCGGTCGCGCACTGGTCAGAACTTCGGAGCGACGACGACGCGATCTTTGACGCCGAGATCCACCTCGACGCCAGCGAGCTGTCGCCGTTCGTCACCTGGGGTACCAACCCGGGGCAGGGCCTGCCCCTTTCGGCCAGCGTCCCCGACCCCGAGTCCTTCGGCAATGAGTCCGAAAGGGCCAACGCCAGACGAGCCCTGGAGTACATGGGCCTGACTTCCGGCACCCCTCTCAAGGAGATTCGGGTCGACACCGTCTTCGTTGGTTCCTGCACCAACGGCCGGATCGAGGACCTGCGCGCGGCGGCTGCTGTCATCAAGGGCAACACGGTCGCGAGCGGCGTACGGATGCTCGTCGTTCCCGGTTCGACCAAGGTGCGGCTTCAGGCCGAGACAGAGGGCCTGGACAAGATCTTCAGTGACGCGGGTGCCGAATGGCGTCTCGCCGGATGCTCGATGTGCCTGGGCATGAACCCCGACCAGCTCGCTCCGGGGGAGCGCTGCGCATCGACCTCCAACCGCAACTTCGAAGGGCGCCAGGGCAAGGGTGGTCGCACCCACCTCGTGAGCCCGCTGGTGGCGGCGGCCACTGCCCTGCGCGGAACGCTGTCCAGTCCGGCCGACCTCTGAGCCGGAAACGAACCCAGTCAACCGACCCAGGCACCAACCCAGGCACCGACCCAGGAACTGAGGAGTCATCGCGATGGACACGTTCACGACCCACACCGGTGTTGGTGTGCCGCTGCGCCGCGGCAACGTCGACACGGACCAGATCATCCCCGCCGAGTACCTCAAACGCGTGACTCGCAGCGGATTCGAGGATGGTCTCTTTGCCGCGTGGCGCAAGGACACGACGTTTGTCCTCAACAACCCGCTGTATGCCGCCGGGTCGGTCCTGGTCGCCGGTCCTGACTTCGGGACGGGATCCTCGCGCGAGCACGCGGTGTGGGCCTTGATGAACTACGGGTTCCGGGTCGTGATCTCGTCGAGGTTTGCCGACATATTCTGCGGCAACAGCAGCAAGGCGGGGCTGCTCACAGCGCAGGTGAACCAAGACGACGTCGAGCTCATCTGGGATCTTCTCGAAAGCGAACCAGGCGCTGAGGTCACTGTGGACCTTCGACTCAAGACCGTTACTGCCAATGGCATCGCGGCAACCTTCGAGGTGGACGACTACACCCGATGGAGGCTGCTCGAGGGGATGGACGACATCGGTCTGACCTTGCGACATGAGGCCGAGGTGTCTGCTTTCGAGTCGAACCGGCCTCCATACAAGCCGACGACGGTCGACGTCTGAAACGCCGAAGCAAAGGCTCCGACCGGCGCCATCGACACTTTTTCTTTCCTTTCTGACGAGGGGCGTCTGTGGCGTGCGGACGCCCCTTCGGCGTCCCCTCAAGCGATTCGGCAGTGGCCCTCGATGCCTTGGGCGTAGATCGGCCACGTGATCTCAGTCTTTGAATAGTGTTGTGAATCATGACGATTCGTTGAATGGACTCGCGCGTTGCTGTCGTAATCCGGTCGTGGGTTCCGCCGCCGGACATGGCTGACGGCATCCCTTCCTGGTAGATATGGAAAGACCCAAAGGCGTTACGACACAACGATTCCAATGCGCGTGGTTGTGGACGTTGAGTGTTTGTGGCTCTAACGTCGTTCACAAGTCGGGCGTTGGCCCGGCCGCCCAAAACCGCCGGGCAAGGGGCTCGGCGAAAATTTCCTCTGGAGGGGAAGACGTGAACAAGGGACAACTGATCGAAGCCCTCGAGGGTCGTCTCGGCGGCAAGAAGGCTGCGGCCGACGCGGTCGAGGCCATACTCGACGTCGTCATCCGCGAGGTCGCCAAGGGCGGCAAGGTCGGCATCACCGGCTTCGGTACCTTCGAGAAGATAGTGCGCGCGGCACGGACCGGTCGCAACCCGCGCACCGGCGCGAGCGTCAAGATCAAGAAGACCGCCGTCCCGAAGTTCAAGGCCGGCACCAAGTTCCGCAAGGTGGTCGCCGACCCACGCGAGCTCCCCAAGACTGCTGCCGCCGGCGGGCGAGCCGCTCCGGCGAAGGCTGCCGTCAAGAAGGCCGCGGTCAAGAAGGCCGCTGCTGCCAAGAAAACCACAGTGAAGAAGGTCGCCGTGAAGAAGGTCGCAGTGAAGAAGGCCGCTCCTGCCAAGAAGGTCGCTCCTGCCAAGAAGGTCGCCAAGAAGGTGGCCGTGAAGAAGGTCGCAGCCAAGAAGGTCGCGGTGAAGAAGGTGGCTGCCAAGAAGGTCGCTCCTGCCAAGAAGGTCGCCAAGAAGGTGGCCGTGAAGAAGGTGGCTGCCAAGAAGGTCGCCAAGAAGGCCGCTCCCGCCAAGAAGGTGGCCGCCAAGAAGGTCGCTCCCGCCAAGAAGGTCGCCAAGAAGGTTGTGGCGAAGAAAGCCATCAGGAGGCGCTGACGCGCGACGTACCTGCATGCGAAGGGTCGGCACCTGTTGATGCCGACCCTTCGTGCGTGCTGTGTTGGTTCAGTCAGCGAATGGGTTCCGTGTCGCCGATGCCGACGATCCACAGGCGCGTCAACGCGGTCGCGGACATCTCGATGCTGACGCGCTGGCCCGGACGCAGGAGGCGGAGGCCACTGGAATCGAGAACGTTGCCGTCAAAGGGAATCTCGCGGCCGTCATCAAGCAACACGCTGCCCGAGCCGCTGTCATCGTCGTATCGGTGAACACTGGCTTGCATGGCGTCAGGCTACCCCCGGGCCTGGTGCAGTGCGGCCGCGGTATGCCTTCCGACTCCGATCGCCAGAGCTTGGCGCAGTGCCTCGTCATCATCCACATCGGTGCGCATTGCGGGAATGTCCAGATCCAGCCGTATGTGCGTGCGCCCGTGCTCGCGTGCGGAGTGGGCGCCAAACCTCGGCTGAAGGTCATGTGGGGACAGCGCGCTGATCAGCACCGTCCCGGTGCCGGACGCGTCTGGGACAAAGGCCCGCGGGTGCATGGAGCACTGCGACAGCGCGCCGGCAAGGTCCTCTGGGCGCAAGGTGGGGATGTCGCCGAGCAGGACCGCCGTGGGACCTGGGCCCAGGACCCGCTGGACGTACTCGATCCCCTGGGCAACAGCGGGGTTCAGTCCGTTGCCCAGGTCAAGAACGACGGTCGCGCCCTGATCCCGTACGAAGGTTGCCGTGAGCTCGTCGGAGGTCACCACGATGAGGTGATCCGGGGTCACACAGGACAGAACTGCTGTGAGAGTGTCCAGGGCCAGAGCATGCGCCAGATCGGCCCTCGCCACCCCTGGAGGCGGATACAGACGTGTCTTGGCGGACAGTTGACCCTTGACCGGGACGATCACGCGCCAGTGGTTGATATCGAGGGAGCACATTGAGCTGATCGTGTCAGCATCGGCGTGCTCGCCTCGACACCGACCCGTTGCTGCGGCGAAGATGACGGCCAGCCAGGTCGCCACCGTGTGGATGATGGTCTTGCAAGGCACACAGCTCCTTACCGGGAACACAGAGCAGCAGAGCGGAGCATCCGTGCGGCGAACTCGACCAGATCGGCGTCTGCCGAGGTCATACCGTGGCATCGCCATGTTCCTGCGTGCGCTGCTGATGCTGGTGACCCGACGGGACTGGAGGGGTGTCGAGAACTTCCCGTCCAGCGGCGGATTCGTGGTTTGTCCGAATCACATCTCGTATGTGGACCCGTTCGCGTTCGCCCACTTCCTGTACGACAACGGGCATCCGCCGTTCTTCCTNGGCAAGTCGGGGGTCTTTGAGATCCCGATCATCGGCCGGCTTCTGACCGCGGCGCAGCAGATCCCGGTCGCACGCGGCACCAGNCATGCCGCGGANGCGTTCTCGGCCGCCGTCGNCGCGGTCAACGACGGCAAGTGCGTCCCGATCTTTCCGGAAGGGACACTGACGCGCGATCCTCAGATCTGGCCCATGACGGGCAAGACCGGCGCAGCCCGCGTGGCCCTGACCACACGGTGTCCCGTCATTCCGGTGGCGCAGTGGGGGCCACAGGAGATCCAGCGACCGTATGCACGCGAGCTGCACCTGTTTCCGCGCAAGACCATGCGGATGATCGCAGGACCACCCGTGGACCTCAGCGACCTGTACGACAAACCCCTCGACAGTGCGACCCTGCGAGAGGCCACGAACCGGATTCTGGACGCCGTCACGCGCCAGCTCGAGACGCTCCGGGGCGAGAAGGCTCCGGCGATCCGCTTCGACACTCGCGCCGCAGGCGTTGCGGCGATCGGGAATCCCCACAAGCTGCGCCGCACCAAGGCCACGGGTCCGACGAATGGAGAGCCTTCATGACACGAGTCGCCGTGTTTGGCACGGGCAGCTGGGGCACGGCGTTCGCCGCCGTCCTCGCCGATGCCGGATCACAGGTCACGATGTGGGGGCGACGGGCTGAGCTGGTCGAGGAGATCAACCAGTCGCACGTCAACAGTGGCTATCTCCCGGATCTCCTGATGCCCGAGTCAATCTGGGCAACCACTGACCCCAGGGAGGCCGCCGAGGGCGTCGACGTCGTGGTCCTGGCGGTCCCGTCGCAGACGCTGAGGGTCAACTTGGGCCAGTGGACCGACTTCCTGCCGCGTCAGGCAGCTGTCGTTTCCCTGATGAAGGGGGTCGAGCTGGGCACGACCAAGCGGATGAGCGAGGTCATCGCCGAGGTGGGTGGTGTCGCTCCCGAACGCATCGTCGTGGTGTCGGGACCCAACCTGGCCATGGAGATCGCGGCCAAGCAACCTGCAGCCACGGTCGTGGCGTGCATCGATGAGTCCATGGCTGAGCGGGTGGCTTTTGCCTGTGCGGCGCCGTATTTCCGCCCGTACACCAACACCGATGTTGTCGGCACCGAGCTGGGAGGTGCGGTCAAGAACGTCATAGCCCTTGCGGTCGGCATGGCTGAGGGCATGGGCATGGGGGACAACACCAAGGCCACGATCATCACCCGGGGGCTGGCGGAGACCGTGCGACTTGGCGTGGCCATGGGGGCCGATCTGGCGACGTTCCTTGGCCTTGCAGGAGTCGGCGACCTGATCGCCACGTGCATGTCCCCGCTGTCGCGAAACCACACCTTCGGCGTCAAGCTTGGCAGAGGCATGACCGTCCAGGAGGCCGTGGCTGCGAGCAGACAGACGGCCGAGGGCGTGAAGTCCTGCCAGTCCATCCTGGAGTTGGCGCGTCATCACGGCATCGACGTGCCGATCATCGAGAACGTCGCAGCCGTGGTGCATCACGGCCGCACACCTGATCGCGTTGCCGACATGCTGTTGTCCCGCGCACGCAAGGCTGAGACGACCTGACCCCGCTCGGGATCAGTCCGCCGGGCTGACGTGGGCCAGTGCAGCGGCCAGATCGCGCCAGAGGTCCTCGACGTCCTCGACGCCGACGCTGAGGCGGAGCAGGTTGTCCGGGACGGTCGATGCTTCTGAGCTGTGGCGGCGCCGGCGTTCGATCAGGGACTCGACACCACCGAGGCTGGTCGCGTGGGTCCACAGACGGACGTGCGCGGCAACAGTCTCGGCCCCCGCCGAACCACCGCGCACGTCGATCGCAATGATCGAGCCGAAGCCCGGGTAACGNACTCGCTCGACGCCTGGATGGGTCTGCAGCCGGNCGGCCAGCTCAGCGGCGTTGGCACTGGAACGCTCGACCCGCAGGTGCATGGTCCGCATTCCCCGCAGAGCCAACCAGGTCTCCATCGGACCGGCAATCGCGCCGTGGATCAGGCGGTGCTGGGCGAGGGCGTCCTGGAGCTTGCGCCCTCTGTCGGTGTCTGCAGTGACGGTGGCGCCGAGAATGACATCGGAGTGACCGGCGAGGTACTTCGTTACGGAGTGCACCACGACGTCGGCGCCCATCGACAGCGGTTGCTGGACCAGAGGAGTGGCAAAGGTGTTGTCGCACAACGCGATTGCGCCAACAGCGTGTGCTGCGTCGAAGAGTAGCGGCAGGTCCGCGACCTCGAGCATCGGGTTGGTGGGGGACTCGGCCCACAGGAGGTCGGCACCTTCCAATGCCGCGATCACGGTGGCGGCATTGCTGATGTCGACGCGCCGAACGACGACTCGACCCGTCTTCTCAAGAGACTCCAAAAGCAAGCCGGTTCCGCTGTACGCATGGATCGGAGCGACGATCACCGAGCCCTGTGACACGAGGGACAACGCGGCCGCAATGGCAGCCATGCCAGAGGAGAAGACCAGTGCTGATCCGCCCTCGAGCGCGCCCAGGGCCTCCTCGAACGCGGTCCACGTGGGATTGCCGCCGCGGGCATAGTTGACCGGACCGTCTGCGATGTACGTCGAGGAGAGCTCGAGAGGGGCATTGAGGCCGGCTCCGGGAACGCGCGGTTGTCGGCCGGCCGAGACCAGGATCGATGCGGGGGCAAGGCCTTCATGATTCACGTCCACGCGCTCAGCGTATGCGTAGCGGGACGCCGTATTCGCGGTCGGTCGGGTATCGGGCTTAGGGTCACAGGCGATGAGCGACACCGACAGTTCCAGCCCACAGCCCAACGACGTGCCGATGAGTGAGCCCACGGAGGCGCCGAAGCGCAAGCCCACCGTGGCCATCGTCTTTGGCGGCCGCTCCTCGGAGCACGCCGTGTCCTGCGCCACCGCCGCTGGTGTCATGCAGGCGATCGACCGTGACCGCTACGACGTCGTGCCCATCGGCATTGCGAAAGACGGCCGATGGGTCCTGGAGTCCGGTGACACCGGCGCGCTCGAGCTGTCAGCCGGGCACGTTCCCGAGGTCGACGGTTCAGGCGCCGGGGTGATGATGCCGCAGAGCATCACGGAGCGGTCGCTCAGCATCCTGGAGCCGGGAGCGCCGCCCAGGGCGCTGGCCGAGGTTGACGTGGTGTTTCCGTTGTTGCACGGCCCGTTCGGCGAGGACGGCACGATCCAGGGTCTCCTGGAGCTGGCCGACATCCGCTACGTCGGGTCGGGTGTGCTCGCCTCCGCCGTGATGATGGACAAGCACTACATGAAGGTGATCTTCGCTGGGCACGGTCTGAGGATCGGCCCGTACGTCGTGATAACCGACCGCGAGTGGCAGCGTGATCCGGTGGCATCGATGGATGCCGTGGCTTCGCTGGACTGGCCCGTTTTCGTCAAGCCGGCTCGCGCTGGATCGAGCATGGGTATCACCAAGGTGTCCGGGCAAGCGGACTTGCGGGCGGCCATCGAGTTCGCACGCGGGTATGACCCCAAGGTCATCGTCGAGGCTGCCATCGTCGGCAGAGAGATCGAGTGTGCGGTCCTGGAGGGTCGCGCTGGCGCCGCTGTACGGACGAGCGAGGTCGGAGAGATCGAGGTCGTCAAGGGTCACGAGTTCTACGACTTCGAGGCCAAGTACCTCGCAGAGTCCGACGTCGTGCTCTCTTGCCCTGCGCGGTTGCCGGCTGACGTGTCAGACGAGATACGGCGGGTTGCGGCGACTGCGTTCGAGGTTGCCGGATGTGAGGGGCTGGCCAGGGTGGACTGCTTCTACACCGAGCATGGCGACGTGGTCATCAACGAGATCAACACGATGCCCGGCTTCACCCCGCTGTCGATGTACCCCCGGATGTGGGCGGCCTCCGGGCTGGGCTATCCCGATCTGATCGACGAGCTGATCCAGCTGGCCCTGGAACGGCGTACCGGACTTCGCTGATCATCGCCCGCGTGACGTCCCCCCGTGTGACGTCCTACTGACAGCGGTGTTCGCCCTGGGGGATAACCGTTGCCGCCGCGCCGAATGCGGGCAGCAGCAAGGGTTCGGGCTTGTAGGCGCTGGGAACGAGGACCTCGATCGCCGGTGACCGACCATAGGTTGTGAAACGCACGCCGTCAGTGAGCTGATGCGCCACCCAGTCGATACCGCTGACCGACAGGCACTGATCTGTGGTGGGGCCGATGGGGGCCACCCCACAACGGGCGATGATCGCAGGATCTCCCCATGCTCGTACTGCACCGGATGAGGATGACGTCGCCCGGGGTGACTGCCCACCCACGGTTTTGGGCCAATGATCCGCAGCCGAACGACAGGCTGCGGACCCAGCATCGGCTGGCGTCGCGACGTCTATGGAAGACGTGCATGCGGCCAGACCCCCGAGGGTCAGGAGAACCGCGCCAACCCGAACAGGCAGCACCTCGGTGCTGGGCTCAGACGTGCACGACCGTGCAGGTCAGCGTGCGGGTGATGCCCGGGACATCCTGGATCTTGGCGATGACCAGCTTGCCGAGCTCGTCAACCGTGCGGGCTTCCACGCGGGCAATGACGTCGTAAGGGCCTGTCACATCCTCAGCCATGGTGACGCCGGCAATCTTCCCGATTGCCTCGGCGACGAGCGCCGCTTTGCCAACTTCGGATTGAATCAGGACGTAGGCCTGGACCACCACGACGCCTCCAAGGGAACGAGACCGGAGCGATTGGCTCCGAGATGAACGGTATTCAAACACCGGAGCGTTTAATGGATCCGGTTCTGCAGACGCTACCGTGCGAAGCCACGGTTGTCCCACCGGGGAGGTCACATGTCCGTCGAACACACAGAACCCGCGGGGCCCACGCTTGCCGACCTCGGCGAAGACGAGCTGCTCGCGACAATCTTCCCGTTGCTGCCCGGTGGACCCGGGGTCATGATCGGGCCCGGCGATGACACCGCGTTGCTGCGCACTTCGCACGGGTCGGTGCTGGTGACCACGGATGCGATGGTTCGGGGTCGGGACTGGCTTGACGAGTGGTCGACCGGCTCCGACGTGGGCGCCAAGACGGTGGCCCAGAACCTTGCCGATATCGCTGCCATGGGAGGGGTGCCGAGCGGTCTCCTGGTGACGCTGGTCGCAGATCCCCGGACTTCCGTTGCGTGGGTACGGGACTTCACTGTGGGTTTGGCCCGATCAGCTGGAGAGGCTGGCGTGCCGGTGCTGGGCGGTGACCTCTCGTCGGCCCCCGAGGGGGTGCTCGTGGTGTCGGTGACGGCACTGGGGGACTGTGAAGGTCGCCAACCGGTATGCCGTTCGGGTGCGCAGGTGGGCGACGTCCTCGCCGTGTGTGGCAGCTTGGGTCACTCCGCCGCGGGCTTGTTGCTGCTGCAGCGCGGTGAGATCGAGCGGGCACCCGAGCTGGTGGACTACCACCGACGTCCGCGGCCGCCGTACGAGCAGGGACCAGTGGCCGCGCGGGCGGGGGCAACGGCCATGCTCGACATCAGCGACGGACTGGGCCGCGACGCCGGCCGGATGGCCAGGGCGAGCGGGGTTGGCATCGAGCTCGACGATCTGCAGCTTGCCGGTGATGTGGCGCAGCTGCAGCAGGTGGTGGGGGCGGATGACGCGTGGCGCAGCGTGGTCGAGGGCGGTGAGGAGCACTCGCTGCTCGCCTGTTTTCCGCCGCTGGCCGGGTTGCCCGACGGGTGGCGGCAGATCGGCCAGGTGGTGGCCGGCTCTGGAGTGCGACTGCGCGGTGAGCTGGTGGACGCACGCGGCTGGGATCACTTCAGAGGCTGAGGCGTCTCAGCCTGTAGACCCTCGGTCCGCAGACCCTCGGTCCGAAGACAGCGAAGCCGACCTCGGTGACGAGGTCGGCTTCGGAAGCATTCTTTGGAGAGCCTTGCAGGGGCAANGCGCAGATTGTGCTTAGCGCTTGACCTTGCCGGCCTTGAGGCATGACGTGCAGACATTGAGACGCTTCGGGGTCACACCCGCAACGCCGACCAGAGCCTTGATGCGCTGGATGTTGGGGTTCCAGCGACGCTTGGTGCGACGGTGTGAGTGCGAGATGCTGTGACCGAAGCCCGGTCCCTTGCCGCAGACGTCGCAGTTGGCAGCCACGGGTTTCTCCTGAGTTCGATGGGGTGCTGGCGTTTGTTCCATGCACAGCGTATTGCCATGGACAGATCGAGGCCCCCGAGGCAGGCAGACAACGCACACCGACAGAGAGAACGCACCAACCACGGGGAACCGGTAAAGAGTAGCCGAGTCAGTGGGCTGCGCCAAAATGGGCACGTCGGGCACGCGGGCGAACATGCGTGGATGACGTCGCGCGGGCGCTAGCCTCTCGGCAGACAGGAGAGGTGGTGCGCGTGGGCATGGAAAGCAGTCGGCTGGAGCGTCTTGATGCCCGTTCGGCCCGGCGCTGGGCGATGGCCACGCGTGCCGCCTTCGCCGCCCACCGCGCTGAGATCGACGACGTCAACGTCTTTCCGGTTCCCGACGGCGACACCGGCACGAACCTGTACATGACGCTCGACTCCGCGCTCGAGGCCGCGCTCGAGGCCGCGCGGGAGGCCCCTCCGGGCTCCGACGCAGCAGCGGCATCGACCCTGGCCGGTGACGCCGCAGCTCTGGCGCGAGCCACCCTGCTCGCCGCCCGTGGGAACTCCGGCGTCATTCTCAGCCAGCTGGTCCGGGGTCTGAGTGAGGTCATCGCGGAAGCGACGACGGGTGGTGACGGCGTGGACGGCATCGACGGGCCGACCCTGGCAGTGGCCGTGCGCCGGGCCAGCGACCGTGCCTACGCCGGCGTGAGCCGGCCGGTCGAAGGCACGATCCTGACCGTGGCCGCCGCCGCTGCCAGCGCCGCCGAGCTGGCCGCGGCAACAGGCGCCGACCTGTACGCCGTCGCGCACGCCACGCTGGCGGCGGCAAGAGTGGCGCTGGCCGACACCACCGCCCAGCTGCCAAGCCTGGCTCGCGCCGGTGTGGTTGATGCCGGAGGGATGGGCTACGTGCTGGTGCTGGAGGCCCTCGAGCGTGTCATCGCCGGCGAGCGGGCGTCCGACCCGCGACGGGAGCACGGGGTGCTCACAACGTCCGTTGCACCCGGTTCTGCGGCTCGC
>JGI24129J20441_1000362_pt1 | contig 13839 bp, 10 predicted proteins | sample BarGraNGADG00211_FD_20441 | JGI IMG/M metagenome (IMG submission 20441) | reverse complement strand
GAGTCCTCCGCGCTCTACGGCAGCGTCACCACCGTCGCGTCCTGTGGTGCGGTCAACGGCTCGATGTCGAGCATGACGCCCCTTTCGGGTGGCATGGCGATGCTCAATATGGCGCTGGGGGAGGTGGTCTTCGGAGGTGTCGGCGCCGGCCTCTACGGCATGCTCATCTTCGCGATCTTGGCCGTCTTCATCGCCGGCCTCATGGTCGGCCGCACACCCGAGTTCCTCGGCAAGAAGATCGGGCCCAAGGAGATGAAGCTCGCGATGTTCGCGGTGCTTGCGCTGGAAGCGGGCATTCTCGTTCTCTCCGCCATCGCGGTGATCGCTCCTGCTGGGCTTGCAGGACGCCTGTCGGCGGGACCGCATGGTCTGTCCGAGATCCTGTACGCGTACACGTCGGGTATCGGCAACAACGGCTCGGCCTTCGCGGGGCTGGGCGCGGGCTCGCTCTTCTATACGACCACGGTGGGCATCGCGATGCTCGTGGGCCGCTACCTGTTCATCGTCCCGGTGCTGGCTATCGCAGGGTCGATGGGTCTCAAGAAGCAGGTCCCGCCGTCAGCGGGCACGTTCCCGACGGACACGCCGCTGTTCACCGGCCTTCTGGTGGGCGTGGTGGTGATCGTGGGCGCACTCACGTTCTTCCCCGCATACGCACTGGGTCCGATCCTCGAACAGCTGCTCATGACAGCCGGCAAACTCTTCTAGGAGGAGGTGTAGACATGTCCGACGCAAGCATGGAGATGCACGTCGAAGCGCCCGCCGGAGGGTCGGCACCTCGCAAGCGCGAGAAAGTGGCCAACTCCCGCGCGCTCATCCAGCAGGCTATCGGTGAGTCGTTCATCAAGCTCAACCCGATGAAGCTATGGCACAACCCGGTCATGTTCGTCGTTGAGATCGGGGCCGCGATCGTCACGTTCTACCTGTTCTCCGAACTGCTCGTGTCGGTGACGCACACCTTCCTCGCCGAGAACCAGGTACCGTTCCTGTTCGCGATCGCGTTCTGGCTCTGGTTCACGGTCCTGTTCGCCAACTTCGCAGAGGCGATGGCGGAAGGCAGGGGCAAGGCCCAGGCCGACACGTTGCGCAAGACCAAGACCGACACCCTCGCGAACCTCATGAAGGGCGACCAGATCGAGCAGATCCCCGCGGCGCAACTGCGCAAGGGTGACATGGTCGTCATCTCGGCGGGAGAGACGATCCCCGGCGATGGCGACGTCATCCAGGGCATCGCGTCGGTCGACGAGTCGGCCATCACCGGTGAGTCCGCTCCTGTCATCCGCGAGAGCGGCGGGGACAGAAGCGCCGTCACCGGAGGCACAAAGGTCCTCTCCGACCGCATCGTCGTCCAGATCACATCGGAACCTGGACAGACCTTCCTCGACCGCATGATCGCCCTCGTTGAAGGCGCGAGCCGCCAGAAGACGCCGAACGAGATCGCGCTCGATATCCTGCTCGTGGCGCTGACGATCATCTTCCTTCTCGTCACCATGACGCTCGAGGCTTTCGCCATGTACTCGGGACAGCCGGTGCAGGTCTCAGTGCTCATCGCGCTGCTCGTGTGCCTGATCCCGACCACGATCGGCGGTCTGCTCTCCGCGATCGGGATCGCGGGCATGGATCGGCTCGTCCAGCACAACGTGCTCGCGATGTCCGGTCGTGCCGTCGAGGCAGCGGGTGACGTGAACACGCTGCTGCTCGACAAGACCGGCACCATCACGCTCGGCAACCGGCAGGCCTCGGAGTTCCTCGCTGTGACTGGCGTGGAGACCCAGGACCTCGCCGATGCCGCGCAGCTCGCTTCGATCGCCGATGAGACGCCCGAAGGCCGCAGCATTGTGGTGCTCGCCAAGCAGTTCGGCATCCGTGAGCGTCACATGCACGAGGAGGACACGACCTTCATCCCGTTCACGGCGCAGACGCGCATGAGCGGCGTGGACTGGCAGGGCCACAAGATCCGCAAGGGCGCTGTCGACTCGGTCATCGCGTGGGTCGAGAGCCTCGGAGGGATGGTCTCGCAAGAGCTCAACGACCTGGCGCGCGGGGTGGCTGAGCAGGGCGGGACCCCGCTGGTCGTCTCCATGGACGACCGTGCCTTGGGCGTCGTCCACCTGAAGGACATCGTCAAGGGCGGCATCCGGGAGCGATTCGACCAACTGCGTGCGATGGGCATCAAGACCGTCATGATCACGGGCGACAACCCGGTGACCGCGGCGGTCATCGCCAAGGAGGCCGGCGTCGACGACTTTCTCGCTCAAGCCACTCCCGAAGCGAAGATGGAGCTCATCCGCAAGGAGCAGGCGCAGGGCAAGCTCGTCGCCATGACCGGTGACGGTACGAACGATGCCCCGGCGCTCGCGCAGGCCGACGTCGGCGTGGCGATGAATACCGGGACGACAGCGGCCAAAGAGGCCGGCAACATGGTCGATCTGGACAGCAATCCGACCAAGCTCATCGAGATCGTGGAGATCGGCAAGCAGCTTCTGATGACGCGCGGGGCGCTGACGACATTCTCCATCGCCAATGATGTCGCCAAGTACTTCGCCATCATTCCCGCGATCTTCATGGTCGCGTATCCGGAGCTCGGCGCGCTCAACATAATGGGCTTGCACTCGCCGAACAGCGCGATACTCTCAGCGGTCATCTTCAACGCGCTCGTTATCGTNGCGCTCATCCCGCTGTCGCTCAAGGGCGTGAAGTACCGGCCTNTGGGCGCCGCCGTCGTACTCCGGCGCAACCTGCTCGTCTATGGCGTCGGCGGCATCATCGCCCCGTTCATCGGCATCAAGCTCATCGACCTGCTGCTCGTCGCTGTGCGGCTGGCGTAGGGAGGACGGACAAGATGAAACGATACGTGTTCGCATCTATCCGAATGGCTGTCTTGACGATGGTCGTTCTCGGTCTCGTCTACCCGCTTGCCGTGACAGGTCTCGCGCAGGTGCTCATGCCGGCGAAGGCCAACGGCAGCCTTGTCACCTCGGCGAACGGCACCGTCATCGGATCGTCGCTCATCGGCCAAGGCTTCACCGACGCGAAGTACTTCCATGGGCGCCCCTCAGCCGCTGGGGCGGACGGTTACGACGCGACGGCATCCTCAGCGTCGAACCTCGCGCCGACGAGCCGCGCGCTCGTCGATTCGGTCGCGGCGCGAGTGGCCACAGCCGTCGCCGAGAACCCGGGCCTGACGTCCGGCACCGTTCCCGTCGACATGGTCACGGCCTCGGGCAGCGGACTCGACCCTGACATCACGCTCGCGAACGCGTACGCTCAAGTGGCGCGCGTCGCGTCCGCGCGCGGGATGAGTGCCGACGCGGTCCGCGTGCTCGTGGACGCCACGGCCACGGGAAGGCAGTTCGGCCTCCTCGGTGAACCGCATGTCAACGTGCTCGCGCTCAACATAGCCCTCGACGCGGCGAAGTAGCCGGAGGCCCCATTTGACCCCGGACGAATTGGACCAGATCCAGTCCCACGTCGCGCGCACTCGCGGCTGCCACAAGATCTTCCTCGGCTACGCTCCGGGGGTGGGGAAGACCTTCACGATGCTGTCGGAGGCGCAGCGCCGCCACGGCCGGGGCGAAGACGTCGTCATCGGCTTCGTCGAGCCGCACAGGCGCCCCGAGACGATCGCCCTGATGGACGGCCTCGAGGCGATCCCAACGAAGAAGATCGAGTATCGCGGCACCGTGCTCGAGGAGATGGACACCGCCGCGATCATCGCGCGCCACCCGCAGTGGGTGCTCGTCGACGAGCTCGCCCACACCAACGCGCCGGGAGCAGCCCACGAGAAGCGCTGGCAGTCGGTCGACGAGATCCTCGACGCTGGCATCAACGTCATCTCCACCGTCAACGTCCAGCATTTCGAATCACTGAACGACACGGTGGCTCAGATCACGGGTGTGCAGGTCCGTGAGACGGTGCCGGACCGCCTCCTCGACGAAGCGGACGAAGTCGTCCTCGTCGACATCACGCCCGAAGCGCTCGTCAATCGGCTCAATCGCGGTGTGATCTACGCGCCTGAGAAGGTGCCCACGGCGCTCGCGAACTTCTTCAGGCGTGGCAACCTCGTCGCACTGCGCGAGCTCGCGCTGCGACGCACCGCCGATGAGGTCGACGACGACCTGACGCAGTTCATCCAGGAGCATGACGTCGATAAGACGTGGGGGGTCAATGAGCGCGTTCTGGTGGCGGTGACGCCCCGTCCGCTCGGTTCCAAACTCATCAGGCGCGGGTACTGGCTCGCTCGAAGGATGAACGGCCGCTTCTGGGTCCTCTACGTGCGTCCCCCCGGGGTCTCGCTCTCCTCGAAGGAGGAGCAGATCCTCGAGGACCTGAAGCTGCTCACGCTCGATCTCGGCGGTGAGGTCGTCGAGACCGTCGGTGCGGACCCGGCGGGCGCGATCATCGACTTCGCGACGAAAAACCAGGTGACCTACGTGGTGATGGGGCAGTCGGCGCGCAGCCGCATGGACGAGGTCATCCGCGGATCGGTCATCTCGCGCATCATGCGCGAGACCCGCAACGTCGACATCGTCGTCGTCGCCGACCCCGATCGCGCGGACGGCGCGTTCGCAGGCTAGGGCACGGCTTCGGCGCTTGCGTCGCGGCGGGTCCGCCCGTATACTCACACGGCTAATCGAATACCGCTGACAAGCGGGGCCTGATGTGTGTGGGGCCCCCACCTGAGCGGCGCGGACGTTCCGTAGCTGCCTGGTCGAACAAGCGACATCACCAAGGCGCCGTCAGGTGCCCCGTGGTGACCGTGGACATCGCCCGAGGCTGCGCAACTCCCAGCCGTCGGGCTTTCTGTTTGTATCGAGACATGTTGCACGTGCCCGGGAAGCGGTCCGGGCCGAGCACGGAGGTGAATGCGATAAGCACTATCGAGACTCGCATCAACGAGAAGATACGCGCCCCGCGCGTGCGTCTCGTCGGGGTCGAGGGCGACCAGCTCGGCATCTTCATCACTACCGATGCCCAGAAGACCGCCGATGACCTGGGACTCGACCTCGTCGAGGTCGCGCCGAACGCGGATCCGCCGGTATGCCGGATCATGGACTACAGCAAGTGGAAGTACGAAGAGGCCATGAAGGCCAAGAAGGCCCGGAAGAACCAGACGACCGTCCAGGTCAAAGAGATCAAGTTCCGGCCGAAGATCGACATCCACGACTACGAGACCAAGAAGAAGCACGTCATCCGCTTCATCGAGGCGGGCGCGAAGGTCAAGGTCACGATCATGTTCCGTGGCCGCGAGATGGTGCACGCGGAGCGCGGGCTCGCGATCCTCGAGCGCCTGGCGGAGGACATCCGCGAGATAGCGCACGTTGAGAACCAGCCGAAGCTCGAGGGGCGCAACATGTTCATGCTCGTCACCCCCTCGAAGAAGGAGATCAAGCCGTCCAAGGGCGAGTCCGGCCCGAAGAACAAGGCGGACGAGGAAGTGGCCCCTGAGGCCCCGACCGAAGCCACCGAAGGTGTCGCCACGATCGCCGACGTAGCGAAGGTCACGAAGACCGCCAAGGTCGCCAAGGTCGCCAAGGTCGACGAGGTCGTCGAGGTCGTCGAGGCCGAGCCGGTCGAAGAGACCGCGGAGATCGCGGAGACCGCCGAGTAGGCACACGAACAGGCACTACGTACTCGAAGGAGTCACCCACCGATGCCGAAGATGAAGACCCACAAGGGGACCGCGAAGCGCTTCAAGCTGACCGGGTCCGGCAAGATCAAGCGCGCCAACGCGTTCAAGAGCCACATCCTCGAGAAGAAGAGCCCGAAGCGCAAGCGCGGCTTCGCCGCTCCCTCTCTGGTCGACAAGGCTGATATCACCGTCATCCGCAGGAATCTCGGCGTCTAGCCTCGCCGACCCTCTCGCGCAAGAAGGAGTGACTTAAGAGATGCCACGCGTCAAGCGATCAGTAACCGCGAAGAAGAAGCGCCGCACCGTACTCGCCCGGGCAGCCGGCTACTACGGAGCGAAGTCCCGTTCCTACCGCGTCGCCAAAGAGCAGGTCCAGCACTCGATGGCATACGCCTACCGCGACCGCCGCGTCCGCAAGCGTGAGATCCGCAGGCTGTGGATCGCCCGCATCAACGCCGGCGCGCGTCTGAACGGGCTGTCCTACTCGATGTTCATGAACGGCCTCAAGAAGGCCGGCATCGAGCTGGACCGCAAGATCCTCTCCGACATGGCGATCACCGACCCCGCAGGCTTCACCCAGCTGTGCGAGCAGTCGAAGGCCGCCCGGGTAGCCTAGTTCGATCCGCCCACGGGCATCCGAACGACACGAAGGCCTCTCCGCTCCCCAGCGGCGGGGCCTTCGTGTGTCCGTTGGGCCTATGCGCGGGCGGAGTTCCGGTCCCTTACCGTGCGCTAAGCCCCGGCCGTGCTCTGGACTAACACGGGGTCGTGGCCCGAGCATTTCAGGCTACGTGGCCGGCCGCGATCGGTCGCCCGGGGGAAGACGGCACCGCGGACACGAGCCGTCGCCGATGAGGAGACCATGTCAGCCCAGATCACCGACACGATGAACGACCTGCGCACCGTCACCGGGCTCAGCACTGCCGAGGCCGCTGCGCGCTTCGCCGCGGATGGGGCCAACGAGATCGCGGCTGCGAAGCCGCGCAGCTTCCTGCGGATCGTGTGGGAGGTCGTGAAGGAGCCGATGCTGCTGCTGCTGGTCGCGGCCGGCGTCGTCAACATCATCATCAGCATGCAGGACCCCAGCCGCATCAAGGAGGCGGCGCTGCTCTTCGTGTTCGTGGTGATCGTCATCAGCATCACGGTGTTCCAGGAACGCAAGACCGAACGCGCGCTCGACGCGCTGCGGGACCTGTCCAGCCCGCGCGCGCTCGTCGTGCGCGACGGCGTGCAGACCCGTATCGCGGGCCGCGATGTCGTGCGCGGCGACCTCATCCTGCTCGCGGAAGGTGACCGAGTCCCGGCGGATGCGGTGCTCTTCGAGTGCTCGAGCCTGAACATCGACGAGTCGCTGCTCACCGGCGAGTCGGTGCCGGTGCGGAAGTCGGCCTGCGCGCCGGACGTCCCGCGCACGCTCGGCCTGCCGGGCGGCGACGGCAACCCGTGGGTCTTCTCGGGCACGCTCGTGGTCAAGGGCCAGGGGATCGCCGAGGTGGCCGCGATCGGGCAGCGGACCGAGCTCGGCAAGATCGGCATCGCGCTGGAGTCAGTCGAGTCCGAGCGCACGTCCCTGCAGCAGGAGGTCGACCGGCTCGTCGGCAGGATCGCGGTCATCGGTCTGTCGATGGCAGCGGTCGTCGTGTTCGTCTACGGGCTGACGCGCGGTGACTGGCTCTCGGCGACGCTCGCGGGCATCACGCTGGCCATGGCGGTCCTTCCGGAGGAGTTCCCGGTCGTGTTGACGGTGTTCCTGGCCTTGGGCGCGTGGCGCGTGTCGAAGAGCAACGTGCTCACCCGACGCATGCCGGCGATCGAGATGCTGGGCGCGGCGACCGTGCTGTGTTCCGACAAGACCGGCACGATCACTCAGAACCGGATGACCGTCCGCGAGCTCCGGACCGACCGCGGTTCGTTCGTCGCGGACGGCGCGCCGCTTCCGGAGGCATACCACGAGGTCCTGGAGTACGCGGTGCTGGCGTCGCCCATCGATCCGTTCGATCCGATGGACACGGCGTTCAAGGTCCTCGGCGAACGCTTCCTGGCGCAGACCGAGCACATCCACGCCGACTGGGCGCTGGTGAAGGAGTACCCGCTCTCCGAGAGGCTGCTCGCCCTGTCGCACGTCTGGCGCTCTCCCGACGGGGGCGACTACGTCATCGCCGCGAAGGGCGCGCCCGAGGCGGTCGCCGACCTGTGCCACGTGGACGAGGCGCGGCTCGAGGAGATCATCGCGCGCGTCTCGAGCATGGCCGACGACGGGCTCCGCGTGCTCGGCGTGGCGCGGGCGCACTTCCGCGCGGCCGCCGGACTTCCGGAGATACAGCACGACTTCGACTTCGAGTTCATGGGGCTCGTGGGCCTTCAGGACCCGATCCGCGAGGACGTCCCGGACGCGGTCGCCCAGGCGCGTGCCGCCGGCATGCGGGTGGTCATGATCACCGGCGACTACCCGGGCACGGCGCGGAGCATCGCGAGGGACGCGGGACTCGACGCGGACACGTGCATCATCACCGGGCCGGAGCTAGACGCGATGGACGACGAGGCGCTCGCGTCGCGGATCGACGAAGTGGACGTATTCGCTCGCGTGGTCCCGGAGCAGAAGCTCCGCATCGTCCGCGCGCTGAAGACCCGCGGCGAGGTCGTCGCGATGACCGGGGACGGCGTCAACGACGCTCCCGCGCTCAAAGCCGCTGACATCGGTATCGCGATGGGGCAGCGGGGAACCGACGTCGCGCGCGAAGCGGCGGCCCTCGTGCTGACCGACGACGCGTTCTCGTCGATCGTGCGCGCGGTCCGGGTCGGCCGGCGCATCTTCGACAACCTGAAGAAGGCGATGGCCTACATCCTGGCGGTGCACGTGCCGATCGCCGGCATGTCGCTGTTGCCGGTATTCGTCCCGAAGCTGTTCGGTGTCGAGATGCCTCTGGTCATGATGCCGGTCCACATCGCCTTCCTCGAGCTGATCATCGACCCCGCGTGCTCGATCGTGTTCGAGGCGGAGAGCGAGGAGGCGGACATCATGGAGCGTCCGCCTCGCGGCGTGGACGAGCCCCTCTTCAGCCGAAGGATGATCGGGGTGAGCCTGGCGCAGGGGTTCGCGGTGCTGATCGCGGTCCTCGGCGTCTACCTGTGGTCGGCGCTCACCTACGGCCCGCAGGGCGCCGACACGGTGCGCGCGCTGACGTTCGCGACACTGGTCACGGGTAACCTCGCCCTCATCTTCGTGAACCGTTCGTGGACCCATTCGGTCATCGGAGGGCTCAAGTACAAGAACGCCGCGCTGTGGTACGTGACCGCCGGCACGCTCGCCGCGATCGCGCTCCTGTTCGCTTTCCCGGCCACGCTGGGGCTGTTCCAGTTCGCGCTGCCGCCTCTGGGCGACTTCGCGATCGCCATCGGGGCGGCCCTTCTGAGCGTCGCGTGGTTCGAGGTCTACAAGATCGTGCGGCACCGCCAGCACGCCCGGGTGGCCTAGCCCCGGCGGGCTGCCTGCGCGTGCGGTCGGACGCCGGTCGGGAACCGGACCGCGTCCGTACAGCCGGGTCCTGCAGAATCGGGGACACCACGGCGCACGCCGCGGGAACACGCTGGCCGCCCACCCTCGGTGGCACGACGCACGACACCGAAGGAGTGGGATCCATGGGGAAGGTTCTTCTCGTCATCGGCGCCCTCGTCGCCACGCTCATGTTCGGCGCGGCGGGGGCGTACTTCACAGGGCAGGCACAGGTGCCCGAGAACATGATCCGGGCGGGCTCGGTCGCGATATCGACCGAACCGACCTCGGCCGCGCTCTCGATCGACGCACTCGCGCCGGGTGCCACCATCACGAAGCCGCTCACCGTCGTCAACTCGGGTGACCTTCCGGTGAACTGCATCATCACCGCGGCGAAGAAGGCCGGCATCACCGAGTTCTACGACGCGCTCACGTGTCGCGTGCTCGCCGACGGTGCGCTGGTCTACGACGGAGCGCTCTCGACGCTGCGCACGACGCCGGTCGCGCTGGGTGCTGGTTCGCGCGCCCAACTGCAGTTCTCGGTCGGCATCCCGGCGTCGGCGGGCAACGAGCTGGCCGGCGACTACACCAAGATCACCGTCTACGTCGACGCCGAGCAGGCCCACTGATGGGACGCGTCCGCGCGGTCGCGGCCAAAGCGGTTCCGGTGCTCCTCGCCGCGGCCGCGGCCGCGTGGGCGCTCTCGTGCCTGACGGCGGTCTATGTGGGCGGCGGTTCGATGTCGCCTGCGCTCATCGCCGGCGACCTCGCGGTCGCACGCAACGGGTCGTCGGGAGTCAAGGTCGGGGACATCGTGCTGGTCAGCAAGCCGGGGTGGCCCGACGGCGTGCTGCACCGTGTGGTNGCTGTCACGTTCGATGGGAGGCTGCAGTTGCGCGGCGACGCGAACCCGACGCCCGACCTCGAGCCGGTCCCGCTCGAGTCGGTGCGCGCGGTGGTGGTGTTCGTCCTGCCCACCGGGCGCGCCATCGCCGCCTTCGAAGCGCTGGCCAGGGTGATACAATCACGCGTCACATGACGCATAGTTCTGGCGATGACGGAGAGGNGCCGGCGCACGCNCGCGTGAGGATTCAGAGAGGGACCGCATCCACGCTGCAAGGGTCCCGCATCGCGAGCACGCCGGCGGTTCACTCCACCAGCCGCTCACCTGAACGGCCGCGGTCCGCGGCCCGGTAGGGGAGCCGGATCCCCCGTTACGGGACATCGGGCCTGCGGAGGGCCCGGACGACGCGCGCGTTCCTGCGCGCAAGAGGTGGGCCGCGCGCGAGCACGGCCAACCGGGGTGGTACCGCGGAAGCCGACTTCCGTCCCCGGACATGGATGACATGTCCGCGGGCGCGGACGTCGGCTTTGTCTATGATGCGAGCGGACAGGACACGAAGGGCACGGGAAGGACCAGGATGGCGCTCATCGACGAACTGAGACGGCTGCGCGACGAAGGCCTCGCGGCGATCACGGCCGCGGACGACCTGGTCACCTTGGAAGCGGTCCGTGTCGCTCTCCTCGGCAAGAAGGGGTCGCTGACCGCCGCGCTGCGTGGGCTCGGCACCCTCTCGGCCGAAGAACGGCCGGCCGCCGGCAAGGTCTCGAACGAGGTGCGCGAGGCCCTCGAGAGCGCCCTGGCAGCCCGTGAGGACACGCTCGGCTCGGCCGCTCTGCGCGCCCGCCTGGTCGCCGAGGCGGTCGACGTGACGCTCCCGGGCCGCCGGCGCGCTCCCGGTCGCGAGCACCTCATCGCACGCGTCGTGCGCGAGGTCTCCGACATCTTCATCGGCCTGGGCTACCGCATCGCCGAAGGCCCCGAGGTTGAGCTGGACTACTACAACTTCACGGCGCTCAACACGCCTCCCGACCATCCTGCCCGCAACGCGTCCGACACCTTCTACGTCGAGGACCTCTCCGGTGAGACGGCGGCGGTCAGGGGCGAATCGGACGTGCTGCTGCGCACGCAGACCTCGCCGGTCCAGGTCCGCGTCATGGAGAACACCAAGCCGCCCATCTACATCCTCGCGCCCGGCAGGGTCTACCGTCGCGACGTGGCCGACCCCTCGCACCTGCCGCAGTTCACGCAGATAGAGGGGCTCGTCGTGGACGAGGGGATCACCTTCGGCGACCTGAAGGGCACGCTGGAGCACTTCGCGAAGGAGATGTTCGGCGCCGACCGCAAGGTGCGCCTGCGCCCGCACTTCTTCCCGTTCACCGAGCCTTCGGCGGAGGTGGATGTGAGCTGCCACCTGTGCGGTGGCGCCGGGTGCCGCATGTGCAAGGGCTCGGGTTGGCTCGAGATCCTGGGCTGCGGCATGGTCGACCCGAACGTGTTCGGCTTCGCCGGCATCGACCCCGAGAGGTACAGCGGCTTCGCGTTCGGCATGGGCGCCGAGCGGATCGCTGCGCTGAAGTACGGCGTGCCCGACCTGCGCCACTTCGTCGAGAGCGACATGCGCTTCCTGCGCCAGTTCTGACACCGCCCTTCTGCTCGCCGCAGGTGGCGAGTCCGACGTTCGAGAGGAATTGACCCGACGATGCGTGTCTCCCTCAAATGGCTCCGCGAACTGGTGGACGTCTCACTCGACGTCCCGGCGCTGGTCGACCTCATGGACATGACCGGGACGAAGGTCGAAGCGGTGCATACAGTCGGCGCCGTCGTCGACGGTGTCGTCGTGGGACAGATACTGACGAAGGAGCGTCACCCGGAGGCCGACAAGCTGTGGGTCACCACAGTCGACGTGGGAGCAGCCTCCCCGCTGCAGATCGTGTGCGGCGCGCAGAACTTCGAGACCGGCGACAAGGTGCCGGTGGCTCTCGTGGGCGCGACGCTACCGAACGGGGTGACGATCAAGAAGGCGAAGCTGCGCGGCGTCGCGAGCGAGGGCATGAACTGCTCCGCCGCCGAGCTCGGCCTGGGTGCCGACCAGTCGGGCCTGCTCATCCTGCCCTCCGACGCACCCGTCGGAATGCCGTTCTTCGAGTACCACGGCACGGCCGACACCGTCCTGGAGTTCGAGATCACGCCGAACCGCCCGGACTGCCTGTCGGTCGCCGGCGTCGCGCGGGAGGTCGGTGCGGTCACGGGCGTGAGCGCGCGCGTGCCCGCGAGCGTGCCCGAGGAGTCCGGCGCGCCCGCCGCAGGCGTGGTCAGTGTCACGATCGAGGATCCGGCTCTGTGCCCGCGCTACACCGCGCGCCTCATCCGGGGAGTGAGGATCGCCCCGTCGCCCGAGTGGCTCGCCGAGCGCGTGGCCGCCGCGGGCGCACGTCCCATCAGCAACGTCGTCGACGTCACGAACTACGTGATGTTCGAGCTCGGCCAGCCGCTGCACGCGTTCGATGCGGCCACGATCGCCCAGGCGGACGGACGCGCCGCGATCACCGTGCGGGTGGCGCGCCCGGGGGAGCGCCTCACGACGCTCGACGGGCAGGACCGCGAGTTGACGGCGGACACGCTCGTCATCGCCGACCCGACCGGCCCGGTCGCGCTTGCCGGTGTCATGGGCGGCGCTGACACCGAGGTCACCGATTCCACCGTCGACATCCTGCTCGAGTCCGCCTGCTTCGCGCCGGCCTCGGTGGGACGCACGAGCCGTCGGTTGGCGCTGATCTCCGAGGCGAGCCAGCGGTTCGAACGCGGGGTCGATCCGAACGCATGCGTGGCCGCGCTCGACAGGGCCGCGCAGCTGCTCGCGGAGGTCTCGGGAGGGACCGTCGCGCCCGGCGTGATCGACGCGTATCCGGCGCCCGTGGCGCCGCTGGCCGTCACGCTCCGGCTGTCGCACGCCAACGCGCTGCTGGGCACCGATCTCGCGGAGCCGGTCGTCACCGGGATACTCACGCGCCTCGGCCTATCCGTCTCGCACGTGGACGACGACACGCTGAGCGCCGCCGTCCCCACGTTCCGCCCCGACCTCACGCGCGAAGCCGACCTCATCGAGGAGGTCGTGCGCGTGTATGGGATGGACCGCGTCACCTCGACGCTGCCCGCCGGTCGCGGACGGGTGGGCGGGCTCACTCGCCAGCAGGCGCTCACTGAGCGGATAGGTGCGGCCCTGCGCGGCGCCGGACTCAACGAGGCGATCACCTGGTCGTTCGCGGACCCCGCCGACGTCGGTCGGCTCGAGTGGCCGTTCGGTCCGGGCGAGAAGCCGGTCGAGTTGCTCAACCCGATGAGCGAGGACCAGGCGGAGCTGCGCGTCACCGCGTTGCCCGGCATGTTGCGGGCGGTCGCGCACAATCGGAACCGGGGCGTGGCCGACGTGTACCTGTACGAGATCGGAGCGGTCTGGTTCACGGCGGACGGTCGCAAGTTGCCCAAGGAGCGCACTGTGGTGGCGGGTGTCCTCGCGGGCTCCTGGAGTCGCCCGGGTTGGAACGATCGTGCGGTCGCGCTCGATCTGTTCGACGCGAAGGGCGTGCTGGAGTCGGTCATCGAGGACCTGGGTATCGCGCGGTTCAAGCTGCGCGCCACCGACCTGCCGTGGCTGCAGCCCGGGCGCAGCGCCGAGGTCCTGGTGGGTGGCGACGTGATCGGTTGGCTCGGCGAGGCCCATCCCGCCGTGCTCGACGCCTACGAGTGCGCAGGCCCGGTAGTGGTATTCGAGGTGCAGCTGAAGGCGCTGCTCAAGGCGGCTCGCGACGTGCGCCCGTTCGTGGACCTGCCACGCTACCCGGGTGTGAAGATGGACGTCGCGCTCGTCGT
>JGI24129J20441_1000345_pt1 | contig 14031 bp, 19 predicted proteins | sample BarGraNGADG00211_FD_20441 | JGI IMG/M metagenome (IMG submission 20441) | reverse complement strand
CCCCGCCGTTTCGCATACAATGGTTTGGCTAGACAACGGCGGGAGAGGCAATGAATAGCGACAATCCGGTGAAGTGGATGAACACGCTGTACTTCGGTGACAACCTGGAGGTACTGAAGAAGTACCTCCCCGACAACCCGACCGCAAGAAGGGCGATCCAGTTACAGTGATCCAGAAGGAACAGCTGCCCCTCTGCCTGGGCTCGAGAATGACGTCTTTGCTCAGCGGGGCGTCGGTTGAAGCCGGAACTTAGTACGCATGAGACGTTTGAGAGAAGGAATCTGCTGCTTGTGTGGTCAAGTTGGACAGCTGTCATTCGAGCACGTACCGCCTCGGGCAGCCTTCAACAACAGCCTCGCGATCCGCTGCCGCGGCGACGAATGGCTCCGCGACAAGGGGGCTATGCCGTGGGATGTAAAGGGGCGGAAACACCAACAGCAACAGTCGGGGACCGGGGAGTACTCACTGTGCCCGAAGTGCAACAACGACACAGGTGCCTGGTACGCCAAGGGCTATGCGCACTTCGCAGAGTGCGTAGTCCAGTCGCTTGGAACAGCCGATTCTAACCATATCGCAGCTGGGCGAATGCTCCGCGTTTCTTTTCGCAACATCTACCCGCTGCGCATCGTCAAGGAGATCGTTGCCATGTTCGCAACGGTCAACGGGCCAGCGTTCCATGAGGCTGAGCCCGACCTGTGTGCACTCGTGTTGGGCAGGGAACGGCGAGGAATCGATCCTAAACGCTACCGGCTAGGGGCATACGTGCTCTCTGGAACAGTCTCACGCTGGACGGGCATGTCCAGCCTCCTGTACGCCGGCAGCAACGGATCCAACGACGTCAGAGTGGTGTCTGAGCTGTCAGCCGTGCCCTGTGGGTTCGTGTTGGAGTGCAGGCCTCACGGTCCGGAACGACAGTTTCTGGATATAACCGGATTTGCCAACCAGTTCGCCTACGATGATACGGCCTCATTCGATGCGCTGGTACCTGTATTTGACAACAACACGCCATTTCCCCTAGACTATCGTACCAAGGACGAGATCGTTAGCAACACTGGGCCCGATCATGAGCAGAACTCTCTCGAGAGCTGAGCAATGCTGAACCGTCTGTTCAGTCTAACCCTCGGCAAGAAGTTCTGACCGGATGGTATCTCATTACAGCCCCGTAGCGAAGGTGAAGGGCACTCAAACGTATCCCAGTAGGGCGAGCTCGCTGAAATCGGGCCGATTCTGGCACTTTTCCTCGGCGTACCGTCTCCGAAGAGTGGAGTAAGCAAATAGAGTTGTCACTTACGCAATTTGGTCGGAACATCTACAGTTAGGTCGCGACATTTGCCACTATGTAGAAACACATGCAAGTAGCTTGTCACTTCTTGCTAGAGAACCGTCACTTCTCAAAGTACCCGAACGACGACAAGAAGTGTGGCATTTCGTTCCAAGAATGGCTGCATCATAGATGTCTGGAGCGTCCGAAGAGACTGCAGATGACTCAACCTCAAAACGCCAAGATCGCGCGTCTCTTGTTTGACCTCTTCCATTGGCTACTATTTGTTATTGATGCTACACTAGTTGACAAAAGCAACGGCGGTATCGCTTCGATAGCTGGCACCCAAGGAGGCTTGCCTCATGTACAAATTGTCTGAAGAGCAGATTGAAAGGATTACATCATTACTTAGAGAGGGGAAGCCGTTTCAGAAGATTACAAGACTGCCCTCTTTGAAACCAAAAAAGAGTACGAACTCGTCTACGCAGACAAGGCACGTGATCGGAGTTGATTGCAGGATACTTAGACATCCACACGGAGTATCGCAGAATTGACGGGCGACACGGGAAATGGAGGCAATGACGTGGCAGGAAATAACAATCTACATATGTCAAGGGCAGACAAGGCTGACGAGTTCTACACAGGACTCTCACTTATCGAAAGCGAATTGAAGCATTACAAGGGTTTCATCAAAGGGAAGGTTGTCTTGTGCAATTGCGACGACCCTTTTGAAAGCAACTTCTTCAAATACTTCGCAATGAACTTCAATTCATTAGGCTTGAAAAAACTGATTGCAACTGGCTATGCGACGTCTCCGATTGCTTACACACAGTTGAAGTTGTCTGGCAGTGGAACTGCTGCGAGCAAAGAAAAGAGCACCAAGAAGCCGTATAAAATCGAGATTACCGGGGTTACGGACGAAAACGGCGACGGTCGTGTTGACCTTGCCGACGTGGAATATCTTTTGAGAAACCGCAAGAACGCCCTTACCCTACTGCAGGGCGACGGCGATTTTCGTTCCGCCGAATGCCTGGAACTTCTGAAGCAAGCGGACGTCGTCGTTACAAACCCGCCGTTCTCTCTGTTTCGTGAGTATATGGCTCAGCTTATGAAATGGGAAAAGTCGTTTATCGTTGTTGGCAATCAAAACGCGATTACTTACCGCGAGATATTGCCACTTGTTCATGACAACAGAGTGTGGCTGGGCTATAACAGCGGGCATTTCTGGTTCAGAGTTCCGGACACGTACGCGGAAAAGAAGACTGATTTCAAGATTGACGAAAACGGGCAGAAGTGGCGGCGTATGGGTAATATCTGCTGGTTTACAAATGTTGATATTGAAAAGCGTCACGAAAACATGACTCTCTTCAGGACATATTCCCCGGGGACCTACCCGAAATATGACCATTACGACGCAATAGAGGTTAGCAGAACTGCTGAAATCCCTTGTGATTACTACGGCGTTATGGCCGTTCCAATCACATTCATCGACAAATTCAACCCTGATCAATTCGAAATACTGGGCGATAGCAGATACCACGATGGGCAGGATTGTTCGGACGACATCAACGTCATCAACGGCAAAACGCTATACCGGCGTATTCTCATCAGGCGGAAGCAAAGAAAGAGAGGGGCGGATAAATGAAGATCAAGTTGCATGAAATTCCCGTGCGGGAAGTCGTCGAGGGCTACATTGACAGTGCGGAAGACGGCGTAGTCGGCTACAACGGTCGCTTGAATATCCGTCCTGCCTTTCAGCGTGAATTTATCTACAAAGACAAGCAGCGGGATGAAGTCCTTCGTACGGTGCAGAAGAACTTTCCGCTCAATGTCATGTATTGGGTTCAGAGCGACGACGGTAATTTCGAACTTCTTGACGGGCAGCAGCGCACGATTAGCCTTTGCCAATATGTAAATGGCGATTATTCCATAGACCATATGAACTTTGACAACCTGACACAGACGGAAAGACAGCAGATCCTGGACTATCCCCTGATGATCTATATTTGCGAGGGGACGGACAAGGAAAAACTGGACTGGTTCACAATCATAAACATAGCTGGCGAGCAGCTGACTGCGCAGGAAAGGCGCAACGCCATTTATACGGGCGAATGGTTGACCGAAGCAAAGAAGTATTTCAGCAAAACGGCTTGCCCGGCATACGCCATAGCAAGCGACTACCTGGGTGGTTCGCCAATCCGTCAAGACTACCTTGAAACCGCTATCCGCTGGATTGCGTCGCCCGGTGGTAAGCAAATCGAAGACTACATGTCAGACCATCAGCACGACACTAATTGTAATGAATTGTGGCTTTATTTTCAGACGGTCGTAAATTGGGTGAGGGCAACTTTCCCCAAGTACCGAAGCAAGGAAATGAAAGGGCTTGAGTGGGGCATTTTCTACAACAAGTACGGCGCTGGAAAGTATGACCCGAACAAGCTTGAAGCACGGATCGTTGACCTTATGGATGATGAAGATGTAACGAAGTCTTCCGGCATATACGAGTATCTGCTTGACGGTGACGAACGGCATTTGAGCATAAGAATATTTACCCCGAAAATGGGACGGGCGGGATATGAGCGTCAAAGAGGTATTTGCCCAACGTGCAAGAAGCACTTTGATATTGAGGGTATGCAGGCCGACCATATAACCCCGTGGAGCAAAGGCGGCAAGACAAACGCCGAGAATTGCCAAATGCTGTGCGCTGATTGCAACAGGCGAAAAAGCAACGTTTAGGCAACTTCAGAAGTATATCGGCGAGAACAGCGCCAAACGTTTGTTTGGCGGCATTGTTATGGAGAAGAACAACGCGTGGTTGATCAATACTCCGGGTACATATGGCTGGGGAAAGTGTCTACAGGGCGATTGGACCGATTGGAAGTCATTAAGCATCTAGACCGACATAGAGCCACGGTGCAAAAGCACTGCGGCTTTGACAACAGCATTGGCGCGATACGCAACTTTGCCGCCCATTCTTCCGGTTCGTTTCCAAAACCTAGATTTGCTCTCAGGTTCTCCTGATTTGCCGCCAATTCCTATGACTCGCACTGATGCCGCAGTCTGAGTAGACGCGAACAGGAGTCTATGTCTTTGACCGCCCCTCGGGGGCGGTTTCCTGTTCTGTTATGAACGTCTTTCGCCGAGAGCTTTCGTCAACTCCCCCTTCCACCGGTCGCCGCCAAGTCTCCGCAGAACGTCCTCCACGGGCTCATACCTTCCCCAACATAGGTGTTCATCGTGATTTTGGCTATACTGCCGTCAGAGACCACTGAACCTAGACTGCAGTAGTAATCGAAGGGGGTAACATGAAGCAGAAACACAGCAACCAGGAATACGCCGATATCATACTGCGCACTTTATATGCGAAGGATATTGGGGTCAGAGTCCGAAACATAGATGATCTCGTACAACTTGCAGTATCCAAACTCGATGGAGTTGACGGACGTACTCTTCTGAACATTGTTGGGTCAAAAGAGGGACTGCTTGGACGAGGGCTTGTTGACTGCGCGTCCATTGAGGGTAACGGAACCGGAGTCGAGGACGTTCGCAATATCGAACTGACGCAGGCGGGTCGAGAGTATGTTGCAAAGAACTTGCCGAAAACGAAGATAGCTGCCTGTCTGGGATGGTTGACGACGAACATCGTGGGAGCAGCAATTAGCACAGCTGTTGGGTTCATTGTTGGGTTGCTTCTTGGAACTCTCTTCAAACGATAAGTCTATTCAATGAGCAACATCAGCGGAGTGCCACGGTCACTCATCATGGGTCCCCCAAAACGCAGGTTCCTCAGATATGCCGTCTTTGGTACCACGACTGTTGGAAAGCAGTACGTGTATCCGACCACTCCGAATTCGGATCAGAAGGAGCACAGGGCAGCCGTTGGTCGGATCCGGGTCAGCAAAGAAGTCGTCACCATGGCAAATCCTGGCTGCGAGGTCAGCAGTCAGGATGAGAAGGGAATGGAGCATTCGTCTCGAGATGAAAGTGTCATCCAGTATCTGGAGTTCAATCGGCCGGTGTCCTATTCACTTGCAAAGACTAGCCTTCCGAGACTCTGTGATGCATTTCTTGTCTGGGAATGCGGAACGTGCGAAGGCGATCAGTTGGTTCTGTGGCCTTTGGTTGGGCGCGTCCGAGTCACAATCGACAGAATGAATATGTTCCCCACTGCATTTCACGATTGGGATCTCGGCGCAGATCTCTGGTGGCCCGATTTGTTCAGACAATCGACAACTTCTCCATATCCCAGTCAGGTTGACCGTCGCTGGACGTCAATGCTGCAGTTCGAGGAAGCGACCATCAACTCGAGACGATTTGCTGCAGCCGCGAATTTCTTAGCCAGGAGTCTCTCCGATTTCATGATTAACATGGACGAGTGGAGGGCTGGGTATCTTATGCAGCTTGTCGACGAACACAGCAATGCACTCGCGTGCTCAGCACATCTCAACGCCTACAAGTGCATTGAGGAGCTTTGGGGCGGAGAACAGCTGCCGGATGAACGTGACAAAGCCCGCGTTGTCCGGAAGTTCGATGCGATGTATCACGTCGATCTTACGAAGTCGTGGTCAGTACTTGTTTCCAGAAGAGAGAAGTACGCGGACGTGCCGCTCATCGACGTGATCTACCGCGTTCTGGACAAGAGAAACAAGATCTCCGGACACGGTGGAGCATCAAGAGATCCGAAGAACAGGAAGTTCGCTCTTATTGACGTCCTTGACACCCAGCTTCTTGCACGGCAGTTGCTGATAGACTGCGCTATCGCCAAGTAGCCCGGGCACCTCTCCGATCGGTCCCGGGAACATCCATGCTGGAGCTCGGACTTGCGGCAACTAGGTGACAACCTGTTGGATCGAGACATCAAAGTATTGCAATTTACATTAATGTGTTGGAATTCCTCGACATCAAAGTACTGGAATATCTCCTGTACGGCAGATGGCATCAGAGTTCGGGGAACTGAAGAAGTCGACGATCTGAAACGTTTAGGTATCCCCTGACATCCGGACTCTCTTGTTTGGACCCCTCCCGTAACTAAAATTCGTTGATAATGCTACACCAGTATTGGAAAGCACGGCGCGGCTGCCTTGATAACTGACGCCGAAGGGGGCACCATAGGAAGGAGTCTCACTAAGCGTTTGGCAGACGCCTCCCTGGACAGCGGAGGCTGTGACAATCCTTATGCTCCTGCCCTATCACCAGGCCCCCGAAGACTACGTCCAAGACCAGCTTGAATAGCAGCGTTGTAGGTGGATCACAGGACTGCCAGTTCGCCCCTATCTCCACCACCCGACCACCGTCATGCTGTTGACTTGCCGCGGATTCGCCACCAGTCGGCCAACAGTGCACTTCTTTCCCGAGAAAAGGCCAACGCCGCCCATCTCTCCCCTTGTTTGGCGCGGCGAGGTCCGGACGAGTCCCAACCAGCACAGTCGATAGTGTCACCTTTCTGCTCATGGTCTCATGGTGATGAAGACACGAGCTGATTGGGCGGGCGAGGATCCTGAGGACTCATGGCCCCTGTCGCTCGCGGATTGCTCAACAATCTTGCCGAGTCTCGACAATTCGGCGAGCAGAAGGTTGCAGCCAGGCCCTGTCTGGTCCACGATGTTGCTTTCGATGAGGTCAAGTACCTCTTTCTGCTTGGTACAGAACGCCATCCGGTTGGTTCCTGCTCCGACCTTCCTCCCAGATATGGAATTCCTCTTCCAGAGGGATACCGGGGAGGTTCTCGCGGATTAGCCGTTGACACGTCATGTACTCCCCATAGTCCTTCAGCTGGCTCCAACGGCCCTGGAGAAGTTCCCGAGGCATCCAGTCCTTGCGCCTCAGCTCACCCAGGACAATCCGGTCCAAGGCGACGTGCGCAACGTCGTAGACGCAAGACAGGCTTGGGCTGAGCCGGTCACCGAGCGCTATCCCATTCTTGATACTCATGTTGATCCACTTCTGCGCCTGGCCCACCGTCATCGGGAAATGCAAGTCGCCAGCAGCCTCGATGAGCTGGAAGGTGGTTGCCCGATGCCATGCGTCGAATTCCTCACGGCTCCAGCGCGAACGGCAGGTGAGCGCATCCAGTTGGCTCTTCAAGCTCGCAGCGGTGGATCGATGCCAAGCTCCCGCATCCGCAAAGGTTGCGATCCCGACCAGCGTCCGGCTCAGGTCCAAGTAGGCGCTATGGACGCAACGATCCACATCGGGTTCCCGATCAAGTCGGGCAATGGTTGCGAACTCGTTCCACTCCGATTGCGACACCCGGTGCAAGCGTGACATGCCATGCTCTTCCTCGTTCATCGCTCCTCCTGTTTCCCTTGCAGCAGAACCCGTTGTGGTCGGTACTTCGTCCCCAATTCACCCTCACTCGAGTTCGAAGTCTGCGACAACAGCTGAGTGATCGCTGGTTGCCTTGATCGACTCGTCGTACGGGTACTCGCAGTTGGTGACCCGCCACCTATGAGGAAGCAAGGTACGATGCAGGCACGTCCTCGAATGCCTGCCAGTCGAGCCATTCCTCGATGCCAAGCATAGCTGCCCACTGGTTGGACTCGCGCACGTCACCCTCAAAGCCGATGTCCGGTTCCTCCAAGACGGCAGCCAGCCGCTTGCCCAGTTCAACGATGGCAGGATCCGTGTAGTCACGGACCAAGTTCTGACCGAGCATGATGCCGATCGAGCGGAGATAGGCATAGTTGACGGCGTTGCTTCCCTCATACACGAGGTGTGGCGTATCGCGCTTGACGTTCGGCGTCAACCCTGCGACCGACATCTGCACCTGCAGCCTGATGGACTTCTCCTGGTTGGGCCTCATCCCTGGGTACTCCCGGTAGAGCCACGACTCGATGCGGTAGTCGACGTTCAGGTTCACGACCTCGTTGACCATCCCCTGGTGCCAGATGGTGAACAACTCGCGTGCGGCGCGTTCGTCCATGCCGTCCAATGCAACAGTGGAATCTGCCGCAAGGATACGGAAGACGAGGTCTGTGTGCTTGGACCTGGTGACCGGCACGAGCCTCTTGTCTGGGGCAGCAGCGAACATCCTCTGCATATGCCCGCATTCGTGGGCGATGAGGTGTGCCAGAAGAACAGAGTCAGCCTTGCGGAAGCGAATGGTATGTGCCGGCATGAACGACCTGGCCATGCGGACGCTGGCAAGAATCGACAGTGAGTCGTCCTGGACGAACTCGATGGGCTTTCCCGTCAATTCCTCAGTCTGCTGGAGGATGGTGATGACGTCGCCCTCAAGTCCTGTCAAGCGCTGAAGATCCTGGAGTGTCATACTCTCGGTTCCTTTCGCCAGACACATGCGACGTCGTATTCCGACGACAGGTCGAACCCGATGTTCTTGTCGGGTGCCACACGTTTCATGCCTACGTACAGGAAGCAGATGAGCTGAAGTTCACTAAACCTGCCACCCATCGAGCCCAGAGCATGTTTCTTCTCTGTATCGTGAGGATCGAGGCCATAGCGTCCGAGGAGAGCGATCTCACTGACAGTGGTCTGAACGTTTTCTTCCGTCATTGCGTCAAATCTTGTCAGGGCCTCGTAGCAGAACTGCACGGCGTCCATGCGTAGACCGTCTCTCTTGACCGACTTGTCTGCCATCTCCCGCAACTGATCCCGGGCCATCTCGGCATACGTGGGATCGGCAAGAGCGACACACCTCTGGAACGAATTCGTCGCCTCCAGTGGTTGGCCAAGCATTGAGTACACCAAGCCGAGTCCGTAGACCGTCGGCGGATCGTCGTGCAGGATTGTATCGACGCGAAGCAGTTCCTCGAGGGCCTGAGAAAGTCTGGCGGTCGCTGCGTGGACACTTGCCAGGTTCCGTAGGGCGTACGGGTTGTCAGGTTGTAGCGTGAGCGCCTTGGCAAGATGCGTTTCAGCATCGGCCATCTGCCCTAGTTTTGCTTCTGCCATCCCAAGCGCCACGTACGTGTTTGCTTGACCCGGGTCCAGAGCCAGACAACTGAGCAAGGTCTTACGTGCAGCGTCGTAACTGCCTGCCTCGTTGTAACAGAGTCCAAGGTTGTACAAGGTCAACGGGTCGTGTGGATCGTCCATCACCAATTCCTCGAACTGCCGCCGAGCGCTCTCCAGATCATCTGCCTGCACAGCAGTAAGAGCCCGTTCAAGCTTCGATTGCCCGTCGACCTGCTTTTCGCTGTCTGTACTCATGGTGTCAGTATAGACACGCAGGGTTGATAACCAACCTTTTGTGCATAAGATCACGGTCATCACCCAAGTGAGCCTTCGATGGTTCCGAGGTTCCTTCGACCGAGACTGACCTCTCGTCCCGGACAACCGGCTCTCAACAGAAGCTCTGACAGTGTGGCATCTCGTTTCAGGCCTGTAGCGAAGCTCAACGACCCCCAGACGTACTCCAGTAGGGTGAGATTACGAAAATGAGCCCAATTCTGGCATATCTTCTCAACGCATAATCTTCCAAAGATCGATTCGCTCCGAGCAACGCTCCCCAGTTGTTCAGTCCAAACAGCCAGTAACCCTGAAAACTGCCGTTACTGTGGAGTAATCCACTAAAGGCAGGCGTTAATCAGTGGTTCCCTAGATGATGCAATACGGGATCGAGGTAGGTCACGTCGATCGAATCGTCCGAGACGCAGTCGCGCATTACTTGCAGATTGTCACCATAATATAGCCTATTCACGGTTAGCGCTCCTCACATAGTGGTACATATAAGCATATGTACATATCAGCATATGAATATATGCACATATACCCTTATGTCGTTATCGTCATATCATCATTTAGTACTATGCGGAGCACGCGCACCATCTCGTCCTGGTTCCGGATGTGTTGTTGCTTGCAGAAGGCTTCCATCGTCCTGAGAGCCCGGTCCATATTATGGTCAGGGTAATATGTCCGGAACTGATCGACAAGCTCTGGTGCTATGGTTTTTCCGTTAGTTCTTGGAAAGACAGAAGATCCTTTGTCTTTACAAAACGTCTTTACCTGTCTTTCGACTTCCCGCGCGTGTATGGCAGTGCGTATTTCGGGCCGGTCGCTAGTCTCCGTTTTGAGTACAATACTAGTCTCGGTTTGGAGACTAGTGCTAGTCTCTGTTTTGTCCCGGCTAGTCTCTGTTTCGAGACTAGACGCAGTAGGCGCAAGTCGTGTGGGATCAAGGACAAGGGTGATCGTCGTGGTATGTGTGCCATTGCGTCGCCTGGTGATAATTTTGTGCTCTTCGAGTGTCTGTAGACTCCGTGCGATAGACGTGCGTGGCGAGCCCAGGAGGGTGGATATCTGGCCGATCGACATCTGCGTCTCAGATACTCCCCATCCGAGGGTCTCACGAATGATCAGCATGTGGACCTGATCCGTGAGGGATGAGAGTTTCCGGAGATATTCCGGTGACAGAAGTTCATTGGGGAATTTGGTGAAACGTTCGTTGACGACTACTCGTGGTCCCGGTCTTTCGTGTCGAAATTCCATATACATCTCCCGCATCCAGGTCTTGCGAAGTAGCCGGCTGCCCGTTCCTGGGAAGGCTCTGTCCGCATACGCGTAGAGCCGGCTCTATGTATAGAATGCAGGAGAATTCTTTTGTGTCAAGTAGTTAGCGCATTATAAAAGTACGTCGTGAGTGACCTCCTGCTCCTTTCGGTCTAAAAAGTCACCGGTCATCTCATCGAGTAATGCTGCCATGGTGTGGTACTTGTCCCGATGTTCGAGGCGATATTGGCACAGGCGAGTGTAGAGAGCAGATTCGAGTGTGGACGTCAGACGGGTACGAGAATACTCCGCAGATCCGCTAATCTGATCGAGAGCTGAAACTCCTGGCTTTTTCATTGAGCCTCCTTGATGCGTTCTTCTACCTCTGCAACGAAGTCGTGGACAGATTGCGCTGTCCTACTTGTCGGAGGAATCGGGCGATGTCGGAACATATACTCCCTATACGCCGCCGTTTCAGGGATCACCGTGCGGAAGACGTTTTTAGTAAACTCTGCTCGGAGTTCCGCCTCAAAGTCCTCGGCGTACGCCGTTTGTCTCCTTCTGGTAAGCACTATGCCCAGCACCTTTATCGCCGGGTTTCCGGTCTTGGCAAGCGTACGCATACTCGACAGCAACGACCGCAATCCCTCGATCGCCGACTCCCCAATATCGACAGGGACCAGGACATACTGAGCTGCGAGAAGAGTAGCGGCAGAATGTAAGCCCAGGTTCGGAGGAGAGTCGATTATAACGTCCGAATAGTCTGACCCGTGCCTTCGAAGCCAGCCTTGCAGAGCAAAGTAATCCTGGACGGAAGTGTGTGGCTCAATTGCCGAAAGTCGAAGATCGGAACCAAAAAGGAAGAGGCGATCGGAGACACGGAATGGGTGTGGATCAGGCTCTCCCTCTTTGGTGTCGTATAGTCGGAGGGTCTTACTTTCATCTGGGACTACCCTGGCGAAGAAGGAGCTCATGTTTCCTTGAGGATCGGCGTCTATTCCGAGGACTTTTCCTTTTTCCTTGTCCGCGAAATAGGACGCAAGTGTAATAGCCATCAACGTTTTGCCCGTGCCGCCTTTCATATTGCAAATTGCAATTACCGACACATCGTCATCTCCTCATATCGTGATTTGATACTATGAGGATATGCGCATTTCCGTATATGTCAATAGCGACATATGGTACTATCACCATAACAACATAACAACAAAAACGCACAAGCCCCGAAGGACCCGTGCTTTAGAGATGTGGTGATTATGTCAGCTTACCCGCGCTTCCACCGAGGTGTTCCATCGAGCTTCCTCGTCGTCCAGACACCGGCGGTGAACTCGAGGACCTCGTCCAGATATTCGTCAGGTCCGCAGTGTCCGTCTGGCGATTGGACGAGTTCTCTTTGCCATGCCGAGAATCCTGGATGCCGGAGAAGACAGATCAGCGCTACACGCCACGATGTTGGAGACTGTTTCCGTCGATATATCGCGATTAGGGCCCCTAGGAAGAGATTTCGTTTCAGAAGACGTATCATTTCAACCTGAGTCTGGATTTCTCCCACAAATTCAATATCTCAGTCCCGTGACTTACAGGAGAAGTGGCGTAATGACGCCTAGTGTATTGTCCGGGTAAGTAGACTTAACGGGACGCCAATCCGTGCTATAATACGTTCATAACTCACACAGGAGGACTTGTTGATGCTGAAGAACGCTGCGGTTTATCTGAGAGTCTCGACGGAAGAGCAATCCAAGCACTGGGGTGTCCAGGCACAGCTGTCGTCCTGCAAGAAATACTGCCGGGAGAACAAGCTGGCAATCGCCGCCGTGTACACTGACATCATCTCGGGGGCCACGTCGAACCGTCCCGGCTTCCAGCAGATGCTTGTCGACGCAAAGCAGAAGTCGTTTTCCATGATCGTGGTCGCCAAGCTTGATCGTCTCGCCCGTGATCTCTATCTGCAGATCGGCACCATCGAAGACCTGCGGGGGCATGGCGTGGGAGTTGTTTCTGTCGCAGAGCCTCTCGGGGCGGGCGACGAAGCCAGCAATACGTTGATCCGCAACATCTTTGGTTCATTCGGCCAATACGAGAAGGATAAAATCAAGGGTCGTCTCCGAGGCGGCGCATTGGCGAAAGCAAGAGAAGGGAAGTATGCCGGTGGACGTCCTCCCTATGGGTACACGACTTCACCGAAGAAGACACTGATTCCTGATGTTGCGAAGGTAGATGTTATCCGAAAGGTCTTCTCTCTCAACTCGAGAAAGTACTCCCTATCAGAAATTGCGGAGGAGCTAAACTGTCGAGGATGGGTTACAACCACGGGGAAACCTTGGCGCAAACAGGCGGTAGATCGGATCCTCAAGGACAAGTTGTTCTACCGCGGGCGTTATGCTTATGCCGACATCGAGGCCAAGGGTCAGCACGAAGCGATCCTGCGGTAAAGCACGTTTCTGACTGTGCAGGGTGGATGACAGCTTTTCCTGGGAGGGAACATGTCAGAAGATGAAGCATCATACGAAGCCAAGAAAGGGAATATCGAGCCAAAGTCGGTCTCCAAGGAGGAGATCGAGAAGGCAGAGACAGCCCAGGCAGTCCAGCTGGAGATCGAGAAGATCCATTCTCTCCCGGATGGCTACTGGGCCGCAGAGTGGCGCAAACATGTGAGGGCGCTGAGCATCACGAGTCTCGCCCTGATCTACTGGATGGCAGACAAGGCCAAAGGGCACGAGTTCGACCTTCGCGCAACACAGGCGCTTGACGAAGCCGGGAAGGTATTCCTGGAGATGGAACACAGCATGTTCGACTAAGGAAGAGCACCAGGAGGAAGAGATCTCCAGAAGAACCAGACAGGCCCAACAAGGGTCAAGACATGGTTTGCGCCCTTGCTGAGGGACGATCTTTCCAAGGGAATGGCAACAGAAGCACGTGCGACCAGAACTAGTTGACGCGGGCCGGGACCTGGTACACACTATGTTGTTGTTCCTAATGAAGGGGGAACTCATGCGAAGAACGCATCTGCTGAAGGTTTTGGTAGCGATTCTCTTGGTCGCAGGACTTCTTGCCCCGTCAGCAGCCACGGCCTTGTCGTCAACAACGGTCAAGCTGTGGATCGGTAATGTGTCCATGTCCGTCAACGGAGTGCAGCAACCAATCGATGCCCAGGGAACCAAACCTGTCATCGTCGCAGGCAGGACACTTGTCCCTATTCGTGCCATCATCGAAGCGTTTGGAGGATCCGCTGCCTGGGAGTCCTCTACACGCAAAGTCACCGTCACGCTGGGGAAGGATTCTCTCGATCTCTGGATTGACAAGCCACAGGCATCGCTGAACGG
>JGI24129J20441_1000342_pt1 | contig 14080 bp, 13 predicted proteins | sample BarGraNGADG00211_FD_20441 | JGI IMG/M metagenome (IMG submission 20441) | reverse complement strand
ACCCGAACGTCGACTTCTACACCGGGCTGATCTACCGGGCGATGGGTTTCCCGCCCAAGATGTTCACCGTGTTGTTCGCGTTGGGGCGGGTGCCGGGCTGGATCGCCCAGTGGCGCGAGATGATCGCCGACCCTGAGCTCAAGATCGGCCGCCCACGCCAGGTCTACGTCGGCCCCACCGAACGCAAGTACGTGCCGTTGAGCCGACGCTGACGACGAAAGGACGCCTCGCTTCAGGGGCGCATCTCGTAGGTGCCCGCCACGTCGCGAACCTGCCGCCAGACCCTGTGGCCCAGGGAGTGATGAGGTATCGGTACGGATTTGAGGTGTCAAGGGCGCTCTCGCTGTTGCAGACGTACTCCGCGCAATCTCAGGTCAAGCTCCAGGATGCAGCCAAGGAGTTCGTCGATATCCGGAAACGGGCCCGGTAGGTTGTGACGCCTCGGTTGCGATCGTGAGGAGTACCGGTATGCCCCTTCGCCTGGTTGCGATCGGTGACAGCACTGTTGAGGGTGTTGAGGACCCCGGCCCCGACGGGGTCTACATCGGGTGGGCTGATCGCTTCGCCTGCCACNTGGACGCGATGCATCCGGGCCTGCTCTACGCCAACCTCGCGGTGCGGGGGGAGACTGCGCNNGAGGTTCGCGAGACGCAGCTGCGNCCTGCACTGGACTTGGCGCCTGACTTCGCCGTGGTTGTGGCCGGCGTCAACGACGTGCTGCGACCGAAGCTCGACCGAGACGCGCTGCGTGAAGACCTGTGCGCAATGCACGCCGAGCTGGCCGCGACGGGCGCTCGGGTCCTCACCTTCACGATGCCGGACATGACGCGCGTTGCGCCGCTGGCGGTCGTGCTGCGCAGGCGGCTGCAGTTCCTGAATGCCGTCACCTTGGAGTGTCGTGAGCGCTACGGCTCCATCGTCGTCGACCTCGCGTCGGCGTCTGCAGCGAGCCACCCGGCGCTGTGGCACACCGACCGACTACACGCCAACAGTGAGGGCCACCGCCGTATCGCCGCCGCGCTGGCCGAGGCGCTCGGATACGACGTGGAGGACTGGCGGGCCGAGCCGCCGCCCATGCTGAAGCTGAGCCCGCTGCGCGTTGCCCTGACCGAGGCCGCCTGGGCAGGGTCGCATCTGCTTCCCTGGGCCTGGGAACATGTGCGCGGGCAGTCCTCGGGTGACGGTGTCACCTGCAAGCGGCCGAACCTCTTGCCGGTGACCTGACGGACTCGATACACATGTGGTCGTGGAAGGCCATCATCTGTTTGGCCGATCAACTCGTCGTCACAACGGTTGGGTCTATTCGTCTGGACCGGCAAGGAATTGACCGAGCCCTTACCAAAGTCCGCCCTTGAGCGTACGTTTGATTACGTAGGAGGTTCACCGGCGCCGACTACGCGGAAAACAGAGGTTGAACGATGAGCCTATTCGGTGTCTTGGGGAACGCGTGGGGCCAACGATCGTTGGCGTCCGGCGCGGCCCCCAGCCGACGCGTCAAACGACTCCCTGCCGAGCGTCTTGCCGCCGCGCGTCTTGCCGGCATCCTTCTTCTGCTTGACGACGCCTCCCCCACTGCAGTCCGCCGTCAGCTGGACGGTGCCGACCCCCAGCACGGGTCAGCGGCTCGGCAGCCCCGTCATGCGCGCGTGCTACCGATCGTGCCGAGTGTGACCGACCCTGTGAGCTCGGCCAACCGGGTCCCGGTGCCTGAGGTTCCGGTGCCTGAGGTTTTTGAGTCAGAGGTATTGGCGTCAGAGGTGCCAGGTGCCGGCCGCCACCGACATCCGGGGGTGCAAGTGGCCGTGATACCTGCCCACGAGAACCCAGCCCACGAGATACCTGCCCCTGAGATGCCTGCCCCTGAGATCTCGGGCACCGGCCGCCACCGGCGTCCGGGTGTGCCGGCGGCCGTGGATTGGGCTCACCCAAGCCCGGCGCCAGGGTTCTTGACATCAGTGGTTCGGGGCGCTGGCCATCATCGACGTTCTGGCGTCCACGTGGCCATGGCGCTGCGCGGATTCCGAGCCCCGTCCCACCAGCTGGTGCTGCTTGGGGTCCTGGTCCTTCTGGTGGCCGTTGCCGTGGTCCTCGGTGTCCGGGGTTCGGGTGCCCTCGAGTCGGCCCAGCCTCACCCGGACGCCGCCACATCGCACTCAGCCATCGTGACTGTTCCGGGCACGCGCTAGCTGCTCCATGTCGGTGTACAGGTCGGTCCTCGTGCCTTAGGTGTTCCAACCAGCGAGCCGGCCCTCGAGGCTGACTTGACGCACGCGCTTCTCCGCGGCGAGCCGGGACCCGGCGCTTGCGACGATCAGCATCTGGTCACCATGACGCAAGGCGGTGCGCAGGGTCGGCACGAACGCCTCGCCGCTCCGCACGACCATCGTGACGTTGGCGCCCGGAGGCAGACGCAGCTCGAACACCTCGACGCCGTGGAGCCTGGACGTGGGACCGACCGTCACCTCCAGGACGTCAGCGCCGATCTCGTTCAGCGGCGTCGACTCGACCTCGAGGTCCAGCGCCCGTTCGGCATCCAACACGCCGAGCCGGCGAGCCACCCATGGCAGGGTCGGGCCCTGGACCAGCGTGAAGATCACGACCAGGACGAACACGAGGTCAAAGAGCCACTCGACGTTCGGAGTCCCGGCGGTATGCGGCACCGTGGCCAGCACGACCGGTACGCCTCCGCGCAGCCCGGCCCAGGACAGGAACGCCTGGTCGCGCCACGGCACCCTGAATGGCGTCAACGACACGATGACCGACAGCGGCCTGGCCACGAGGAGCAGCACGAGGCCGATCAGGATGGCAGGCACGATGTGCGTCGCCAGCTTGGCAGGAGAGACCAAGAGGCCCAACATGACGAACAGCCCGATCTGGGCCAGCCAACCCAGTCCTTGGGCGAATCCGTGAACCGCGGCCCGGTGCGGCAGCCGCATGTTGCCCAGCACCAGTGCGGACAGGTATGCCGCAAGGAAGCCGCTCGCGTGCGCCAGCGACCCTGCGGCAAAGGCCAGAACCGTCAACGACACGACCCCGATCGAGAACAGGCCCGACGAGGACGATCCGATCCGGCGCATCAGGTGGCCACCGGCATACCCGATCAGCAGTCCGACGGCGGCACCGCCCGCGAGCTCCGCAACGGCGACGAGCGGCAGCTGCCACCAGGCTTCGTGGCCGCTGTGTCCGGGGGAGGCCTGCGCGGCGAGGGCCAGGACGAGGATCACGACCGGGGCGTCGTTGAAACCGGACTCGGCCTCGAGCAGTCCGGAGAGGCGGCGGGGGAGCGGCACTCGGCGGAGGACAGAGAACACTGCGGCCGCGTCAGTGGAGGCCAGGACGGCGCCGATCAGGAACGCAACGTTCCACGAGATCGGCAGCACCANGTGCGCGGCCAGTCCCACGATCGCGACGGAGACCACCACCCCAAGCGTCGAGAGCAGCGCCGCCGGGGCGACTGATCGCCGTATGTCGTGCCAGGAGGTCGTCAGCCCGCCTTCGGCCAGGATCAGGACGAGGGCGGTGTAGCCCAGGACCTGGGTCAGCTCTGCGGAGTTGAACTCAATGCCGAGACCTGCTTCGCCGATTGCCACGCCGATGCCGAGATAGAGCAGCAGTGAGGGCAGTCCGGATCGCAGCGAGAGGCGCACTGCAGCCACGGAGACCAGCAGCACGAGGGTCCCGACCAGCAGAGCGAGGTCGAGATCGGAGACGGTGAACGCTGTTGCGGCGTGGATGTGTCCTAGTCTCGCAGGGTGTCCCGTGCAAAAACCTTCCGTCGCATATCCCTTTCCGTCGCGGTTCTGGTTGTCGTCGCCATCGTGGTCGCCACGGTGGTCGGCGTCAGCATCGTCCGGCGGTCCTTCCCGCAGACCTCAGGGGAGCTGGCCGTCTCTGGCCTGACCAGCAAGGTCACCGTGCTGCGGGACGACCGCGGCGTGCCTCAGATCTACGCCGACAATGCGCAGGACCTCTTCCGGGCGCAGGGCTTTGTCGCCGCCCAGGACCGGTTCTTCGAGATGGACCTGCGCCGGCACATCACCGCCGGTCGACTCTCCGAGATTGTCGGCCAGGACGGCGTCGAGACCGATCGCGTGATCCGGGCGATGGGGTGGCGCCGGGTGGCCGAGGCAGAGCTGCCGACGCTGGCGCCCTCGACCCGGCAGTACCTCCAGGCCTATGCCGACGGCGTCAACGCCTACATCNCCAANGCCGGAAGNCCGGACAACATGGGTCTGGAGTACACGGTGCTGGGTCAGAAGTTCCCTGGCTANCGCGTGGAGCCGTGGTCGCCGGCTGACTCGCTGGCCTGGCTCAAGGCGATGGCGTGGGACCTNCGTGGCGACTACGACAACGAGCTCACCCGCGCCCGGCTCTCAGGGAGCATCACGCCCGCCCGACTCGCGCAGATCTTCCCGCCTTACCCAGCCGAGTCCCACCAACCGATTCTCTCGGACAAGGCATGGAGTCCCGGGGCAGCCAGCTCGACCCTGAGCGCGGCCTCCGCCATTCCTGTCGATCGAACGGCCCCTGCGACGCCTTCCATGAGTGCCGCCGTGAATAACAACGCCGCCCGGACCGTCTACGGCGAGGTGGCCGCGGTGCTCGACCAGCTGCCTGTGATGGTCGGGCGCGGCGAAGGCGTCGGATCCAACTCGTGGGTGGTGGGTCCNGAACGCTCTTCGACCGGAAAACCGTTGCTGGCCAACGATCCTCACCTTGGCGTCGGCATCCCNGGCATCTGGTACCAGACCGGTCTGCACTGCCGCAGCGTCTCGGNAGCCTGTCCCTTTGACGTGGCCGGCTTTTCCTTCGCCGGTCTGCCCGGCATCGTGATCGGGCACAANCAGAGCGTCAGCTGGGGCTTCACCAACCTCGGCCCTGACGTCAGCGACTTCTACCTTGAGCAGGTCAATGGACAAACCTATCGCCGCGGCAAAAGCTATCTGCCGTTGAAGGAGCACACCGAGACCATCAAGGTGGCCGGTGGCGGGGACGTCACCATGACCGTTCGTGAGACCGTTCACGGCCCGCTGCTCTCGGACGTGATCGCGTCGGTGGCACAGGCAGGCAAGTCCGCTCTGGTCGAGGGGAAGGCCGCGCCCGCGACCTATGCCGTGTCCCTGGCCTGGACTGGTCTGTTGCCCGGGCACACCGCGGATGCCATCTTCAAGATCAACACCGCCCAGAACTTCACCCAGTTCCGTGCTGCCGCAAGGGATTTCGCGGTCCCGGCGCAGAACCTCCTGTACGCCGACACTGCGGGCCATATCGGCTACCAAGCGCCCGGTCAGGTGCCGATCCGGGCGAGTTCGACCGTCGGGGCACCGCCGGGCTACTGGCCTGCGCCGGGCTGGGATCCGAAGTACGACTGGACCGGGTTCGTGCCCTTTGAGCAGATGCCCACGGCGTACGACCCGCCGGAGGGCTACATCGTTGCTGCCAACCAGGAAGTCACTGCCAGCCAGACCCCGTTCCTGACCACCGAGTGGGACTACGGCTATCGCAGCGAGCGTATCCGCGATCTGATCACCGCGACCCCCAAGGTCACGCCGGAACGCATGTCCCAGATCCAGGGCGACACCCGCAACGAGTTCGCTCCCGAGCTGGTCAAGGCGCTGCTGGCGGTGAAGCTTGACGACCCCTTCACCGAAGAAGCTCAGGACCTCCTGCGCAAATGGGACTACACCCAGCCCAGCGGCCGGTCACGGTTGGCGGCCGCCGCCGCTTTCTACAACGCGGTGTGGCGCAACGTCCTGGAGCTGACGTTCAACGATGAGCTCGGCGCCATGAAGGCCGACGGAGGCTCGCGGTGGATGGAGGCCGTGTCTGGGCTGCTGAAGGCGCCGAATGACCCGTGGTGGGACAACAAGCTGACGGCTGGGGTGATCGAGGGCCGTGACGAGATCCTGCGCCAGGCCATGGTCCAGGCGCGGAAGGACCTGACCCAGCAGCTGGGCAAGGCCCCGGTCACCTGGCAGTGGGGCCGTCTGCACCAGCTCACGCTGGAGCACAAGGTCCTCGGCGGCGATTCCGTGCTGGCTCCCGTGCGCGCGATGTTCAACCGGGGACCATGGCAGATGCCTGGTGGTTCCTCGATCGTCGATGCCAACGGTTGGGACGCAGGGCAGGGATACGACGTCAACTGGGCTCCGTCGATGCGGATGGTCGTCAATCTGGGCGACCTCGATGCGTCGCGGTGGGTCAACCAGACAGGGAACTCCGGTCACCCGTATGACGATCACTACGTCGACCAGGCAGATGCGTGGGTCGCGAACGAAACCTATCCGTGGCCGTTCAGCGCGAAGGCTGTCCGTGCCGGCGGCGGTGACGAGCTGACGTTGACCCCTGACGCGTCAGGCAACTGACCCGGAGTCCGGGATCGGCGTGAGGCCGCTCCCGGGTGTGATGACGGCGTTCACGCGGACGTCGTGAGTGTCCCTGGGCAGCGGTTGCACGGCATACTCCTCGTCGTTGACGATGGCCACGACGACGGCGTGGGGGTGGCGCCGTGCCAGTGCCCGGTCGTAGCTTCCGCCACCTTGTCCCAGACGGGTGCCGCTGTGATCGACTGCGAGTGCCGGTGTGAAGATCACCCGCGCGTCGCCGATCGCGTCCGATCCGAGCCCCGGACCTTCGCTCCCGTCAGCCCTGAGCTCATGCCAGTCCAGGTCCTTGTCGGGCAGCATCTCAGGCACGATCACGGTCAGCCCGCGTGCGAGCAACGTCCGGGCGAGCTCTTCGGAGGGCGGCTCGGTGGGCAGCGAGCGATAGATCGCCACGCGGGGCTGCCCGGCGTATGCCGGTTGCCCGTCGGGGCCCTGGGGTGGCAGGGCGAGGGTGTCGAGAAACGCGCTGGCCGCGGCCGCGATGGCGGCAGCGTCGACACCTCGATCCCGTTCGGGCGCAACGGATCGGCGCCGCGCCCGGAGCTGGCGACGCAGCGTCTGCTTGTCCGGGGGGGCTGGGGGCTCGGCCGTTCCGCTCATGTCGGGATTGTGTACCCTCGCCGTCTGCCGTTCGTTTGGTGGGGGGAGTGGCATCGTGCGGACGGCCTCGTGTCACCATCGAGGCACACGTCTGGAGGGTGGACCCGTTGTCGGTGCGAATCCGTCTGACGCTCATTCTCTGCGTCGTACTGCTTCCTCTGCTGCTCGGCACGACCGTTGTCCTTGCGGTTGTCGTCCCTGACCAGCTCCGCGCGCAGAGCTCGGCGCGGTTGCGCGCAGTTGCGGGGGCGGTCGCCTCCTTGCAGGTTCAGTCCTGCGTCGGGGCCGGCGACTCGGCCGAGCTGATGGCGTTGGCAGTGGCCAAGGGCGAGCCAGCGGCAGCGGCGCTGCGTCGGGGGCTGGAACGCCGACCCGGCTTCGGCTCGATCATGCGCGATCGCACCGTGCTGGTGCGTTCGCCGTCGCTGCCGAGCGGCGCCGTGGTGGATGTGGTTCCGACCAAGGGGTGCTCGACGCCGATCCAACCGCCCGCCCGGGTTGTCGCGGCTCCCACGACGTCCTTGCCGTTCCTGACGGACACCGTGAGCGTGGCGGGGCTGGGGCCTACCCAGTCCGTGACTGCCGTGGTGGCGACCCCGCTGGACGGCAGCCGGTTGCACGGGTGGCTCCAGGACATCGGGGTCGGGGCAGACGTCGACCTTGCGGTCGCCTGCCCCGAAGGAACGACCGCATCGACCGCGTCGGGCTCGCGCAACGCTCGGCTGAGGGCATTTGCGTTGTCGAGGCTGGGTGGAGGTCGCGAGGTTCTGCCCGGTAGCTCCCAGGAGGTCGCCGCCGCTGGCGCCGGGCACCCCTGCCTGGTCGTCGCGACTACTCCGTCAAGTGAAGGGGTGGCCGCTCCATGGTTGTTGTTCGCGTTGCTGGGCCTCGCGTTGGCACTGGGCGCGCCGATGGTGTGGTGGCTGGCGCGTCAGCTGACGATGCCGGTCGTGGCCGTCACTCTCGCCGCCGAGCGCGCGGCACTTGGTGACCTCTCGGTGCGTCTGCCTGTCGTGCGAACTGACGAGGTCGGGCGCCTGGCCCAGAGCTTCAACTACATGGCAGGCGAGCTCGAGCAGAAGCTGACCGAGATCAAGCACGGCCGCGACCTGCTCGCCGACAATGTCCAGCGGCTCGGCGACGCCCTGCAACGTACCCATGACCTCGACGGGCTGTTGGCGACGGTTTGCGCGCTCTCGGCTTCAACCACTGAGAGCGTCCGTGCCACCGCCTGGCTGGTCGAAGGGAGCTCCCTCGTCCCGCGCGTGGCCTGGCCGCCCGAGTCCCTGCGTTCGTCGGCGGGCCGGGTCCCGATGAAGGGCACCCTCCTGGGCAGGGTCGTGGCCACGGGTGTGCCCGCCTGGACGGGCGCGCCCGACAAGTCCGCTTCGCTCGGAGGGCCCGCCCTCGCCGCGCCGCTTCAGAGGGGCAGCGACACGTTGGGGGCGATTGTCGTTGAACGCGTGCCCGGCTCACCGGCATACAGCCGCGAGAGCGGTGCGACCCTGGCGTCCATTACCGGTCCGGCAGGTATCGCGATGGACAACGCGTTGCTGCACCGCAAAGCACAACGGCGCTCGGTGTTCGACCCCCTCACCGGTGTTGGTAACTTGCGGATGCTCACGACGACGCTGAGGGCCGAGGTCGAGCGTGCGAGGCATTTCAACCGGTGCTGCTCGCTGATGATCCTTGACATCGACCACTTCCGCGACATCAACAGTCTCTACGGTCATGCCGCGGGAGACCAGGTTCTGGCGGGATTAGCAGCGCGGATCGCAGCGAGCGTGCGCCTCGTCGATCGCGTCGCCCGATACGGCGGTGAGGAGTTTGCGGTGGTGTGTCCCGAGCTCGACCCGGCAGAAGCAGTGGCGGCGGCCGAGACTGTCTGGAACGCCGTGCGCAACCAGCCTTTCGAGGTGGACGGGGGATCGATCGTGGTCCGAGTCAGCATCGGCGTGGCATCGTGGCCCCAGCAGGCTCGGACGTCCACCGCTTTGTTGCGGGCGGCCGACAGCGCCGTCGACGAGGCCAAGCGTCTGGGACGTGACCAGGTCGTGCTGAGCGAGCGACTGTCCGACTAATGTCGGGGCCATGACCTCGACCGAGCAGCCGACAGCATCCGTGCCCTCACGGGGAGCGGTCACCAAGGCCGTGATCCCCGCAGCCGGTCTGGGCACCCGCTTCCTGCCCGCGACCAAAGCGACGCCGAAGGAGATGCTGCCGGTCGTCGACAAGCCGGCCATCCAGTACGTCGTCGAGGAGGCCACGCGCGCCGGACTGCTCGATGTGCTCATGGTGACCGGGCGCAACAAGACCGCGCTCGAGGATCACTTCGACCGTCATTGGGAGCTCGAGCGTGCGCTGGAGGCCAAGGGCGACCTCGTGCGTCTCGCACGGGTGCGCAAGTCCACCGACCTCGGCAACGTCCACTACGTACGACAGGGCGAGCCGCTGGGCCTGGGCCATGCAGTCCTGTGCGCGGCGGACCATGTGGGCAACAACCCATTTGCCGTCCTGCTTGGCGACGACCTGATCGACGAGCGGGACCACCTGCTCGAGGCCATGATCGCGGTGCGACAAGCCAAGGGCGGAAGCGTGATCGCTCTGATGGAGGTGCCACCGGAGACCGTTCATCTCTATGGGTGCGCTGCAGTTGAGCCTGTTTCGCAGGATGGGGATGACGCATCCGTGGTTCGCGTGACCGGGTTGGTCGAGAAGCCCGACCCTGCGGATGCTCCGAGCAACCTCGCGGTCATCGGGCGTTACATCCTGGATCCGTCGATCTTCAAGACCCTGGCCAAGACCGCCCCTGGTCGAGGCAATGAGATACAGCTGACCGATGCGTTGCAGGAGCGGGCCGTTTCATCCGGGGTCGGAGGAGGTGTTCACGGCGTGATCTTCCGCGGCCGTCGCTATGACACCGGCGACCGGCTCGACTATCTCAAGGCCGTGGTCCGACTGGCTGTGATCCATCCCGAGCTTGGCGTGGACTTCTCGTCGTGGCTGACCGGATTCGTTGCAGAAAAGGACAGCGCGGCGACGTGATCACCGTCGANGAGCACTTCTCGCGCATCGTCGGGACCGTGCGGCGGCTTCCGTCGATCGAACTGAACTTGCTCGATGCCCAGGGCTGCGTCCTCGCCCAGGACGTGACGAGCGCGGTCGCCCTGCCGGGCTTCACCAACTCAGCCATGGACGGCTATGCCGTGCACGCGGCCGATGTCGCGGCCGCCAGCGAGAAGACCCCGGTCAGGTTGCCCGTCGTCCATGACATCGCTGCCGGAAACACCCAGGCGCTGAGCCTGGCGCCAGGGCAGAGCATGCGGATCATGACCGGCGCCCCGATGCCCCACGGCGCTGACGCAGTCGTAGCGGTCGAACACACCGACGGTGGCCTGGCCAGGGTCACGGTCCTGGACGCGGTGCCCGTTGGGAACAGCGTGCGCCACGCGGGTGAAGACGTCGTGGCCGGCGACCTGGTCATGCGCGCCGGCACCCGTCTGGGACCTCGCCAGATCGCCTTGCTCGCGGCAGTCGGTGCCGGGCAGGTCCAGGTGACTCCCAAACCCAGGGTGGTGGTCATCTCCACCGGCGACGAGCTGATCGAGGCGGGCACCCTTCCGGGGTTCGGACAGGTCGTCGACAGCAACGGCCTCATGCTGACCGCAGCCGTTCGAGCCCTTGACTGCATTCCGTTCCGAGTCGGTTGCGTGCGCGACGACGCGCAGACGTTTCTGTCGACGATTGAGAGCCAGCTCCTGCGCGCCGACGCCGTCATTACGACCGGGGGGGTCAGTATGGGCGCGTATGACACCGTCAAGGAGGTGCTCTCCCGTGTGGGGACAATGCGATTCGACAAAGTTGCCATGCAGCCTGGGATGCCGCAGGGTTTCGGCACCCTGGGCGAGGACGAGGTCCCGGTGTTCACGCTCCCGGGCAACCCGGTCAGCGCGATGGTCTCGTTCGAGGTGTTCGTAGCCCCCGCGTTGCGCCTGATGGCGGGACGCCTGAGGCACGAAACATCGCTGGTAACAGCGGTGGCCAGCGACAGCTGGACCGCACCGGCCGGCAAGGTCCAGTTCGCGCGGATCGTGTTGTCCCACAACGGTTCTGGCTACGTGGCGGCCATAGCAGGGATGCAGAGTTCCCACGCGCTCGGCTCGATGGTGGGCGCGAACGCGCTGGCCGTCATACCGGCTGAGGTCACGTCTATCAAGGCCGGCGACCAGGTGCTTTGCCACCCGCTGGAGCCGATCGTGGAGGTGTCATGAGTGAGCCGCGCCTGACGCATGTGCGCGCCGACGGGTCGGCGCACATGGTCGATGTCTCGACCAAGGACGTGACGGTCCGCTCGGCTACGGCGGTCGGACGGGTCCTGCTCTCGGCCGCGGCCGTAGCGGCACTTCGTGGGGGAACTGTGCCCAAGGGCGACGCACTGTCGGTCGCGCGTATCGCCGCGATCCAAGCGGCCAAGCGCACTCCAGATCTGATCCCACTTGCCCATCCGATCGGGGTCCATGGAGTCGAGGTGGATCTTGTGGTCATCGACGAGGGGGTGGACCTGACCGCGACAGTCCGCACCGCTGACCGGACCGGGGTCGAGATGGAGGCGCTCACTGCAGTGTCGGTCGGGGCTTTGGCGCTGATCGACATGGTCAAAGCCGTGGACAGGCATGCGCGGATCACCGACGTGCGCGTGACAGCCAAGTCCGGCGGCAGATCAGGGGACTGGGTGGAGCCATGACCGACTCTGCTCCGGTCATGGCCGGATCCGCCGTGGTCATCACCTGCTCGACCCGGGCAGCCGCTGGGGTCTATCCGGACCGGTCGGGGCCCATCATCGTCGACGCGCTGCGAAGCTGGGGGCTCGAGGTGGGTGACGTCGTCGTGGTTGCTGACGGTCCCGATGTCGAGGTGGCCCTTCGCGCCGCCCTCTTCACTGGCGCCTCCTTGGTGCTGACCACTGGTGGTACTGGCCTGACCGCGAATGACGGCACGCCTGAGGCCACCCTTCGGGTCGTGGACCGACTGGTCCCCGGGATCGCCGAGGCCATCCGAGCTGCCGGCGTGCGTGCAGGGATCCCGTCGGCCATGTTGTCCCGGGGAGTCAGCGGCGTGGCGGGGCAGACACTAGTCGTCAACCTTCCGGGATCGACGGGTGGCGTTGCCGACGGGCTCGCGGTGCTCAAACCCATTGTCGCGCATGCTCTCTCGCAGATTCAGGGCGGTGACCATTGAGCAGCGGGCTCTGGCCGACGATGATCACCGCGCGTCGGGTTGGTGGTGCCCCGGTGATCCTGCGCGCCCTGCGCGGCAGAGACCGCAACGAGTGGGAGGCGCTCCGGGCGAAGAACACCGAGTGGTTGCGCCCGTGGGAGGCCACCTCGCCCGAGGGGGTCGCCACGCAACTCGGCTACCGCCAGCTGGTTCGGCAGTTCGACCGCGAGGCCAACGAAGGCCGGCTCCAACCGTTCGTCATCGAGACCGAGGGTCGGCTGGTCGGCCAGATGCACCTGTTCGGGATCGCGTGGGGCTCGCTGTGCGGCGCATCCGCGGGCTACTGGGTTGACGAGTCGATTGCAGGGCAAGGGATCATGCCCTTGGCGCTCGCGGCGGCATGCGACCACGCGTTCATCGAGCTGGGGCTGCATCGGGTCGAGGTCAACATTCGGCCCGAGAACACCGCGAGCCTGCGAGTCATCGAGAAGCTGGGCTTCCGTGATGAGGGTCTGCGTCTGCGCTATCTGCACATCGACGGCGAGTGGCGCGACCACCGGTCCTTCGCNTTGACCACCGAGGATCTGGGCAGCTCATCGGTGGTGGAGCGTTGGAATCACTGGCAACANCAGTCACTTCAGCGACACACCGAGGCGGGTCCACTGTAAGGGNGGCAGACCCCTCTAACGTCGTGTTCGTGCAGCCCAGCGGTCTCATCTTCCTTGTCATCATTGCCATTTGGGCTGCCTATCTGCTCCAGCACTGGGTCGGACGCCGTGAACACCTGGCCACAGCCCGGTCGGTCGACCGGTTCTCCGAGGCGATGCGAGTGCTGGAGCGTCGCACTCCGTTGCCCGAGTCCGACCTGTCGCTACCGACACCACGCTCGTACTCCGTCAGCCCGGCTCGCCCCTCTCGTGCGGAGGTTGTCGTGAAGCGTGCCCAACCCCCGACACCCAACGTCCACGCGCGCCCGGCGGCTGCGGCTCACCCGGCGCGGACTTCCTACGCAAGGNGCAGCCCGTCGGCCAGGCGNTTTCGGGGTCTGTCGCTCTTGGCATCGTTGTCACTGGTGGTCGTCGTCTCGACGCTGGCCGTCTTCTCNGCGCTNCCGGGGTGGAGCGTTGTGGTCGTTGTCGCCGAGCTGGNAGTCGACCTCGTCTGGTTGCGCCACGCGGCTGCGACAGAGCGCTCGGCGCGCCGTTCGAGATCGCTGCTGCGCTCCGCCAACACGTCAGTGGGACCAGCCACCCTGCTGGCGCCGCGGGCCAAAGGCTCGGCGCCGAGAAACGTGGCTACGCCCACTCGTGCTGCTTCTCGTTCGAGCGCCCAGGTTGAGCCGGTGATTGCACCCCTTTCAGCAGGTGCGGACGAGATCGCCGAGCCGGCCGATTCCTCGCCCGAGGCGGACTTGTCGGGCTGGGCGCCGGTCCCGGTGCCGCCACCTACCTACACGCTCAAGGCAAAGGCCGAGCGTCCCCAGCCCCTCCCCGCAGCGGTCGGCGAGCCCACCGCGACACCGCTCTCGAGCTTTGACGGGCTGGTCGACGAGGGTGAGCTCGACGAGGTTCTGGATCGTCGTCACGCCTGAGGCCACGCGTGGTCATCGGCGTACGAACCGGTTTCGGGCTGGGGTCGCCTCGGTGTTATTGTTTCGTCCGCACCACGGGGCTGTGGCGCAGCTGGTAGCGCACCTCGTTCGCAACGAGGGGGTCAGGGGTTCGAGTCCCCTCAGCTCCACCGATATAACCGCAGGTCAAAGGCCCTTTCCCGATCCGGGATGAGGGCCTTTGTGATGCATGGGGGCGAAGTACAGCAGCAAAGTACAGCAGTTGCTCACGCGAGCCGACGCCGCGGGCCTGTTGCCTATATTCACT
>JGI24129J20441_1000335_pt1 | contig 14223 bp, 14 predicted proteins | sample BarGraNGADG00211_FD_20441 | JGI IMG/M metagenome (IMG submission 20441) | reverse complement strand
GAGCGGTCCATCCGATTCGGGGCCCAACTCACCGAGGAGCAGGTCGATCGGCTGATGGAGATCGCCGAACGGACACCCGTCACTCGCACGCTGCGTGCCGGTGTGGCCATCGACACCGTTCGCGGGTGACACGATGAGCGCGTGCCCGACCCTCACCACCGAGCGGTTGATCCTCCGTCCGTTCGAAGAGTCCGATCTCGACGCCTACACCGCCATCGTCACCTCGCCCGAGGTGCGTGCCGCCCTCCATCTCCCCGATGGGTTCTCACGTGCGGACGCGTGGACAGGCATGGCCAAGTGGCTCGGTCAGTGGGAGCTTCGGGGGACCGGGCAGTGGGCGGTGGTCGATAAGTCCGGTGGAACGCTGCTCGGGCGGGCCGGGCTCAACCTACCGGAGCGGCCCGACTGGCCCGGGATCGAAGTCGGGTGGACCATGGATCCGAAACAGTGGGGACACGGCTATGCCAACGAAGCCGCGACCCGTGCCGTCGAGTATGGATTCGACGTGGTCGGTGCGGATGNGCTCTTCAGCGTCATCCTGCCCGAGAACACCCGCTCGATGGCGGTGGCGATGCGGCTCGGCTTCACCTTCGTCGAAGAACGGGTGATGGCCCACTTCNCCGAGATGCCCCACGGGATCTGGCGCCTCGGGCGCGACGAGTGGCAACCCTGGCCTGAGAGACCCGCGGTCAGNNAGCCATCTCCGTCGGGTCGGTGATCCTGACCTCGTCGAAGTATGAACGGAAGAATCCCTTGTCCCTGGTCAACAATTGATCGGCAAAGACAATTGAGTGCGCGCCGATCAGAAAGTCAGCAGCTATACGGTCCCGACGTCCACCGGCCGCTCGGTGAGCGTGCCATGCGGTTGACGCCAGTAGCGCTGAATCTCTGTCGAACCCGCTGAAGGTGACACCGAGTGCTCCCATGGCGTCGATGGCGGCAAGGTGGTCGGGGAATGCTGTCGCCACTTCGGCCCACACCACTGGACATGCAATCAGGGCGCCTTCAACCAGAGCGGAGCGAAGCGCGTCGGCCGAAAGTCTTCCGAAGGCGGAGTCCGCGCCGAACACGTCAAGCAGCACATTGGTGTCAACAGCGCTGATCACACTGGTTCCTCTTCGCCGCGCAAACCGGTCATCCATGCATCTGTGGAGCGACCCAGCTGCACGATTCCGAAACTCGCCGCCACAGGATCGACTGGCGCAACCTTGCGACCGACCAGTGTGCCTCGGTCTTCGGAGAAATCAACAACTTGTCCCGGAACCAGACCCAGCCGATCGCGGAGGGCTTTAGGGATCGTGACCTGGCCTTTTTCGGATACGACACTCTTCATACTCATAGTGTAGTCATTCCTACGTAAGAAAGGGGAGGAGAAAACCCGCCGGTCAGCGTAGGTTGAGCCCGCCATCGACCAGAACGACGTCGCCGGTCACGTAGGAGGCCCGGATCAGGCCGTAGATCACCTCGGCGACGTCCTCGGGCGTAGCACTCCGCCTCAGCGGTGCCTGGGCGTGCACGTAAGGCCCGGACGGTGTCCCATTCGGCCGTCCACGGGGTGTCGACCAATCCCGGAGCCACCGCGTTCACCCGGATGTCGGGACCGAGGGTGTTGGCCAACAACCGGGTCATGTGCGAGAGCGCGGCCTTGGAGCACGCATAGGGAATAGAGCTGCCGGTTGGTCGTTCCCCGGCCATCGACGACACGTTGACCACCTGGCCACGTCCGGAAGCCACCAGATGAGGGACCGCGGCCACGGTGACCTGCCACGTGCCGATTACATTCACGTCGAAGATGCGGCGCCAGATCTCGGGGGTGGCGGCCTCGAGGTCCCCGTGGGGGATGACCACGGTCGNACCGGCGTTGTTGACCAGGACATCCAGCCGTCCGTGACGTTGGATCACCGTCTCGATCAAGCGGTGGGCCTGCTCCTCATCGGCGACGTCGGCTTGGACGTAATCGGCCCCGGGAAGCTCGCCCGCCAACGCTTCCCCCGCGGTCACCGAGTGCACCGAGTTGATCACCACCGTGGCGCCGACCGAGGCCAGTTGCCGGGCGGTGGCGGCACCGATCCCCGACGACGACCCGGTGATCAACGCCACCTGACCATGGAGGGGCGAGAGGGGATCGGCACTGGTGGGGTTGGTGATCTGGGACATGAGAGGAGTGTAGGNCTGCCGGTGGCGTACGGTCTGTCCGTGCGACTGGTGAGCATGCTCGATGACNGGGTTCGGACCGGCCTGGTGGAGGGGGACGAGATCGTCGATCTCACCGACCCGGNCATCGGACTGCCCGGCGATATGGTCGCCCTGCTGACGTTGGGCCCCGATGCCGCCGATCCTCTCCGGCGAGCGGCGACCACCGGCGCNCGNCGCCTGTCGATGGCCTCGACCCTCCTGTTGGCGCCGGTGCCGCGGCCGCCGTCTTTTTTGGCCATCGCCGGCAACTACGACGCCCATATCCGTGAGCTCGGGCACGAGCGGCCGGAGTGTCAGACCTGGTTCTCCAAGCAACCCACCTGTGTGATCGGGCCCGGTGCCGCCATCGAAGTCCCCTCGGTGTCGACCGACGTCGACTACGAGGGCGAGGTCGGCATGGTCATCGGCCGACGGTGTCGCCATGTGCCGGTGGAGCATGCGCTCGAGGTGGTGGCCGGGTACACCGTGGTCAATGACGTCAGCGTCCGAGATTGGCAGTGGCGAACCCCCACCATGATGATGGGCAAGGGTTTCGATACCCATGGTCCGACCGGTCCGTGGTTGGTGACCGCCGACGAACTCGGAGACCCACAGGACCTCAGCTTGCGCACCTGGGTCAATGACGAACTCCGGCAGGATGGCGCCACCGGCGACATGATCTTCAGCTGTGCACAGATGATCGAGCACTTGTCGACGGCATTCACCCTCGAGCCGGGCATGATCATCTCCACCGGGACACCGGCGGGTGTGGGGGCGAAGGACGACCCGCCTCGTTGGCTCGCGGCCGGCGACACCGTGCGGATAGTGGTGGAGGGCATCGGCGAGCTGTCCAACCCGGTGGTCGACGAACCAGGAGCGGACCGGGGCCGGCCCGATCGGGATCGGCCCGGCTCGCCATGACCGCTCCGTCAGGCGGCCCCGAACGGGTGCGGATTACGTCGTCATTGTCCATCCCGCTGTCCGAGCTCCAGTTCCGCTTCACCCCGAGCGGCGGGCCCGGCGGCCAACACGCCAACAAGGTCAACACCCGGGTGGAGCTTCGCTTTGATGTGGCCGGGTCTCCGTCGCTCGGACCCCGCCAGCGGGTCCGACTCCTCGAGAAGCTGGGTGCCGAGATCAGGGTGGTCGCCGACGATGAGCGATCCCAGGGTCGCAACCGTCAACTGGCGGTCACCCGGTTCGGTGAGCGGATGGCCGCCGCCCTCCACGTCGACAAACCCCGGCGTCCGACCCGACCATCCAAGGGCGCCAAGGAGCGTCGGCTCACCGCCAAGCGACAGCTCTCCGAACGGAAGCGGTCCCGGCGTCCGGATTTCGACGACTGACCGAGCGACGACTCAGGCCCATCGCACCGCCGGTCGGTTCGCTTCCGAAAGGGCACCAAGCCGTAAGGCGCTCTCTGACCGGAACCGATCGATGCCCTCTTTCTTCACTCCCTCGTAGCCCCGGACCAGCTCGGGGAGGCCGGCCACCTCGGTCACCGCCGCGGCGGTATCCGGGGTGAGATGGGTCAAGGCTTGCCCGACCAGGCGGAGGTATTCGGTCACCAGGGCCCGCTCGGTCCGGCGCATGCGGGCGTAGCCAAAGGGATCGAATGGTGTCCCCCGCAGGTGGCGGGCGGTCTGCAACAGACGGAAGGCGGGTGCTGTGGCCGGGCCGAGGCTGATCTTCTTGCGCAGGCCGAGCCTCCGCAGCAGGGGAGGCAGGAGCATGATCCGGATCCGTGCCCTCGGACCGAACTCGTCGCTCAGCTTGGCCTGTTCCATGGCGTCGAGGTGGAGCCTGGCCACTTCGTACTCGTCCTTGTAGGCCATGAGCTTGTGGAGGCCCATGGCGAAAGCGGTCGTGACCGGCAGCTGGTGGCTCGGTGCCTTGGCCACTTCGACCGCCGATACAGAGAGGACATGGTGCAGATAGCCGCGGGCATACCCGGTGCTCTGATAGGCGACCAGATCATCGAGCCGCCGCTCGAGAATGGGTCTGAGGACATCGGGGATGTCGTGGTCCCCGAGCAACAGACGGGCGGCCTGACCGGTCGGCAACGGCCCGCGGTCGGGGGATGCCAGTACCCGGTGGACAGCAATGGGGTCGACGACCGCCGCCCGCCCCCACCGGAAGGCCGCCATGTTGGCCGCCACCGCGGTGCCGTTGAGCCGGATGGCCTCTTCGATCGATCCCGCCGTGATGGGCAGGCACCCGTGCTGGAACGCCGCGCCGGTGAGGACCATGTTGGTGGCCAGGTGGTCACCCGAGATCCGCTCGGCGATCCAGTTGGCGTCGAGGTAGAGGTTCTCCCGTCGGCAGGTCTCCCGGTCGATCCGAGCCACCACCTTGGCCCGCTCCGGAAAGGTGACGGTCGGGTCGGTGACCATCTCCGCCGTCGCTACTTCGGCGGTATTGACCACGGCCACTGTCCGCCGCCGATCGGCGGTGGCCAGATTGGTGGGACTGGCTGCGCCGAGTATGTCGAAGGCGAGCAGGACATCGACGCTTCGGCCCCCGGCCCGGACAGCGGCCTCGATGGGGTGGGACGAGATCCGCAGGTCGGAGATCACCGGCCCCCCTTTTTGGGAAAGCCCGGTCTGCTCGAGTCCGGCGGCGAAGCGACCATCGAGGAGGGCGGCCATCTGCAGGACCCGAGAGATGGTGACGACCCCGGTGCCGCCGATGCCGGGCATCCGGATGAGGAAGTCTTCGGCGGGCACCCGCCCGACCGGTTGCACCAGGACGACCGGCGGCTCGGAGAGGGCCGGCGGTGTGGCCNTTCGTCTTGCCGTTCGTTTTGCCGGCCGTTTCGGAAAGACCTGTACGAACGAGGGGCAGTCACCCTTCAGGCATGAGTAGTCCTGGTTGCACGATCCCTGGTGGATGGCGGTCTTCCGGCCGAACTCGGTGTCGACCGGCACCACCGACAAGCAGGTCGACTGTTGACCGCAGTCGCCGCAGCCCTCGCACACCCGTTCATTGATCCACAGGCGCATGGTGGGCGTCGGGAGCTGGTGGCGCTTGCGCATCCGGCGCTCCTCGGCAGCACAGCGGTCGTCGTGGATGAGAACCGTGACCCCGCGCACCTCGGCCAACTCGGTCTGCACTTCGTCCAACTCGTCGCGGTGGCGGACCTGAGCGATGGGGTCGAGGGTGACCCCCCGATAGTCCGCCGGTTCGGGCGTGGTCACCACTATCCGCTTCACGCCTTCGAGGGCCAACCACCGGGTCAGCTCGGGTACCGGCATGAGGCCGACCGGCTCCTGCCCCCCGGTCATGGCCACCGCCCGGTTGTAGAGGAGCTTGTAGGTGATGTTGGCCCCGCTGTCCACCGCCGCCCGGACGGCCAGTGATCCCGAATGGAAGAACGTCCCGTCGCCGAGGTTTTGGACGAAGTGGGCATCGTCGGTGAAGGGGAACAGGCCGTTCCATTGGGCACCCTCGCCGCCCATCTGGGTGATGCCGACGGGGTGACCTCGGCCGTGCGGGTCGAACGACGCCATGATGTGGCACCCGATACCCATACCGACCAGGACGTCGTCGCCGGCCCGGGTGGAACGATTGTGAGGACATCCCGAACAGAAGTACGGGGTCCGGGCCAACAGGGGAGAGGCACTGACTCGGAGCTGATCGGCTCGATTCAGTTGCTCCAGATGGTGGCGGGCGGGTTCGGGGAGCGCGTCCCCGATTCTGGCGGCCAAAACCCGGGCGGCCAGATCGCTGGTCACCGTGGCGTGCTCGGGAACCAGCGGACGCCCCTCGTGGTCGCGCTTGCCCACCACCAACGGCGGGTGCGGCTGCCGGTAGAGGGCTTCTTTCACCTGGGTCTCGAGGAACGCCGCCTTGTCCTCGATGACCACCACCTCTTCGAGCCCGGCCAGCATCCGGCACAGGTGCCCCGGATCGACCGGCCACACCATGGCCATCTTCACCAGGCGGATCCCCAGGGCCTCGAGTCCGTCGTGGTCGATCCCGAGATCGACCAGGGCGCGCAGGACGGCGGCGTAGGCCAGGCCGGAGGCCACCACCCCGAGGCGGGGCCGCGCCGGCTGGTAGGCCACATGGTTCAACGAGGTCGAGTCGGCGTACTCCGTGGCCCGGGGGAGTCGCACCTCGATCAGGTCCTCCTCGGCCACCATCGACTGGGCCCCGATCAACATCGACGGTCGCCACTGGCGGGAGAGATCGGGTGCGGGAATCCACCCGGCGGGATCAGTGAGGTCGACGGTGGCAGCGGCGTCGGCGATGTCGGCCACCACTTTCACTCCCGACCAGGTTCCGGCGAAGCGGGAGAGCGCCACGGCGTGAAGGCCGAACTGGCGGACCTCGGCCACCGTGGACGGGGCCAACAGGGGAATCAGCAGGCTCTTGGCCATGGCTTCGCACGAGCTCGGGATGGTGGAGGACTTGCACGTCGGGTCGTCGCCGATCCACGCCACCGCTCCGCCGAGCGGGGCCGTCCCCGAGTAGTTGCCGTGCCGGATGGCGTCGGCGGCTCGGTCGAACCCGGGGTTCTTCCCGTACCAGAAGCCGGCGACACCGCGGTAGCGACGTCCCGGGAGCTCTTCGAGGAGTTGGGTCCCGCCCACCGCGGTGGCAGCCAGCTCCTCGTTTACTCCCGGACTGACCACGATGCCGGCACCGTCGAGCAGTGAACGGTTCCGCTGCATCTCGAGGTCGAGGCCGCCGAGCGGGGAACCCTCGTAGCCGCTGACGAACGCGGCGGTGTTGAGGCCCCTGGCGTCGTCGAGCCGTCGCTGGTCGAGCACGGTCCTCACGATGGCGTCGATTCCCGACATGAGCACCCGCCCCTGGCGAGTGGTGTACTTCTCCTCCAAGGTCACCCGGGGCGCCGGCCTGGCCGGGCCCGTTACCAGATCGACCACGTTGTCCACTCCGACCCCCGATCGGCTACGCCCAACGACATGCCGCCCGGCTTGCCGCGCGGCTGGTTGCCGTCGCCCTCCTGGTTGTCGCGGGGATCGGAACGGGATGGCGGACACGTTCGCCGGTTCAGATCGGTACGGAGGCCGGGTGCCCGAGTCGCTCGTCGGCCAACTCCTCGGCGATGTCGAGCGGGGTCCGCCCGGTCGCCCTGGCCCGTTCGAGCACGTCGCCGGTTCGATGACCGATTCCCATGACCACTCCCTCCAACCGTGTGTGATCCCACCCCGACCGGATGGCATAGATGTGGATGACGCCCCCGGCATTGAGCAGAAAATCGGGGACGTAGGTGATCCCCATCCCGGCCAGCTCGTCGGCGCATGATCGCTCGGAGAGCACGTCGTTGGCGGCGCCGGCCACTATGCGGCACCCGAGGGTGGGCACGGTCGCGGTGGTGATCACCCGGGCCTGTGCGCACGGAGCCAGCACGTCGCACGGGACGCCGAGCGCCTTCTCCGGAGCCACCGACCGGCCGCCCACCGATGCGGCGATGCGCTCGGACCTTGCCGGATCGATGTCGCACACCACCACCTCGGCCCCCGCATTGGCCAGCCGTTGGGCGAGGTTCGCACCGACGTGGCCGACTCCTTGGATGACTACCCGGTGCCCGGCGAGGCCACTGTGGTCGAGGTGGCGGACCGCGGCGACGATGCCGGAGTAGACCCCGAGTGCAGTCCACGGTGACGGGTCGGCGTGGTTGCAGGCGACGTCGGGGGCGACTGTCCCGATCACCGCCAAGTCCTCGACGGTCGTCCCCATATCGACACCGGGGATATAGGCGCCATCGAACTCGGCCACCAACCGCCCGAAGGCCCGCAGCACCGCGGCTCGATCCGCCTCGCCGTCCTGGCTCAGGATGACCGACTTGGCCCCGCCGTAGGGCAACTGGGCCAGAGCGTTCTTGAGGGTCATCCCCCGGGCCAGCCGGCAGGCCTCGGTGACGGCGGCGTCCATGTCGGGGTAGGGCATCCATCGCACCCCACCCAGGGCCGGGCCCAGGGTGGTGTCGTCGATGGCGATGACCGCATCCATCCCGGTGGCATCGTCGTGGCCGACGGCCAGCCTCGCGGTTCGAATTCCCGGCGTGGTGTCCGCCACGTTGATCACGGTACTCACGCTTCAACTCAACACCGCCATGCCCGCTAATAGGTGAAAATATCAGCAAATGTGCACTCACACGCAGCAAAACAACGGATAGAGCATTGCGGCCGCACTGATTGTGCGTTGAATCGGCCTCCGCTACCGTTGGAAGGGTGGCCGAGCGCGAACTGGACATCATCGATCATCAGATCCTCGAGCTGTTGTCCCGCAACGCCCGGCGCACCATGGCCGATATCGCCGAACGGGTCTCGCTCTCGCCGTCCGCCGTCACCCGACGGATCGACCGGCTCGAACGGGACGGGGTGATCAGCGGATACACAGTGGTCATCGACCACGCCAAGGCTGGTCGTCCCCTTCAGGCGTTCACCGAGGTTCGGTTCTCCGGCACTGCCGACCTCGAGGAGATCCGGGCCACGGCCAGCACCCTGCCGGAGGTACAGGCGGTCTTCGCCACCGCCGGTGACCCCGACGCCCTGGTGTGGCTTCGGGTGCCCGACGTGGAACGGCTCGGGCACGTCATCGAGCAGCTACGACGGAGCGGGCGGGTCACCGGGACCAAGACGCTCATCGTGGTGGACACCTGGACGAGGCGCCTCGAGGTGGACGACGAGCCCACCGCGTTCTCGACATAGGCCTACATCGGGGCCTGGTCAGGGGTCGTGGTGGACCCGACGGGTCACCCGGCGATGCGGTGAACCGGTTCGGAAGCTTGCCACGCGGTGTCGAGCAGATCAGCTATTTCGTTGGTGATCCGCTCGGGGCGCACCCGCAACTCGAGCAGCGAGTTGGCCCGCACCAACCGGGCGTTCGGCATCCGGAGAGCCAGACGTTCGGCATCGTGAAACGGGTGGATGCGGTCGGAACCGTGCCCGATGACCAAAGTCGGCATCATCATGGCTGCTCGCTCGTCCACGGTAGGGGTGATAGGCCCGGCGAGGACTCCGTGCAGAACCGCGGCAATCTCCACAGGGTCGTTGGAGAGGGAGTTCATCACACTGTCGAGGGCACCGACGCCGGTACGGGGGAGGCGTCGCATCACACTGGCGAACGCCCGCACCACCGGCCTGGCGAAATGGACGGCCAGCAGCATGGGGACAAAGGTGAGCGCAGCTGAAGGGACTGCCCATTCGAGGACCGGCATTTCGATGACCAGCCCCTGGACCCGCTCGGGCGACTGGGCCGCCGCCATGAGGGCGACACTGGCACCCAGCGACACGCCACCGATCACCGCTTTGTCGATGCCGAGATGATCGAGCAGGGCCACCACGTGGTGGGCGTAGGTGTCCATCCGGTGGAACGACGCTCGTCGGGGCTTGTCGGAGAGACCGTGACCCGGTAGATCGAGCAAAATGACCCGGTTGCCTTTGGCGGCCAGGTCAACGGCGAGACGCCGGTTGAGGTTGGCATCCATCAAGATCCCATGGACGTAGACGAGGATCTTCGGTCCGTGCCCATGGATCTCGTAGTACAGGCGCAGGCCACCGATTCGAACTCCCCGACCTCGAACGGTGCGGCACCCGAGGGGGCCACGGCCGACGCCGGCGACCCGGTTACCGTCGGGTCACTCCTACCATCAGTGTTTGACATCGCGCCCTGAGTTGTCATCGGGGCAAGAGTAGGTGCCAGGACGACGATTTACCAGGACCGGCAGCTCGAGGCGAATACGCCGCTGCAACTCGAAATCGAGGTCGGCGGTGACCACGCCCGGTGAGGGGTCGACTCGCTCGGCCATCACCGTTCCCCACGGATCGACGATCATCGAGTGACCATGACAGGGCGGCATCCCGGCGGGCAGTACACCGACCTGACCAGCACCGATGACGAAGACCTGGTCTTCGATGGCCCGGGCCCGCAGCAATACCTCCCAGTGGCCCGGCCCGGTGGAGGTGGTGAAGGCCGCAGAAACGGCCACCATGGAGGCGCCACCCAGGGCGAGGGCCCGATAGATCTCAGGAAACCGGAGGTCGTAACAGATGGAGAGCCCGAGGACGGGGGGCGGGTCATCGCTGCCCGGTGGTGAGGGCAATGGAACCAGGCAGAGGGCGCCACCAGGGGCGATGGTCTCCGACTCTCGGTGTTCTGCCCCGGGCACGCTGACGTCGAAGAGATGGATCTTCCGGTAGGTGGCGGCCAGTGAGCCTCCGGGATCGACCAGACAGCTGGTATTGCGGAGCCGTCCGTCGGTACCGGCTCCGGGGCCGGGGTCGACCGGTGGCCGCTCGGGGAAGCTTCCGGCCAGCAACCAGATCCGATGACGATGAGCGAGGTCCGATGCCCAGGTCATGGTGGGCCCGTCCATGGCTTCGGCATTGGATCGAAGGTGGGCGTCGCCACCGGCCACCGAAAAGTACTCGGGGAGCACCACCAGCTCGGCACCGTCCCCGGCGGCCCGGTTGACCAGTTCAGACGCGGCATCCAGGTTGGTGTGGAGATCTGCGGTGGCGGTCGTCTGGATCGCCGCTACTCGCATGGTGACATGGTAGGGCAGCCATCGGGCACAATGACCGCCCAGGCAGAGGTCGGAACCGCCATCGAGGCAGTCACCGAGAAGCAACCGAGAAGCAACCGAGAAGAATCGAGCCGTCGTGTCCTTCGGAGACTCAGACATTGTCCGCAGTGCCATCCGGGTGGAAGGCTTCCGCGACGACGAGTTCGACTACCAGTTGATCAAGGCGTTGGGAGTAGCCGACTACGGCGGCTCGACGATAGGGGAGTGCCTAGCGGTGGCGGCCGAGATCACCGACGGCAGCCCACAGAGTTGGGCCCGGTGTTTTGACGAGTTGGCCCATCGGGTGGAGGCGACAGCTCGAACCTGTCTTGCGGCCGGCCACTGGGTGAGCGGGCGCGATCACCTGTTGCGAGCGTCGACCTACTACCGGACGGCCGAGTACTACGTGGACCCGGCCACCGAGGCGTCCCGTCACACCGGAGAACGGAGTCGGGAATGCTTCACCGAGGCCGGATCACTGTTTGTGCCGCCGTTGGAACTGGTCGACGTGCCGTTCGATGGATCCATGCTGCCCGGTTACTTTCTGCGTCCACGTGCGACGGTGGCGGCTGATCCCGGGCGGCTTCCCACCCTGGTGTGCGTCGGCGGCTTCGACTCCAGTGCGGAAGAGCTCTACTTCCACTACGGGGTCCCGGGGGTGGAGCGGGGGTGGAACGTGTTTGCCTTCGATGGCCCGGGACAACCGGGCTGCATGCGTCTCAACCCGGCATTGCCCTTCCGCCCAGACTACGAGGCTCCCCTGGCCGCGGTGCTCGATGTGATCTGTGCCCGTGACGACGTGGATCCCGGCCGGGTGGCCCTGGTCGGCCAAAGCTTCGGCTCGTGCTTCGCCGCCCGCAGTGCCGCCACCGATCCCCGGGTACGGGCATTGGTGGCCAATCCGCCAGTCATCGATATGCGCCGCTACATGGAGGCGTGGGTGGGAAGCGACGTCTTCGGGATGTCTCGGGACATCCGACCCGAAGACGTACTGGGTGTTCCCGAGGACCTGATGCCCAAGCAGATGCAGTGGGGGATCGAGTCCATCTGCCGTCGTTTCGGCGTGCCGTCGTTCTCCGCCTGGCGGGACGTCATCACCGAGTACCGACTCGGCGACCTGGTCGGGGCGATCACCTGCCCGGTGCTCGCCCTCATCGGGGATCGTGAGGGTAACGAGCCTCTCTCCCAGTTCGATGCCTTTGTCGGCGCCCTGCCGGGTCAGGTCAGCACCCGTCGATTCAACGTGGACGATGGGGCGTCGACCCATTGTCAATCCGACAACATCAGGCTGCTGGCCCAAGTCGTCTTCGATTGGCTGGACGAACGATTCGCCTGAACTGCGTCGGTCAGAGGGTGATGGCCGGCTGCGGCTAGGGCTGGGAGCAGGCTCGAACCGCGGCTGCGGCTGCGGTCTCGGCGGCACGTGTCACCCCTCGACCGAGACGAACCATGTGAGAGATGCGCGCCGGGTGCCTCAGGAGGTACCGGGCAACCGCGGGTCCGTTGGGAGTCCCGTCTCGGTGGCTGAGATGAAAGATCTCCTCGTCGATGCTCCCGTCGGTGGCTCGATCACTGATGGCCCGGAACACCGACCACGGGATGCCGCGCCCCTCACAGACTTCGGCGACCGCGGCCGTCTCCATATCGAGTGAGACCACCCCCCTCGCCCGCAGACCGGCGACCTCGTCTGTGTCGGTCAGGAGCAGATCGGTCGTCCACATCTTGCCGTGCGGCGAGCCGCCGCCGAACGGTGCTGGACGGTATTCGACGCCGCTCACGCTGTCTACAACGACTTCGGGGAGAACGAGTGTCCCGATGGGTGTCGTGTTGTCCACCGCTCCTGTGATCCCGACCACGACTACTCGTTGAACGCCGACCGCGTCGAGGAGACGGCCCGTCTCGGTCTTCGCCAACCGGGTGCCCATTCCCGTCACGATGGCGACAAGCTGGTGTCCCCCAAGAGTTCCGGCGCGAACCCGGAGGTCGCCGATCTGGGACTTGTGGAGCGACAACTTCCGGACCAGGGGGCGCAATTCCATCGGCATGGCGCATACGAAGGCGATCACGCCAGGCTTTCGGGAATTGTCCATCCCCGAAAGCCTGGCGCGTCTGGTCCTCGGAGCCAAGTCTTACGCTCCTGGTCCGGATAACTCGGGCTAGATCCGGCTAGCTCAGCCCGAGTTGCCTCGAACATGACGGCCACTGGCCCCATCCGCTGCGAGCCTGAAGTTGCTGGGCGGCCTGATCCTGAACGGCAGGCGCGGCATCACTGGGAAGCCCCGAATACCCCAGGCCCTGCCACGTCTCGAGAGAGAACTGGTAGGCGCCGTAGTAGCCGTTGCCACTGTTCTCGCTGTAGTTACCGCCCGACTCACATTGTCGGAGGTCAGCCCAATTGCCGGAGGCAGGGGCATAACCCGACGCGGCTGGCTGTGCCCCCGCTGCCGGTGGAGCCGGGGTCGGTGCCGGAGTGGCGACCGGAGCCGGAGCCGGTGCGGCGGTTGTGGTGGTAGGTGCGGCGGGGACGCTGGCAACCGCCGGAGCCGCTACGGGCGCCGGAAGGTGCAGCGAGGCCAGGGCGATATCGAGCCCACCCATCGGGCCATCGGCCGAGCCGGGAACGGAGTTGAACCCGTTTTGGTTCCCCGACAGGCTGTCGGCAGCCAGCTGTGAACCCAGGACAGCCGCGGAATTCCCGGCAGCCGCCTGTGATGAAGTTGATTGATAGAGGGCAACACCAAGTATTGCCAGGAATGCAGTAATCAATAAGAAAAAGCGGTGCTTGCGCATATCTTGCGCCTCCTCAAAGTCGCGGAAGCCCGTAGGGCTTCGAGGGTGGCATGGGAATGCGGGCAACCGTCTTGAGTGCATTCGACTCGCGAACTGGTGCCGGGGAGGGCAGACGGCTCGGGACTTTCAATGAGGTCCGTACGAGGTGCAGACGGGGTAACCCTTGTCAGGTCAGCGTGGGGCGGCTCCTGGTCGGCGCAGTCGGTTGTAGAACGTGATGTTCATAGGTTCTCGACACAGGTGGTCAACGGCTTGAGCCGACCCTCGTGTGGTTCAGTCGCCAGCTTCTGTGCTGCCGCATCACCGCCGTCTGCCAATGGCTGAGCGAGTTCGCCCACACTACCGGACAGAGTCACATTGTTGCAATTACGTTACGAAGCGTAGTGTTATCAGTGCTCAACGTGGTCCGTGGGGGTGCAGCTCAGCCTGCCTTCGGGGCCGTCAGCCAACCGATGGTCGAAGCAACCGGGACGAGACGGCCGCCAGGGTTTTGGCCACTGCGTCGGCCCCGTCGTTCGACACATCCTCCCTCACCCCGACCAACGGAGTCAGCGAAGCCCATCCATCGGAGATCACCCCGATGTCGGCGGCCGGGTCCAATTCGGACAGCTCCTCAGCTTGATTGGAACCACGGCCTCCCCGGAGGGTGAGTGTGATCGCCCCGCCGGTCCTGTCTATGGCGGTGTCGTCCACCGGTGCACCGGCACGGTCCTGGCGGG
>JGI24129J20441_1000333_pt1 | contig 14262 bp, 15 predicted proteins | sample BarGraNGADG00211_FD_20441 | JGI IMG/M metagenome (IMG submission 20441) | reverse complement strand
AGGTGGTGTACCTAAACCTCGCGAAGAGCGAGGCTGATGCGATGGGTTGGGAGCAGCCGCCTCGGGACCTCGACGCCCCGGAGACCTCGCCGGAATCGGACCTGCACCGGCACGTCTGACCAAATCTTTCAACAGGGGAGCGTCCGTCGGGGGATCCGGCGCGCTTGTGGGACATTCTTGCCCTGTCGCGCATCTTTGTAGGTGACGGCCGAGGGTTACCAGAAGGGGGCTTCGAACGGGCGGAATGCAGGATGTCTCGAGCGCCGACGTTCAGCCGCTCTCGCCCAGGCTGAGTCTGGGGGCAGGCGAGTCCGACGCACACCCTGGCTCTGTCGCTTTCGACCAGGCCGACTTCGAGTCGGCGTTCGAGGCAACTATTCGCGCGTCTGCTGGTATGCCCTGGCGATGCTGCACGATGCGAATGAGGCCGAGGAGGCCGCAGCGGAGACGTTCGATCGGGCGTATCGAGCCTGGAAGTCGGGAAAAGGCCCGAACGGACCGCCTCTGCCGTGGTTGCTGGTCATCTGCCGGCGGATCGTGTTGGGACGCCGCCGCCGAGCCCGCCTAATCGCCTGGCTCCCGTTGCCGGAGCGCGACCGCGAGCCGGCCGGCGACGGCGGAGCATTCGAAGCCGTCGAGTTTCGGCTGTGGCTGCGCCAGCTCGAAAGCATCCTGTCGGCCCGCGAGCGCGAGGCGCTGAGCCTGCGCTACCTCGACGACCTGGGCGACGCAGGCGCGGCGCTCGTGCTGGGCATCTCACCATCCGGGTTCCGCACGCTCGTCTCGCGTGCGATTGCGAAACTGCGTACTCATCCGGAGCTTTGGAAATGACACACGACGTTTCCGACGACGAGATCTGGAGCGGCTTGGGGCGTTGCTTTGCCGCGGGCGAGCGACTGATTTCGAGACCGGAACATTGGTGCGAACGAAACCTGGACCAAGCGAGGCCGGTCAGGCGGCCGACCAGGCTCCGAATGGCGGGCGCGGGTTCCTTGGTCGGGATCGGCGCCGCGGTCGTTCTCGTTGCCGTGGTGCTCGGCCCGGGATCTCGGCGCCCGTCGGTGGCGCCGACGTCGAGTGCGACCGTCACTCCCGGCGCAACTGCGACTCCGACCGCGACCCGGGGCCAGACCCTGACCGCAACCCAGGACGGCCTTTCGATCACGGTGGTCTTCGATCGAACGAGAGTCGAGCCCGCCGGCAAGGTCGCCATCGACGTCACGGTTCACAACGACCGATCGAGCCCGGCTACCTACTTCGCGCCGTGCCCAGGGACAGTCGAGATGGACGCTGCCGTGCCACTGCCGCTCGAACCGGCCGGTAGGAGCTGGACGGGCATCGAGGCCGACCTCAAGGCAGCTGCTCTGGGCAGCGGTGGCGTGCCCGGCGAATCGCCTACTGTGGTCAGGCAAACAAGTTACGCCGAGGAAATCGGAACTTCCGGGGTCCTGTGCAGCAACGGCGTGGGGACAACGGACCAGTCCATGGCAATGGGAATGTCGTGGAAGCTCCGGCCCGGCCAGACTTTCGAGAGCAAGCTGGTCTGGACGGCAGAACTGGAAAGCGGCGTCCCGGCCCTGCCCGGAGACGTGCCGTTGACGATCGCGCTGATGGGTCCACTCGGATATCCGCCCACCTACGTGTACCAACACGAGGAAGAGGGGTATGGACCAGGGGCGACAATCGGCCAGCTCAACGTGACCGCGAAGATCGAAGTCGTCGGGCAGACGCCCAAGATGGTGAGCAAGGGCCAGGCCGTCGACGCCGTGCTGGCGGACCCGACGTTCGCCAAATGGCTTGCCGAGCAGCCCAAGAGCACCTGGAGCGGGATCAACCTCGACTACGAGTTCTTGAACGCGTACCCGGTCTGGTGGCTCGACGTCTATCGCGGAGAGACGGACCGGACCACGGCGAAAGCATTCATCGATCCATACACCGGCAAGGCCGGGATCACCTACTGCGTCTCGACGAATACGACGCAGTGTTGAGGCCGGCGACCGCGGCCGATTCGTAGGCGAGCGGCGACTGTCTGCAGTCCCGTCCGTCGGGCAGTTCGGGCCGGTCCCGTCCGGCTGCGACCAACGGTGAGAACATGGCGTCGCTTGTCGTCCGCTCATCGTCATCGCGAGGTGGCTCATGGCCGTTGCTGCGCCCTTCACCGGCTTCTCGCGCGACGCCATCCAGTTCCTGGCCGACCTGGCCATGCACAACGAACGCTCCTGGTTCCAGCCTCGCAAGGGTGAATACGAGCGCCTGCTGAAGGAACCGCTCGAGGCGCTGTGCGTCGCCCTGGCCCCGCGGTTCGAGGCGGCCGGCTTGCCGCTCCGCGCCGACTCGCGATCGCCGTTCCGGATCTACCGTGACGTCCGGTTCTCGGCCGACAAGTCGCCGTACAAGAGCCACGTGTCGGCCAGCTTCCCGTGGACCGGAGAAGGGAGTGGCGTCGGCGGCTACTTCCACTTCCAGCCCGGCGAGATGTTCGCGGGCGGCGGGATGTGGCACCCCGAGCCGGCCCAGCTAGCGGCTTGGCGGCACGCGATCGACGCCGATCTCGGGACCGTGCGAGCCGTGCTCGACGCCCCCGAGTTCGTAGCGACGTTCGGCGAGGTGAGCGGGGATCGACTAAAGCGGGTGCCTACCGGTTTCTCGCCCGACCACCCGGGCGCCGAGCTGCTCAGGCTCAAGGACGTCACCTTCGGGCGCCGCCTGTCCGACGACGAGGCTCTGTCGCCGGACCTCCCCGACACCCTGGCGGCCACGTTTGCCGCCGCGGTGCCGCTGCTGGGTCTCCTGGCGCAGCTGTCGCCGGACGAGGCTCGAGCGGGCTGGCTCCGGGGCGCGTAGAAGCGAGCGTCTTTGGGGTATGCGCTCGTTGCCGGGCGGCGTCCCCCTGCCCCAGACCGCTACGATGCGCGAATGCTTGTCATCGTCCGGCCGCCAGGCCCTGCCTTCCACGACGCGATCTCGACCCATCCCGGCCGCCACCGGATCGACGATTCACGGGTTCACGCGCAGCACGCGGCGTTCTGCGCGGCGCTCGAAGACGCCGGACTGGCGCTGTTGCGTCTTCCCGAGGAGCCGGATCTCCCCGACGCCACGTTCGTCTCGGATACGCTCGTCGCGCTGGCGCCGGTCCTGCCGGATCGATCGCCGGCGGTTGTGGTGGCGCGACCTGCCCTCGCGTCGCGCCGGCCGGAGGTCGATTCCGTCCTTCGGGTGGCACTTGACCGCCTGCCGGCCGGCGTGCGCGTCGTTCCGGTGGAGGACCCCGGGACGCTAGAGGGTGGCGACGTGGTCATCTTCGGCGACCGCATCGCGATCGGCCTGAGCGCCCGGACCAACGTCCTCGGCGCCCGCGTGCTCGCCGACGCCGCCCGATCGCTCGGCTACCGGCCCTTTCTGTGCCCGGTGACGGATCGCCTTCACCTCGCCACGGCCGTCACGGCCGTCGCGCTGGACACGCTCATCGGCACGGCTGCCGGCTTCGCCTCGCTCGATACGGCTGGCCCCGACGCGGCACCGCCCCGCGAGGTCCGCCGCCTGCTGCTGCCCGACGACGAACTGCTGGGGGCCAACGTCCTCGTGGTCGGCGGGCACGCGTTCCTCGCCTCGGGAAACCCGACCGCCGCGCGGCTCCTGCGCGAGACTGGACTGGCAGTTCACGAACTCGAGCTCGACGAGTTCGCGCTCGCCGACGGCGGCCCGACCTGCCTGGTGAACGTCCTTCCGTGACGCCGCTCGTGATTTAGGGCAGCTAGGAGCAGACCCTCCCGGACCTCGCCCGGCGGTTTAGGCGGAACGGACGACCGGTTTCACGTCTGCGCGATCGGAGGAAGAACGGGCGCGACCCGGCGATGGTGGCGGTGCACGGTGCGACCGCATCGGGCGCGTACACTCGCGGGCATGATGCAGACCCTCCCCGCCGAGTGGCGATCCGCCCTTGGCTCCCGGCTGTCGGACGCCGACCTCAAGAAGCTCGACGAGTTCGTGCTCGTGGAGCGAGCCCGGGCCACGGTCTTTCCCCCGGACGAGGACGTGTTCGCCGCTCTGCGCCTGACGCCACCGGACCAGGTCCGAGCAGTGATCCTGGGCCAGGACCCTTACTACCGACCGGGCCAGGCGAGTGGTCTCGCGTTCTCGGTCCGCGCTGGAGTCGATCGGCCGCGGTCTCTCGTCAACATCGTCAAGGAGCTCGAGACTTACCTTGGCCATCCGGTCCCGACCGAAGCAACGCTCGAGCCGTGGGCGCGGCATGGGGTGCTGCTCCTGAACACGGCCCTGACCGTGCGAGAGGGGCAGCCGAACAGCCACCGGCGCCAGTGGAAGGCTTTCACCGCCGCGATCGTTGCGGTGCTGGCCGAGCGGCCGACCACTGTGGCGTTCCTGCTGTGGGGTGAGCCGGCCAAGGCCGCGGGCCAGAAGATCGACCGAAGCCGCCACATAGTGGTCAAGTCCGCGCATCCGTCGCCGCTGTCGGCCAAGGGCTTCACCGGAAGCGCTCCGTTCCGCCGTGTCAACGCCGAGCTTGTGAGTCGCGGTCTGCCGCCGATCGACTGGGACCTGGCCTGATAAGTTGGTGGCCGGCAGGATGGCCTCGAAACCGTGCTAGTCTCCGAGCATGGAGTTGCTCAGCCGGACGGTCGGACCGATCGCGACCAACGTCTATGTCCTCGCTGACTCTCGCACGCGCGAAGCGATCGCAATCGACACGGCGACACCATCGGTTGCCTGGCTGGGCGGCATCCTCGAGGAGCGCGGCTGGCGGCTGAAGCTGATCGTGTCCACCCACGGCCACTGGGACCACGTGGGCGACAACGCGGCTGTGCAGGCCTGGACACACGATCGCCAGGCCGGGGACGAAGCTCGCATCGCCGTTCATCCGCTCGACCGCGAGATGCTCTTGCACCCGCAGCCGCTCTTCGCGCCGTTTCCCATCCCGCCCAGCGTTCCGGCGGTGGAACTGGCCGAGGGTGGCCGAGTCAAGTTCGGGGAGATCGACCTCGAGATCCTGCACACGCCGGGACACACCGAGGGCTCGGTCTGTCTGCTCGACCGCACGAACGGTCTGCTGCTCTCGGGTGACACGCTGTTCGCGGGATCGTGGGGCCGGACCGATCTCCCCGGCGGGTCCGAGGAGCAGATGGCGGGGTCGCTGAGCCGCCTGGTCGGCCTGGACGACCGGCTGAAGGTGCTGCCCGGCCACGGTACGACAACCACCATCGGAGCCGAGCGCCACTGGCTCGAATGGATACGGGCGAACAGGGCGCTGCCTCGCTGAGGCTCGCAACCCGGCCTCCACCGCGGATCGAACTCCTTTGGTTAGGAAGCCGTGTAGGGGACCCACGAAGTTGTCACGCTCGCGTTGACACCAGTTGTCAGCAACGTCCGGTGCCAGTCCGCACCGAACCCCGGGATGCTGCCGGTCGATGAACCCGCCTCCACCCGGTAATACACAAACTCACGTTGTACTAACGTCTGTTAGAATGACGGCGTGAAGACGAAGTTGTCCAACCCGCCCGCGCCAGCACTCGACCCCGAGGCCATGGGCGGCCTCCAGGCGATTGCGGAGCCCACGCGCGCTCGGATCGTCGCTCTCCTCGGCCACGGGGAACATTGCGTCTGCGACGTCGGAGACAAGCTCGCCCTCAGCCCCGCCCTGGTTTCTCACCACCTGCGCACGCTCCGAGAGAGCGGCCTGTTGCGCGAACGCCGGAGTGGCCGCTGGGTCTACTACTCCCTCGACCTCGCGGCCCTTGAGCGGTTGCGTGCTGCCGTCACCAGCCTCCTCACCCCGACCGATGAGACGGCCGCCTCTTGCCTGTGCTCCGACTGCGGCCCCGAGCGGGCCTCTCGGCCGGTCGCCTCGAGTCTGCCCACCTTCGCCGCATTCCCAGAAGCCCGCTCATGAGCTGCGATGTCCTCATCGTCGGGCTGCCATCCTCAGCTGGTTGCCCGAGCACAGAGACCTGGCGAGCTGCCGCGGAGCTGGTGCATTCGCGCCTGGCCAAGCGGTTCGGGTCCGAAGTGCGCTTCGAGTATGCCGATCTCTTCAGCCCCGAGATGGCGGAGCACGCCGATATCGAGGCCCTAGTAGCCGATGGTGCGGCTCTGCCGATCGTCGCCATCGATGGAGACGCCAGATTCACGGGCGGCAAACTTCGCGCTTCCGCCATCGAACGCGAGGTCGCCGAGCGCCTTGCGACAGCCGTGCCCGTCAGCGCAACAAAGGAACGTGTCTCGTGACCGAAACCACCACGCCCACCGCCACCGCCACCGCCACCGCGATCGACGTCGAGGTCTTCGACCCGCCGCTCTGCTGCCCCACGGGGCTATGCGGGCCGGTCCTCGATACGACGCTGCTCGATCTCGGAGAGACGATCGTCGCACTCCAAGCCGAGGGACTCGCCGTCACGCGACACATGATGACGACTGATCCGCAGGCATTCATGCGCAACCGCGAGGTATACGAGGCCATCAAGGCGCGCCAGCTCGAGGTGCTGCCGATCACCGTCGTCCGCGGTCGCATCGTCAAGACAGGCGCATACCCGACGCTCGACGAGTTGCACGCGGCGCTTGCCGCTGCGGGCTGAACAGCCCCCATCGTCCCTCTCGCACTGTCCTCGTCGAAAGGATCCGCACATACCGTGACCGAGTTCCTCTTCTTCTCCGGCAAAGGAGGCGTCGGAAAGACCACGATGGCCTGCACCACCGCGGTCGCCGAAGCCGACGCAGGCCGCCGGGTCCTCATCGTGACGACCGATCCGGCTTCGAACCTGGCCGATGTCTTCGAGCAGCCGATCGGCCACGTGGTCACCCGCATCGGCGGCGTGCCGAACCTGTGGGCAATGGAGATCGACCCCGACAAGGCGACCGCCGAATACACCGATCGCACTCTCGCCCCGATCCGCGAGATCTTCCCGCCCGAGATCGTCCACGTCATGGAGGAGCAGCTGGCCGGGCCTTGCACGGCCGAAATCGCGGCGTTCGATCGGTTCGCCGACTTCCTGGATCCGACCGCTCCGGCCGAGGCCGCCGCGCCGGCGGGCTTCGATCTCATCGTCTTCGACACGGCACCGACCGGCCACACCGTCCGACTGCTGGAACTCCCCGAGGCCTGGACCAGGAGCATCTCCGAGGCCGAGGCGGGCTCGGGTCAGACGTGCATCGGGCCGGCCGCGGCGATCGCCGATGCGAAGGCGAAATACGAGCGCGCCCTCGCCGCCCTCCGAGACCCGAGCCTCACCCGCTTCGTCTTCGTGCTCCAGCCGGAGGCGACGTCGATCTCCGAGACGCGCCGAGCAGGTGCGGAACTCGCCAAGCTCGGCATCGCCACCACCGAACTCATCGTGAACGGCGTCATCCCGCGCGAGGAAGCCTCCTCGCCGTTCTTCGCCTCGCGAATCGCGATGCAGGAGCGCCACCTCGCCGAGATCGCGCGACAGCTCCCGATGCCGACGCGGCAGGTGCCGCTGCTCGATGGCGAGGTGCGCGGCATCGCAAGGCTGCGAGCCTTCGCGCCACTTCTCAGTGATCAAGGCGCCGTCCGACCTGTCTTCGGAACGACCGGAGCCAGCCACTCGACGCAAGTAGGATCGACCGACACCGACGCCGCGTTCGCGACGCTTCTTCAGACCGGCCGACCACGCACGATCTTCTTCGCGGGCAAGGGCGGTGTCGGCAAGACCGTCGTCTCGTGCGCGACGGCCGTCTGGCTGGCGGGCCTTGGACACCGCACGCTGCTCGTCACAACCGATCCCGCGGCGCACATCGGCGCCGTTCTTGGTGCCACCGTGGGCTCCGAACCAGCGCCGGTCGCCGGCGTCGAGGGGCTTTGGGCCGCGAATGTGGACGCCAAGGCCGCCGCCGTCGCATACACCGATCGGATCATCGCCGACGCCGTGGCCCGTGGTCGAAGCCCTGAGGCGATCGTCGGCATGCGCGAAGAGCTCGACTCGCCGTGCACAGAAGAGATGGCCGCGTTCGATCGGTTCATCGAACTGGCGAGCGGCGACACCTACGACGTGACCGTCTTCGACACGGCTCCGACCGGGCACACGCTGCGATTGCTGGAGCTCCCGATCGACTGGAGCCGCCAGATCGACGTCAAGATCTTCGCCTCGGTCGAGGCGACCGCTGCGGATGACGTTGCCAAGGCGCGCTTCGGCCGGGTAATCGACATGATGCGCGACCCCGCGCAGAGCACGTTCGCCTTCGTCATGTATCCCGAGGCAACGCCGATCGTCGAGGCTGAACGTGCGATCCGCGAACTCGGGACCGTCGGCATCCCGCTCGGTCTCGTGGTGGCGAACATGGTCCTCTCGGAGAACGTCTGCGAGACGCCCTATGCTCGGGCCCGTTACGAGATGCAGCAGCGCCACATCGGCGAAATCAACAGCCGCTTCGATGTGCCGGTCCTCCAGGTGCCGCTCATCGCAACCGAGGTTTTCGGACTCGATCGTGTTCGCGACCTCGTCGGTCGGCTCTTCACTATCCCGTCGCTCGTAGCCTGAGGGAGGTAAGTCATGACACTCCAATCAGTTGACCCCGCCGTCGCGGCGGAGGCCGCCCCGCGGACGGCCGAGACCCAGGTCTTCCTGTCCGCGGGCACTTTCGGGACGGCCCTGCGCGGAAGTCCCGAGTTCGTCCGGCTGCGCGCTGCCGGCGCCGCCCTGGGCGCGGACGACGCGGCGCAGGAGGCGATCCAAGCCTTCAACGGCTGCCAGTCCGAGCTGCAGCTGGAGATCAGGCTCGGGACCCTCGACGCGGCCCAACAGGCCCAACTCGAAGGGTTCCAGGCGGCGGTGCTCGCGTTCCCGACCGTCGCCGAATACCTCGCCGCGCAGACTGCGTTCGAGGAGATCTGCCGCGAGACCGCCACGCTCGTGAGCACCGAGATCGGCATCGACTTTGCCGCCAACTGCCGCTCCGGCGGCTGCTGCGGCTGAGGGAGAACCCACAATGCTCGAGAACGAACTTCACCAGGCAACCCTCGAGTTCGCTCGGACGTTACGTCACGCTCCGGCGGTGACCTCGTATCGCACTGCGACCGAGGCGCTCGATGCCGACCGTGGCGCCCAGGCGCTCCTGGCCGATATGCGCGACCAGCAGTCCAGTCTGGTGCGATTGCAGCAGAGCGGCCTCTCGCCGACCCAGACTCAGATCGACGCGTTCCGGCGGAGCCAGGAGTTGATTCGCGCCAACGAAATGATCATGGCCAGCATTCGGGCAACAAACGAGGTCAAGGCGTTCCTGCCCGTTGCGGCGCGATGCCTCTCAAAGTCGCTTGGGTTCGACTACGCGCAACTGGTTGCCCCGCAAGGCTGCTGACGCCTGACCCCCACCATGCTGACAAACCATGTCGCTCGCGGCCAACAAGGCGGCGGGGGTCCACTGCACGAGGGACACCGCCGCGCCGGCCTCGGCACTTGACATGTCAATACCCCCTGGGGGTATACAAAGGCGGCATTGAGGGTGTAGGATTCTGTCTGCGGAGGCCTGTCAAGACTTGACAGGCCCTTAGTCATGTCAGGGTGGTCGGCGGGGAACCGGCGGGACGGGGACATCGGGCGATCGGACGACGGCGGGTGGAACGCGGCTCGATCGGTTCCGGAAGAGTTCGAACGTCCGGCCCGAGCGGATCGTCTGACATGGCAGGAGATGTTGATTGGCCGTTGGTGTTGCCGCCGAAGTGAAGAGCAAGCTGGCGATCCTGGATATCGTCGGCGAAGCCGTGCAGTTGAAGAAGGCCGGCACCACGTACAAGGGGCTGTGCCCGTTCCACGGTGAGAAGACCGCGAGCTTCGTGGTAACCCCGGCGCGCGAGAGCTGGCATTGCTTCGGCTGCGGCGAAGGCGGGGACATCTTCAGCTTCGTCATGAAGCGCGACAGCCTCAGCTTCCCGGAGGCGCTCAAGCGTCTGGCGGCGCGGGCCGGCATCGAGATCGACGAGCGAACCAGCCGCGAGGACGCCCACAAGGCCCGCCTGCGCGACGTTCTGGAGAACGCGATCGCCTTCTATCACGCCGTCCTGACGCAATCGAAGACAGGCGCGCCGGCGCTCGACTACCTGCACTCCCGCGGCTTCACGGACGAAACGATCGGCAAGTTCCAGCTGGGCTGGGCGCCGGGCGGCTGGGACCAGATGACGAAGATGCTCCAGGCGAGGCGCAACGTGGCGCTGACGGAGCTCGCGGAAGTGGGCCTGACGAGCGCCCGGCCGAGCGGTCGCGGCTCCTATGACAAGTTCCGGAGCCGCGTCATCTTCCCGATACGGGACGCGGCCGGGTCCGCGGTTGGGATCGGGGGGCGGGTGCTGCCCGGCGACGCCCACGACGAGAACGCCCCGAAATACCTCAACTCCCCGGCGACCGCGCTCTTCGACAAGAGCCGGACGCTGTACCTCATCGAACGAGCGCGCAACGAGATGCGACGCGGCGACCAGGCCGTTCTCGTGGAGGGCTACACCGACGCGCTGATGGCGCACCAGGGCGGCTTCGAGAACGTGGTCGCGAGCCTGGGCACGGCGCTCACTCCCGCGCAGGTGGCGCTGATCGCGCGCTACGCCCGCGAGATCGTGCTCGCCTACGACGTCGACCCGGCCGGCCAGCACGCGGGCTCGATTGGCGGCGCGGAGCTGTTCCGGCTCATCGGGGCGCTGGCCGCGGAAGAGACCGGCGTGGAGATCACACGTGTCCGTGTCGCGCGCCTGCCCGAGGGCAAGGACCCCGACGAAGTGATCCGCGAACAGCCCGATCTCTGGCGGGAGGCGGTCCGTACGGCCCAGCCAATCATCGAATTCCTGATCGACTACTACGCCACGTCTTTCGACGTGCGCCGCCCGGAGGGCAAGCGCAAGGCCGTCGCCGCGCTCATTCCGCTGCTGCGCGAGATCCGCGACCCGGTCGTCCGGGATGGATACATGCAAACCCTCGCGCGTCGCACGGGTGTCGAGGAGCGGGTCCTGCTCGAAGCCCTGCACGCGCCGGAATCGGCCGGGCAACCGGGCGCCCGAGGCGGCCGACCGAACGAGGGCGCCGGCAACTCCGGTCGATTCACCGCCGACGCGATCATTTCGGCCCCAGACTCGATCGACGTCAAAAGCGAGTTGAAATCCGTCTCACTCGACGAGCGCAAGCTGCTGCGGCTGCTGCTCCTGTGCCCGGATCAGCAAGAGCGAGTCGCGGACACGCTGCGCGCCGAGGGAGCGCAGCTGCCCAGCACGCCGGCCCGCGAGTTGCTGGCCGCGATGCTGGCAGACCGCGAGCTCGACCGCGAAGCCGGGGGGAGCGGCAGCTTCGAACGGATGCGCTTCCTCGAAGCGTTGCCGCTGGAGTTGCACGGCCTGGCGATCGCTCTCTATGCCGAGCGCGGCCCCGATCCCAATGACCTCGCCGCCGACCGCGTCCGGATCGGCGTGGATCAATGCCTGCTCGCCCTCGAGGCGGACCGGCTCGAACAAGAGATTGCATTCAACAGCAGCGAACAGAAAGAGGCCGAAGCCGCAGGAGACACCCAAGAAGTCCTGCGACTGGCCGCCATACAACGCAACCTGAACGAGGCTCGCCGATCCCTCGACCGACGTCGGGAGGATACGAGTCTTCTTGCATCCGCTGGAGGACACCGATGACTGACCCGCTAGACAAGCAACTCGTAGAGGTCGCCCTGTCGGGCGGCGGCCGCCGCAGGGCGGACCTCGAAGAGGCCAAGCTGGCGGGCGTCCACACGAGGCGCTCCGCGGAGGATGAATCGCTCGACGACGATGACGACGAGTTGCTGGTCGAGGACGAGGTCGCGCCCCCGGACGTGCTCGACGACACCGTCGATCTCGGAGTGGTCGAACTCGGCGTGGAAGTAATCGAAGAGGACGGCGTGGTCGCGACGCGGGTCGTGCCCGAGGTGACGGTCAAGCTGGACGCCGAGGCCCTCGAGGAGCCGACTCCTGAGGAGCTCGAAGCTCTGAGCGCCGACATGATCGGCATCGACGACCCGGTTCGGATGTACCTGAAGGAGATCGGCAAAGTCGCCCTCCTGACGGCCGAAGAAGAGGTCGTCCTGGCCAAGGCAATCGAGCTCGGCGAGCAGATGGTCGAGGAGCCGTGGAAGGGCATCGTCTCGCTTCACGAGTGGACCCACCACGACACCGAGCGCAAGACCCGGACGATAAAGCCGCACTACCGGCTGCCTTTCGGGCCCGAGGCGGCTCGAATCGTCAACGATGCGGTTTCGGCGCCGGAGGCAGCGGACCTGCTCGTGGCGACCCCCGACTTCCATCTGATCAAGGCCGGCAAGGACGCCGAGTCCGAAGGCACCAAGAACCTGCTGCGGGACGCGAAGCACCGGGTGGCAGCCTACAACGAGACGCTGTCACCCGAGATGTTCGTCGTCCTGCTCGACTGGGCTTACCTGGCGGTGCACAACGGCGACCTCGACTCGCGCGACAACGTCGGTCTGCGGGCCATCTACGACTGGACCCGCGATGGCGTCGCCTTCCCGGCGTTGCAGCGCTGGATCGAGACCGACCACGACGCCGATCTGCTGAAGCGTCTCGGCTTCGATCCGGCTGTTCCGATGAACACCAAGCTGGCTCATCGCAAGGGCGAGCTGGTCCGCATCGGCCGCGACGCGCGCGAGCAGCTGACCTCCGCGAACCTGCGGCTGGTCGTCTCGATCGCGAAGAAGTACATCGGCCGGGGCATGTCGTTCCTGGACCTCATCCAGGAAGGCAACATCGGCCTGATCCGCGCGGTCGAGAAGTTCGACTACGAGAAGGGCTACAAGTTCTCCACCTACGCGACGTGGTGGATCCGCCAGGCGATCACGCGAGCGATTGCCGACCAGGCCCGGACGATCCGCATCCCGGTCCACATGGTCGAGACGATCAACCGCCTGATCCGGGTGTCGCGGACGTTGCTGCAGGAGCTGGGCCGCGAGCCGACGGTCGAGGAGATCGCCGAGGCAATGTCCAAGGGCCAGGAAGTGGTGGTCACCCCCGAGAAGGTCCGCGAGATCATCAAGGTCTCGCAGGAGCCGGTGTCCCTCGAGACCCCGATCGGCGAGGAAGAGGATTCGCATCTGGGCGACTTCATCGAGGATCGGGGTGCGCTGGCTCCGGCCGAGGCGGCGTCGCACCAGCTCCTGAAGGAGCAGGTCGAGGCAGTGCTCGACTCGCTGACTGGTCGCGAACGGCGCGTCTTGCAGCTGCGCTTCGGGTTGGAGGACGGCCGAGCCCGCACCCTCGAGGAAGTGGGCAAGGAGTTCAACGTAACCCGCGAGCGCATCCGCCAGATCGAGGCCAAAGCTCTCCGCAAGCTGCGCCACCCGTCCCGGAGCCGCAAGCTCAAGGACTACCTGGAGTAGGTCGGACCGAGGGAACGGCGGGGGCGCGGAGAGGGGCGTGACATGGAGCGGTGCGGCGGTGCGGCGGTGCGGCGACGTCCCGTGGCGCGGCCCCATCTTCGGGCCGCTCGGAGCGGCCGGTACACCTTGGCCGCACCGCTTGTCCGATCTGATCGGATCCGAATGTAAATCCTGCGACGGGCGCCCTATTCGTGTCCTTCTGTCCACCCGCTGGGCACATGCGACGATCGGCCGCGCGGCGTGCCTCGAGAGTGTCGAATTCACCCGAATCGGGACACATCCTGAGCAGCCGAGAGCCCAGGGGGAGGACTGAAGCTCTATGGCATGCCAGACACGTACATCGATCTGGTCAGTTCGACACGTGGCGTCTGCTCCGGTGCCTCGGGGCGTCGTATATGCCCACCATATGGACAGGGGGCCTCACGACCAGTCCGATCGGTCGCGTTTGCCGATCTCGTGGGCAGGTATGACCCTCAAAGGCCGTTGAGCCGCGGGTAAGGGCCAGCAAATCCTGGCAGTGCACCATTGCGGCCATGTCTACCAGGGAGCGGGCGTCAGACAGCGGATCTATCAGGGCCCGAACCATCGTTGCGGAGCTCGGACAGGAGGCTCGGCATGCGCGGCTGGAGCATGGCTTGAGCCAGGCGTTAGTGGCCAGGGCGGCTCGGACGTCGCGAAGCCAGATCAGCCGGATCGAGGCGGCGAAGGCTCCTCGGGTTTCCATTGCTGAGCTTGCTCGCGTACTTGCGGTTCTCGGGCTCGAGTTAAGCGCAAAGGCATACCCGGGTGGGTTGCCGGTTCGCGATGCCGCGCACCGGGCGCTCATCGAGCGGTTTCGGGCGCGAGCCTCTCCCGGAGTTCCGTGGCGGTTCGAGGTCCCGTTGCCGATACCGGGGGATCGGCGGG
>JGI24129J20441_1000332_pt1 | contig 14283 bp, 8 predicted proteins | sample BarGraNGADG00211_FD_20441 | JGI IMG/M metagenome (IMG submission 20441) | reverse complement strand
GTTCTTACTCCATTCCCGTCTTGTATTGAATACCTTTGTATATTGAAAACAGTAAGCAAGATTTAAATATTAATAATTAATATGTTAAGAGGATATCATAAAATAAAATTATTTATCGGCCGTTAAATATAACTATAAAATCGTCCCTTTGGTAAATAGCGATTCAATTTCAAGATCAATTCTGANNGTTTTTATTTGAGAAATAATCAAATTATACTATTTTTAAAAACTTATTGAATCACCATATTTTCCCCGCATGGATCTTACTAAGCGAATACGTGATAAAATGATGAAAGAACGACTCCTGTTCGTGTACAGAGGCGTTGTAACAAATGAAAATTCTATACCGCTTCTGATGCTTCTTGAAAAGGAGATGGAGAATTCGGAGTTTGGATTTGTAGGGAGGAAAAGACTATTTATGTTCGTGCTTGAAAGTCTTCAGAATGTTTCGAGACACAGTGATCAGAATCAGCATTCAGATATGTCTCTTGTTGTCTACTCTAAAACAGGTACCGGCTATACTGTGACCACTGGAAATGTACTTCCAACTGCCAGAATTATGGATCTGAAAAGTCATTTGACTGAGATTAATAATCTTCAGCCAGACCAAATAAGAAAGGTCTACAGACAGATGCTAAGCACTGCTGAATTCAGTAACAAAGGAGGTGCAGGACTAGGGCTGATAGAGATGGCAAAGAAAACAGGCAATAAGGTGGATTATGATTTCGTTCCTCTGGATGAGGATTTTTCTTATTTTATTTTAAGTAAGACAGTTAACTCTGCAGGAGTCGGGGTACATTTCGGGGAAAATGAACGACCTTTTCATGGTAAAGCTATTTCACAGCTCGAAAGACTTATGGCTGAAAACAATGTTTATCTTATCTGGTCAGGACACATATCAACGGATATAGGGAAGGAAGTTCTCACTTTCACGGAAACAAAGCTGGTTGAAGAAGATATTGAATTAAACATCAGAAGGAGGGTTTTCAGTATTCTTGTTGAGATTCTTGAAAATGTTGCCTGGTACAGTCCCGGAAAAGAACCGGAGGAACAGTTCGGTATGCCGGTAGCAATGCTCCGAACGGAGGATGAAGTCTATTCTCTCACAACTGGCAATCTGATCCAAAATAAAGATGTAGAGGATCTTAAAAGCAAGCTTGATATCATTAATAAGAATGATAAAGTGGGTCTTAAAGAGCTTTTCAAAAGTTCTCTTTCGGGTCAGACAATAAAATCAGAAAGCACAGGAAATATGGGACTGATTGATATGGCCAGGAAATCAGGAAGTAAATTGCTATATAAGTTTGAACAGATAAATGACCGCTATTCTTATTACACTTTGACAGTAAAAGTTGAAGACAGGAATGATTAAGTTACGGCATTAAAGTTAAGTGTTTTTCCATCCCATGCAGCGTAGCTGCCATTCTTGATCCAATCTCCCAGAAACACAATTTCTGCTTCCGGTTGTAGTTTGTAAGACATTGCCAGATGGCGATGACCAAAGATGAAATAATCAATTTTGTCTTTCTCAAGAATTGACCTGGCATACCTTATCAGATCTTCATTTTCCTCACCAAGAAACTCTTTCGTTATACCCTTTCCCANCCGTGAGCTCAAAGACCATCNGTGCCCGATACCAATACCAATTGAAGGATGCAGGGCTGAATACATTGCCTGCAATGATTTGTTCCTGAAGATAGAAAGAAGTAGTTTATAACCGATATTCTTCGTTCCTAAGCCTTCTCCATGGGCAAGGTGAAATTTTTTACCGTTAAACAGAGTAGTAAAAGGAGTAGTATGAATAATCATTCCGCATTCGCCTGAAAGATAGTCACTTACCCACATATCGTGGTTTCCGGTAAAAAAATGAATTGGGATTCCGGAATCTGTTATTTCGGCGGCAGCTCCCAAAAACCTGGTATAGCCACGAGGGACTACCAACTTATATTCCCACCAGAAATCGAAGATATCTCCAAGAAGATATATCTCTTTTGCATCATTAGCAACTGCATTTAACCATTTGACTACCCTCTTTTCCCTTTCAACAGGAGGTGATCCTGCAGGCAATCCGAGATGAAAATCAGAAGCAAAATATATTTTTCCTATTTCAGTCAAAGTGCAGGATTATTTGTTAAATAACTGATCGAATTTCAGTTGAAGCTCTCTGCCATGAATGTTTGAAGCAATAATTTTACTCTCTTTGTCAAACAGATAATTGGCAGGCAGGCTTTTCACATTGAAAAGCACTGCATTTTTCAGGTCTTTAGGATCATCTTCCCTGGTGCTGATCCATGGCAGCTCATCAAATTTGACTGCTGCTTTCCAGTTCGATTCATTCTCATCCAGATTAATCTGATATATCTCAAAACCTTTTTTATTGTAAAGCTTGTAAAACTCTTTCAGTTGAAGGTTTTCTTCAATGCAATCTTTCGACTGAACCGACCAGAAGGTGAGAAGTACGTATTTGCCTTTAAGCGATGAGAGGGCAATTCTTTTACCATCAATGTTTTTTAAATCAGGATCAAGCTTTGTCTGCGGTAAGTTTTTGGCTATCTGCCCAATCTTGGCTACATACATCTGATTCATTTCCTTTTCAAAGTCTCTTGCCAGAGCCTGCACCTGCTTTGAATTAGGATAATGACGGGTAAGAGAATCGGTTACGATTTTAAGGTATTGAAGATCGTGCTGATCAAAAAGAACATAAGTTTCAGGATTAATTCTCTGATAAAGCGCTTTTATTGAAGCCAGAGAGTTTATGTTATTAATTATGAATTCAATATTCTTTTTACGCTGAGCTTTAATTAATTCATTAAATTCTGTTTCAAGTGAAGGGCCCTTAACATCAAATCCTGTTTCCGTGGAAGCCTTAGAATAAATTGTACTCAAAGAATCAAGTTTTCTTTTGGTTTCAGCAAGAGTGAGATCAAGAATCTGTAGCTTCAGGGATCCTGCTGATCCTTTGACAATATAATTTTCATACAGGGTTTTACCATTAAACAATAGATTTATCTGTTCTCCGGGTTCGGTTAAGAGTGTAATAAAATTTGTTGATGAAAAACCCAGCTGGTAAAATTCAGGTCCGGTCGCTTTGACCCGAATCCGGAATGAACCTTTTCTGCTGATTTTTGCAGAGTCGATGAGGACGGGAGTATCGACATCAAGCCTGTTGAGATAAATATATTTTTCTTTGGNATCTTTAATAACCCCGTTAACGGCGAATTTACCCTTGTCTTTGCATCCGGAAAAGATAATAACCAGAGTAAGTAGAAATAGTGTTCGTTTCATTAAAATTCGGATTTCCAGTTTTAATAAACAGCAAATTATTTAAGAATTTCAGCCAGTTTGATCTGCAATTGTTCACCTCTGAGGTTTGATGCAATAATATGGCCTTCTTTATCAAGAAGAAAATTACGAGGTATTGATTCGACTTTATAGAGCGGAACAACTATTGAGTTCCAGTATTTAACATCACTTACATGTATCCATTTCTCAAGATGATCATCCTGAATACCTTTCACCCAGGCCTCTTTGGTTTTGTCAAGCGATACCTGGTAAATCTGAAATCCTTTTTTATGATAAATATTATAAACGTTTACCAGGTTTGGATTTTCTTTTCTGCATGGTGCACACCATGATGCCCAGAAATCCAACAGAACTACCGATCCCCTGGTTGAAGAGAGTTTAATTGTATCTCCTGCAGGAGTAGGAAGGGATATCTCAGGAGCCACAGTTCCGGATCCTGATTCAGGAGCTGCAGCAGTTCCACCATTCATTTTTGCAGAAAGTTCCTTCACCTGTTCATGAAGTGTTATGACTGGCTCATAATCGGGGTAAAGCTTAAACATTGATGAATCGACCTTTACAAAATATTTCAAATCTTTAGTGGGATTCAGGACATACGCGCTTGGTGCTACTTGCTGATAGAGTGCAACGAGGCTGACAAGTGATGTGAGGTTATCATCAATGTATTTTTTTGTATACGCATTAATCTCGCTAAGGTAAATCTGCGCAAGGCTGTCGAGAGATTCAATCACTTTGGGTAACTCAGGCTTATCTGCATTCTGCATATAGATTTTGTTTAATCCTGTCAGTTTTTTTACAGTAATACGGAGTGTTTTATTATATTCAACCATTAATTCGGTGCCCTTTGATCCCTCCAGGGATATCGGATAATTCAATGAATCGCTATTCACTTTCATACTGATCTTCTCACCGGGCTTAACAAGTAGGGTCAGAAAGTTATTATTATTACTTTTCAGGAGATAAAAAGATGGCTGTTTGATTTCTCTCTTGAAATTAAATTTACCATCAGTAGAAACCATGATTGAATCAATAGGTTTCAGTTCATTCGATTTCAGTTCGTCAAGAATTATGTAGGCGCCACTTACAGGATCCACAATTGTACCTGAAATTCTTACACTATTATTTTTACAACCGGTAGATACCAATACAATAAACAGGTAGAGAAAAAGCTTCTTAATCATTAAGTAAAATGTTAATTGATAATTATTTTCAAATATCGAGATGCAAAGTTATTCTTTTTTTAATCAGGCAATACTTTTAAGAAATTATATTAATTTTCTCTCTATATGATGTACCTTTGTCTCGTACATTTTTTATTATTATCTTACACAGCTTTTTTTATGTTTTTACAAATTGTAATTATATGAGTTACATTAAGTTCGATAAGAGTCAGGTGGTAAACCTTGAATATTCACTTGGAAGGGAGATGATCAGAACAAACAGAGCAGGGTCTTATTCATCAACTACCCTTGTTGGATGTAATACACGCAAATATCATGGATTGCTAATTTGTCCTATAGATGAGTTTGGAGGTGAAAGATTTGTACTTTTATCTTCACTCGATGTAACAGTGGTTAATAAAGATAAAAGTTTTAATATTGGTATTAGAAAATATAAAGGAGATCATTTTAGTCCAAGGGGTCATAAATATATTGAGGACTATGATGTTGATAACATTCCTTCAAGGACTTACAGGGTTGGTGGTGTAATTCTTAAACAAGAAAGAGTGTTGGTTCATTATGAGGAGCAACTGCTTATTAAGTACACGGTCCTTGAAGCATCGGAACCTATGAAATTGCAGTTCCGCCCATTTCTTGCTTTCCGGAATATTCATCAGTTGACTCATTCCAACCTGTCTGCAAATACAAAGGTTGATTACATAGAAAACGGCATCGAATCAAAGATGTATGACGGATTTCCTTCGTTAAAAATGCAGTTTTCCACAAATGTTGAATTTATTCCTGTCCCCGATTGGTATTTCGGAGTCGAATATCTGGAAGAACAAAAACGAGGGTATGATTATTCAGAAGACCTGTTTACTCCGGGTTTTTTTGAGCTTAAAGCCCAAAAGGGAGATATTATTATTTTTTCTGCTTCAACGAAAGAAGAAAAGACCTCAGGACTTAATCAGAAATTTACAAAGACTGTTACAGGTAAAATTCCAAGAGATAGTTTTATTAATTGTTTAAGAAATGCTGCCCAGCAATTTGTAGAAAAACGAGGAGGAAAAACTCTTATTATAGCCGGTTATCCGTGGTTTGGAGCATGGGGAAGGGATACGTTTATTTCACTTCCGGGGCTGGCTTTAGCACGACACGGACTGGTACTTTACAGGGAGGTTCTGGATACGCAGGTTAATAATATGAAGGATGGATTATTTCCAAATATGGATAATGCAAGTAACCCGGCATTTAATTCAGTTGATGCGCCTCTTTGGTTTTTCTGGGCTGTACAACAATATATTGAACATGGCGGCGCCGATGGATGGGAAAGATATGGTACAGCAGCTAAATCAGTACTGAATGCCTTTAAAAATGGTACCGATTTTAATATTCACATGAGAGGCAATGGTCTGATTTATGCCGATGCTCCCGGGAAAGCTCTTACCTGGATGGATGCTGTAGTTTATGGTATTCCTGTAACGCCACGAAGGGGTTATGCCGTGGAGATAAATGCTCTCTGGTATAATGCCATAAGCTTTTCACTGGAGATGGCAGCAAAAGAAAATGATAAAAAGTTTACAAAGGAATATAAAATGTTGCCAGACCTGATCAAGAAATCATTCCTTGAGATATTCTGGGATGATAAACTTGGCTACCTGGCTGATTATGTTAACGATGCTGAAGGTAAAAATCTTTTTATCAGACCTAACATGGTGATCGCTGTTTCGCTGCCATATTCAATGCTTGATAAGTACCAGATGAAAACGGTACTGGATGTTGCAGACAGAGACCTTGTCACGGCCAGAGGATTAAGAACCCTCTCACCGAGTAATACATTGTACCATGGTGTATGTAATGGGAATCAGGAAGAAAGGGATAATGCATATCATCAGGGAACAGTCTGGCCCTGGCTCTACGGCCCCTTCTGTGAAGGATGGTTGAAAGTTTATGGTCAGCAAGGTGTACAGAAAGTAAAAAAATTGATTTATGGTCTTGAAGCTGTAATGAGTGAACATGGGATAAGTACTATATCCGAGATTTACGATGGTGATCCTCCTCATTCACCCCAGGGCGCAATTTCACAAGCCTGGAGCGTTGGTGAGGTTCTCAGGATAATCAACTTACTTGAAACAAAATTTGCAAATCAATAACAGAGGTAGGTTATGCGTGTGTTAATGTTCGGATGGGAATTCCCACCTCATATTTCAGGAGGATTAGGCACTGCAAGCTATGGTCTCACAAAAGGCATGGCAAATATCGATGATCTGGAAGTGATCTTTGTTGTTCCCAAAGCATTTGGCGATGAGGATCAGACTAAGGTTCGGCTGATTGGCGCTAATCAGGTACATGTAGCATTCAAACAGGTTTTTTATAAAGGATCCAAACGCCCTATTGAAAGGATTGAGGTATCGTCAAAAATTGTACCTTATACCGACCCCGACGATTTTTGGAAATTGGTCACATCGGAAGTCTCGAGTTACAATTTTTATGTAAAGATAAATAACAAAGGTAAAGTAGATTTTTCAGGAAGATACGATACCAACCTGATGGATGAAATATACAAATATTCGGTTGTAGCCTCGGTGATAGCTGATGAAAATGAGTTTGATATAATCCATGCTCATGACTGGCTCGCTTATCCCGCCGGGATTGCTGCAATGGAAGTTTCGGGGAAACCACTTGTCATCCATGTACATGCAACCGACTTTGACCGTAGTGGAGGTAGTGTCAACCCCGATGTTTACCGCATTGAGAAAAGTGGGATGGATGCCGCATCTAAAATAATTACTGTCAGCAATCTGACCAGAGACATTGTTATAAACAAATACAATATAAATCCTGATAAAGTTGAAACAGTATATAATGCAGTTGAACCCGTGAAGATTGCCGAAAACTGTATTGTTAAAAAAGGTTTTAATGAAAAGGTTGTCACATTTCTTGGCCGGATTACCTTGCAAAAAGGTCCTGAATATTTTATCGAAGCAGCTTACAAGGTTTTACAGGTGATGGACAACGTAAGATTTGTAATGGCAGGGTCGGGTGATATGATGGAAAGGATGATGCGAAGAGCTGCCGCGCTTAAAATAACTGACCGGTTCCATTTTACCGGATTTCTTAAAGGGTCTGACGTTTTTACCATGCTTGATATGAGCGATGTTTATATTATGCCGTCGGTATCAGAACCATTTGGCATCTCCTCTCTGGAAGCTATGCAGTCAAACGTACCAGTAATTATTAGTAAACAGTCGGGAGTGGCTGAGATACTAACCCATGCAGTGAAAACTGATTTTTGGGATATAGATGCAATGGCTGACGCGATTTATGGTATCCTTAACTACCCCGCCCTGTCAAACATGTTTATTAAAAATGGTAAGGAAGAAGTTATCCTTCTTAAATGGGATAACTCCGCCAGGCATGTGCGTGATATATATTACAGAGTGATTGACAATAAAATCTAATACGATATGAGTTCATCAGTCAAAAAAGCGATTTGTTTCTATTTTCAGGTCCATCAACCATTCAGACTCAAGAGATACAGGTTTTTTGATCTGGGACATGATCATTATTATTATGATGATTTCTCGAATGAATCCATAATGAGAAAAGTAGCAGAGAAATGCTATCTGCCTGCTAATAAGGTTATTTTGGATCTGATTGAGAAGCATAAAGGGAAATTTAAGGTTACCTTTTCCCTCTCAGGACTGGCAATCAGTCAGTTCAGACTTTATGCGCCTGAAGTTCTTGATTCGTTCAGGAAGCTCGCTGAAACAGGAATGGTGGAATTTCTTGCTGAGACAAACTCTCATTCACTTGTTTCCCTCAGAAGCAGAAGTGAATTTGAGCGGCAGGTTATTAACCATAAGGAAATGTTAAAGGAGTTTCTGGGAGTTGAAGCAACTTCATTCCGGAATACAGAATTAATTTATTCTGACACAATCGGAACGTGGGTTGCTGATATGGGGTTCAAATCGATACTGACTGAAGGAGCAAAACATGTCCTGGGGTGGAAAAGCCCCAATTTTTTATATTGTAACTCAATTAATCCCCGTTTGAAAGTCTTGCTGCGAAACTTTGTCCTGAGCGATGATATTGCATTCAGGTTTTCAAACAGAGACTGGAACTCCTGGCCATTAACAGCCGATAAGTATGCTTCATGGATAAACAAACTTGCTCCTAAAAGTGAACTGATAAATATTTTTCTCGACTACGAAACATTCGGGGAACACAACTGGAAAGAGACCGGGATATTTGATTTTCTGAGTTATATGCCCGGTGCAGTTCTCAAGAAAACACCCTTCCGTTTTATGACCCCTACTGAGATAGCCGATACCTTACAACCAGTATCTGCAATCAGCATTCCTTCACCTATCTCATGGGCTGATGAAGAGCGCGACATTACTGCGTGGCTGGGAAATGAGATGCAGGTTGCTGCCCTTGATAAGTTATACAGTCTGGCAGGTAAAGTAAACAGATGTGAAGACGACCTGATTAAAAAAGACTGGGAATATCTGCAGTCGAGTGATCATTTTTATTATATGGCAACAAAATTTTTCTCCGGGAATATTTGCAGTCGAGTGATCATTTTTATTATATGGCAACAAAATTTTTCTCCGATGGCGCAGTTCATGCCTATTTCAACCCTTATGAAACACCTTATGATGCATTCATGAATTATATGAACGTGCTCAGTGACTTTGAAATCAGACTACAAAAATTATTTCCTGATACAGCTGAACAAGAGCATATATTTAAACTTGTAGCGCAGGTAATAGAAAAAGATTTGCTCATAGAAAAGCAGGTAATTGAAATTGAAAAATTAAATAAGAAAATATTGAAAATTAATCCTAAGGTAATACCGTCTATAAAGAAAATCTCAAAATCTTCAGTAATAGCGTCTGCAAAGGATAAACTTTCAAAACCGATCTCAAAGACAATAAAAAAGAGTGCTACCGGTAAGTCCGCTAATAAAATCAAAGTAAATAAAAAGTAAAAGCAACACGCTAAAACAAATAATTTTTGAAGATGAAGGTGGAATTTATTTTTGAGACCAGTTGGGAAGTATGCAATAAAGTTGGGGGAATACATACAGTAATCTCAACAAAAGCGCTTAAGATTGTAAATGAACTTGGAGACAAGTATATACTTATCGGACCCGATGTATGGCGGGAAGATGTTACTAATCCTGAGTTTATTCCTGATGAATCGTTGTTTGTGGAATGGAAAGCAAGAGCCGCATCCGAAGGATTAAGAGTAAAGACGGGAAGATGGAATATTTCAGGTAAGCCAATAGTAATACTTATTGACTTCACTCCATATTTCGGACAGCAGAACGAGATATTTGCCGTTTTCTGGGAAACATTCAAACTTGACAGTATTACAGGACAGTGGGATTATGTAGAACCTGCCCTCTTCGGATATGCTGCCGGGAAAATGATTGAAAGTTTTTCTACCTATTACCACGAACATCATAATACTATTGCTCAGTTCCATGAATGGATGACCGGCACAGGAATACTATATCTGAAAAAATATGCTCCGTGGGTTGCAACTTCATTCACAACCCATGCTACCGTATTGGGCAGATCCATTGCCGGAAATAATCGTCCTCTGTATGGTAAGATGGAAGAATATAACCCCTCGCAAATCGCGAGGGAATTCAATGTTGTGGCAAAACAATTGTGGCAAAACAATCACTCGAAAAAATTTCGGCGGCTGAAGCCGATGTTTTTACAACTGTAAGCAAAATAACGTCAAGAGAATGCCAGCATTTTCTTGGAAAGGAGGTTGATTTTGTAACACCAAACGGATTCGAAGATTCTTTCGTTCCGGCTGATGATATCTTTGAAGGAAGAAGGCAAGTGGCCAGAGAAAAACTTCTTAGTGTAGCCAAGGCAGTTCTTGGTTATCCTGTTTCAGTAGATTGTGTTTTGGTTGTAAACAGCGGGAGATATGAATTCCGGAATAAGGGAGTTGATATTTTGATAGACTCTCTCGGTGAAATGCAGAAGAAAGGTAATATTGAAAAAGAATGTATAGCTTTTTTTCTCATACCTGCCTATCATAAAGGACCTCGTCAGGATATAATGGACATCCTTTATAATAACGGCCCGGGAAACGGTGGTGACAGATACCTGACACATAGTTTGCATTATCCGGCGACAGATCCGGTTTTGCAGAGAGTAGCGGCAAACGAACTTAATAATGATCAGAAATCCAAAGTAAAGATCATTTTTGTTCCCTGTTATCTTAATGGTTCCGATGGCATCTTTAATATGCCCTACTTCGATTTGCTGATTGGATTTGATCTTTCTGTTTTTCCTTCATACTATGAGCCATGGGGCTATACCCCGCTTGAAAGTCTTGTGTTTTCAATCCCAACTGTAACTACATCACTTTCAGGATTTGGTCTGTGGGTCAGAACCTATTTTGAAAATCCCGGTAATGGGATATCGGTAATTGAAAGGACAGATGATAACGAGATTGAAGTTATTGCTGAGATTTGGGCCTTCATGGCAAAGTTTATCGGTTTGAATGAAATGGAACTCAAGGCAGCAAGAGAGAAAGCTCATGCTATTTCAAGAATTGCCCTTTGGGACAACCTGGTTAATTATTATTTCAATGCTTATGAACATGCTCTTGCACAGAGTAACGAGAGAAGAGAAGAACCCAGGGAATTTGTAAGGTTCATTGAATCTCCGGGAATACATATTCGCAAACCACATCAGGTGCCTGTTTGGAAAGATATTTATGTCCAGAGCGATGTCCCTGAGAAACTTGCTGCACTTAAAAATCTGGCCAATAACCTCTGGTGGTCATGGAACACGGAATCAGAAATATTATTTAAAAGAATGGATCCGTCACTGTGGGATGAGGTCAAACATAATCCTAAATTACTTCTTGAAAAGATTGATTATAAAAGACTACTCATCCTGGAAGATGATGATGATTTTGTGGCTGAGCTGAAACACGTTAATGAAATATTTAAAGCCCATACAGACCGTCCCGATAATACTGCCTTACCTTCAATAGCCTACTTCAGTATGGAGTTTGGTATACACCCCTGCCTGAAAATTTATTCAGGCGGTCTGGGGATACTTGCCGGAGACTATCTTAAGGAAGCCAGTGATTCGAACTTAAATATTACTGGTGTGGGGTTGCTTTACAGATATGGCTATTTCAAACAAAAGCTTGGCCCCAGGGGAGAGCAGATGCCAGTATACGAAGCTGAAGAGTTTTCACGACTTCCTGTAAACCCTGTTAAAGATTCAAAAGGAAACCATTTGTATGTAAGCCTGGTATGGCCCGGGAGAACTGTAAAAATTCGTGTGTGGGAAGCAATGGTGGGGAAGGTACGTCTTGTCCTTCTTGATACTGATTTCGATGATAATTTACCTGAGGACAGAACTGTTACTCATTATCTCTATGGCGGAGATAATGAAAACAGATTAAGACAAGAACTCATCCTTGGCATAGGCGGTATAAGAGCTCTTGTGGCAATGGGTTTGAAACCTGATATCTATCATAGCAACGAAGGGCATTCTGCCTTTATCAGCCTTGAAAGGCTTAGAGGTCTGATAAATGATCAGCATCTTACTTTCAATCAGGCACTTGAAGCTGTAAGATCTTCGACTCTTTTTACAACTCATACACCTGTCCCTGCCGGGCATGATGCATTTGAAGAAGACCTGCTTCGTAAATATATTTCTCATTATCATAGCCGGTTAACGATAAGTTGGGGTGAACTTATGGCTCTGGGCCAATGTGAAGGGGACTCTGATAAAAAATTTAACATGAGTTATCTCGCTGCACGGATGTCGCAGGAGGTAAATGGTGTAAGCAAGCTGCATGGCGAGGTTAGCCAGGGCATGTTTAATAAGCTTTGGCCGGGTTATCTTAAAGAGGAACTCTTTATAGGATATGTGACTAACGGAGTTCATCATCCTACTTGGACCGCACCTGAATGGAGAGAGGTGTACAGGGAGCTGACCGGTAATATTAATTTTGACCAGACTGACAGAAGCCTTTGGGAAAAACTGTATAATCTGGAAGACAAAAAGATTTATGAGGTAAAAACAAATCTTAAAAAGAAACTGTTTTCAATTATAAGGAAAAGACTTCAGACAGATATGATCGAAAAGCATGTCAGTCCTCATACTCTGTTAAGTATCAGTGGTCATCTGGATGAAAAGGCACTTACTATAGGTTTTGCAAGGCGTTTTGCTACCTATAAGAGGGCATCACTGCTTTTCCGCGATCTTGACAGACTTGCACGTATAGTTAATAATCCAGGGAAACCGGTACAGTTTATTTATGCCGGGAAAGCACATCCCAATGACGGTGGCGGCAAGGATCTGATAAAAAAAGTTTTTGAAATTTCACAGATGCCGGAGTTTGCCGGGAAAGTAATATTCCTTGAGAATTATGATATTGAGATGGCAAAGTACCTTACAAGAGGTGTCGACATCTGGCTTAATACGCCTACAAGACGTCTTGAAGCCTCAGGGACAAGCGGCGAAAAAGCAGTTATGAACGGGACTATCCACTTCAGTGTTCTTGATGGATGGTGGGTTGAAGGATACCGGGCATTTGCAGGTTGGGCATTACCAAAGAAAAGAACCTACGAAAATCAGGACCTTCAGGATGAAATTGATGCTGAAACTATTTATAATATGCTTGAATTTGAGATAGTTCCGGCGTACTACTCGTTTAATGATCAGGGTATTCCTTCTGAGTGGGTAAGCCTCATTAAAAACACTATGGTAAAAATTGCTCCTGAATTTACCATGAAAAGGATGATTGACGACTACTATGAAAAATATTATTTTAAACTTTTTAACCGAAACAAATATCTCATAGATAACAACTTTGAGAAGGCAAAAGAACTGGCAGCCTGGAAGAAAACCATGAAAGACGAATGGGATAATATTGAAGTCTTAAGTTATAGCTTTGAAAGGGCAGCAGAAAATGTATATCGTTCAGGTCATGATTACAGAGCAGAAATTGAACTTGATGTAAAGAAAATTCCGAAAGAAAACGTTGGTGTGGAATTTATTATCACCCATATGAGCAAAAGTGGTGAACATGAATTAGTTGCCAGTGAAGAGTTTAAATTAATCAGATGCAAGAGTGGTATTTGTCTATACAGGGCTAGCCTTGTACCTGAAAAAGCCGGGTCTTTTTTCTATGGGATACGCATCTACCCGAAACACAAAGATCTTCCACATAAGCAGGACTTCTACCTGTTACGGTGGATTGATTAAATATCAGTCGCCCGACGCATAGGTTCTTTTTTAAATACAAGGGCTGTTCTTGAAGGCAGGTAGAGGTAAAGGTATAAAGGAGCATTAATAATGTTCCTTTCTGCTTTTCTTATTGAGATGTAGATTGTTTTCCTGTCTATTCTGTTGAAGCCTCCAAACGCCGGGTCATCCGTATCAAGTATAATCCTGAACTTTCCGGTAACCGGTATTCCGTAATCAGTAAACGAAGTAGTTGGATGAAAGTTGAAAACAAACAGTAATTCCCCTCTCATATAAGCAACAACTTTATCGGCATTATTTTCATATATCCTGTTAACAGACAGATCATCCAGGAATTTGAAGTCAGTCTGTAGTTTTACCATCTTTCGGTCGAACATACGCAGGTTGTAGTATTTAAGATCTTTGTTTTCTGCAAGCTTCCATTGACGTCGTGCATATTTAAAACTCCAGTTATTTCCTTCACGTGGAAAGTCTATCCATTCGGGATGACCAAATTCATTTCCCATAAAGTTCAGGTAACCTCCTCCGGAAGTGCTGAAGGTGATAAGTCTTATCAT
>JGI24129J20441_1000330_pt1 | contig 14286 bp, 10 predicted proteins | sample BarGraNGADG00211_FD_20441 | JGI IMG/M metagenome (IMG submission 20441) | reverse complement strand
TGCACCCGCTGCGACTGACCTCCCTCACCGTCGACGCGCTCGCCGACTTCGACTTGTCCCGCAAGGACAAGGAGCGGTCCAAGAACATGTTCGCCCTCGGTCTTCTGTCGTGGCTGTACACCCGCCCGACAACCGGCACCGAGCAGTTCCTGAAGAACAAGTTCGGGTCCAAGCCGGACATTCTCGAGGCCAACCTCGCGGCCCTGAACGCCGGCTTCAACTACGGCGAGACCACCGAGGACTTTGCCGTCACGTACGAGATCGCCCCGGCCAAGATGCCGGGCGGCGCATACCGCAACATCGTCGGGAATACGGCCCTCGCCTATGGCCTGGTGGCTGCGGCGCACCGCAGCGGGTTGCAGCTGGCCATGGGCGCCTACCCGATCACACCGGCTACGGACATCCTCCACGTCCTTGCGAAGCTGAAGAGGTTCGGCGTCATCACGATGCAGGTCGAGGATGAGATCGCCGGTGTCGGCACTGCGATCGGAGCCTCGTACGGCGGGGCCCTGGGCGTCACGGCGACGTCCGGTCCGGGTATTGCCCTCAAGTCCGAGGCGATCGGCCTCGCGGTGATGCTGGAGCTGCCTCTGGTCATCGTCGATGTCCAGCGTGGTGGGCCTTCGACCGGCCTGCCGACCAAGACAGAGCAGTCCGACCTGCTGCAGGTGATGTACGGGCGCAACGGCGAGTCCCCCTGCGCGATCATCGCCCCCCAGTCCCCGGGCGACTGCTTCAACGCTGCCTTCGAAGCGGTCGAGATGGCTACGACCTACCGCACCCCCGTGTTCGTGCTCTCCGACGGCTATCTGGCCAACGGTTCCGAGCCGTGGCTCATCCCGGACGTCGCCAAGCTTCCGCAGATCGACATCGACTTCACCACGGAACCCAATGACGTTGATGCCAACGGCGAACCAGTGTTCCACCCCTACCTGCGTGACCCCGAGACCCTGGCTCGCCCTTGGACCCTCCCTGGCACCCCGGGTCTGGAGCACGTCATCGGCGGGATCGAGAAGGCCGACATCACCGGCAACCTCTCCTACGACCCCGACAACCACGACAAGATGGTGCGCCTGCGCCAGGCCAAGATCGATGGCATCGCCAAGAGCCTTCCCGACCTGGTGGTGGATGATCCATCAGGCGACGCGGACGTCCTGATCCTGGGCTGGGGATCCACCTACGGCCCGATCGCGGAAGCCGTCCGCTTGGTCCGCAACGACAGCATCAACGTCGCCCACGCCCATCTACGCCATCTCAACCCCTTCCCACCCAACCTCGGGGAGGTGCTCGCTCGTTACCAGCAGGTGATCGTGCCCGAGATGAACCTGGGCCAGCTCTCCATCCTGCTACGCGCCAAGTACCTCGTGGACGTGCAGTCCTACACCCAGGTGCGCGGGTTGCCCTTCACCTCGATCGAGCTCGCAGCCGTCCTGAGCAAGGCCACAGCCAACCTGAGCGGAGCCATCCGATGACCACCATCGACCTCGGTATGCCGGGTGCTGGCACCTTTGGGGTGCCTCACCTTCACGAAGACGCGCCGCCGCTGAGCAAGAAAGAGCTCGCCAGCGACATGGAGCCCCGCTGGTGCGCGGGCTGTGGCGACTACTCGATCCTGGCAGCGGTCCAGGGATTCCTGCCCGAGCTCGGGCTCAAGCGCGAGAACATCGTCTTCGTCTCCGGGATCGGATGCTCCTCGCGCTTCCCGTTCTACATGAACACCTTCGGAGTGCACTCGATCCACGGCCGCGCTCCAGCCATCGCAACCGGCTTGGCCACGGCACGACAGGACCTGTCGGTGTGGGTCGTCACCGGCGACGGTGACGCCTTGTCCATCGGCGGCAACCACCTGATCCACGCCATGCGACGCAACGTCAACCTCAAGATCCTGTTGTTCAACAACAAGATCTACGGCCTGACCAAGGGTCAGTACTCCCCCACCTCGGAGTTCGGCAAGGTCACCAAGTCGTCGCCGTACGGCTCGGTCGACAGGCCGTTCAACCCGGTGTCGTTGGCCCTGGGCTCGGAGGCCACGTTCGTGGCTCGAACGATGGACACCGACCGCAAGCACCTCACCTCGGTGCTTCGCACGGCCGCCGAACACCGTGGCACCGCGCTGGTCGAGATCTACCAGAACTGCCCCATCTTCAACGATGGCGCCTACGAGCTGCTCAAGGACCGCGACGAGGCCGAAGCACGGGTCGTCCACCTCGAGGACGGCCAACCGGTGCGCGTGGGTACCGACAAGTTCGTGGCACGCGGCGACTCCGGCGAGCTGACGGTTGTCGACGCAGAGGGTGCTGACATGTCGCGGGTCGTTGTTCACGACGCCGGCGCGGACGATCCGTCCTCGGCGTTCCAGCTCTCCCGGCTCGACGACCCGACCATGGCCCACGTCCCGATGGGCATCTTCCGCAACGTCTCACGGCCGACCTACGAAGACCTCGTGCACGCCCAGATCGACGACGTCGTCAACGCCGCCGGTGGCAGCGCGACCGATGCTGACCTCGGGAACCTCCTGAAGGGCAACGACACCTGGACAGTCGCCGATTGACCGAGCTCTCCACCAGCGGCGGGCAGAACGCTATCGGCGAGCAAGACGCACGACGCGGCACGGCATACGGCGCTGGGGCTTATGCGATATGGGGCGCATTCCCCCTGTATTTCCACCTGCTCGCACCGGCCGGCGCGTGGGAGATCTTGGCCCACCGCATCCTGTGGACCCTGCTCTTCTGCGCGGCGGTTCTTGCGGCCCGGCGCGAGTTCGCGTGGAGCCGATCTGTGTTCGGCAACCCCCGGATGCTGGGGGCCGTCACGCTCGCCGGGCTGCTGATCGGTGTCAACTGGGTCATCTACGTGGCGGCCGTGGTGGCCCACCACGTCACGGAGGCGTCGTTAGGCTACTTCCTCAACCCGATCGTGACCGTCGCGATCGGCGTGATCGTCCTGCGCGAACGGCTTCGCGCTCTTCAGTGGTTGGCTGTGGCGATCGGGCTGGCGGCCGGGGTCTATCTCACGATCGACTTCGGGCGTCCTCCATGGATCGCTCTGAGCCTGGCGTTCTCGTTCGCTCTCTATGGGCTGATGAAGAAGCGACTCGGCACCTCGCTCGGCGCCTTCCAGAGCCTGACCTCGGAGACGGCGGTGCTGGCCCCGATCGCGCTCGTCATCCTCGCGTGGCTCGGCACCCGGGGTGAGACCACCTTCACCGCCAGCTCTCCGAGCCATCCGCTGCTCTTGGCGTCAGCCGGCGTGGTGACTGCCGTGCCGCTGCTGCTCTTTGCGGCGGCAGCCAGGCGGGTGCCGCTCGTAACCATCGGCCTCCTGCAGTTCATCACGCCCGTCCTGCAGCTGATCTGCGGAGTGCTGCTCCTGGGTGAGTCCATGAAGGCCAGCCGCTGGATCGGTTTCGGCATCGTCTGGATTGCTCTGCTGGTGTTGACGTTCGACTCGATCCGATCGGTTCGTACCCGCCGGCGGATGGCCGACGCGGCCGAGGGCGCAGCCGTCTGAGCTGCTGCGGCTCATCAGCTCATCAGCTCAGCGGTTCAGCGGTTCAGCGGACGCGGTTGACGACGCTCTCGACCAGGGCCGACAGCGCCGTGATGGCGTCGCCTGCAGGTGAGCCGGCGGGGAGCCCGACAGCGAGGGGCGCCAGAAGCTCCTGAGCCTCTCGGGCCACGCCCTGCGCGTGCTCACGCGCCTGGCCCATCGCTGGGTGGGCTCGCAGCAGCGAGAGGGCCTCGGCGTGCAGCACGTCATCGCGCAGATCGTGGCGGGATCCGAGCAGCTCCTTGAGTCGGTCATCGTCAGGATCCATCGACTGACGCACCAGCAGGGTCGGCAGTGTGGCCACGCCTTCGCGAAGGTCCGTGCCAGGTGTCTTGCCTGACTCCCCATGCACCGAGGTGACGTCGAGCAGGTCATCGGCGAGCTGGAAGGCGATGCCGAGACGCTCGCCATAGCGACGCATGACCTCGATGGTCTCGGGTGGGCAGCCGCTGAACATCGCGCCGTAGCGCGCAGCCGTCGCGATGAGCACACCCGTCTTGTCGGCAAGGACGCCCAGGTAGTAGTCGATCGGGTCGACGCCCTCGGGCACCGGTCGCGCGTCGCGGATCTGACCACTGCACAGACGGACGAACGTCTGTGCCTGGATTCGGACAGCCTCTGGCCCCAGTCCGGCGACAAGCTCGGATGCCTTGCCGAAGAGCAGGTCGCCGACCAGGATCGCGTTGGAGTTTCCATATGCGGCATTGACGCTGACCACACCGCGGCGCAGGTCAGCCTCGTCCATCACGTCATCGTGGTACAGCGAGGCGAGGTGGGTCAGCTCGACGCCAGCCGCCGCGGCGACGACCTCATCGTTGATCCCGTCGCCGACCTCAGCCGCGAGCAAGGTGAGCATCGGCCGAAAACGCTTGCCTCCAGCCTGGACCAGATGCGCAGACGCCGCCGCGATGAACGGGTCCTCGTGGTCAACGACCACTCGCAGGAGCTCGTCGACAGCCGCCAGCCCGGCCTGCAACCGCGCGGCCAGCTCCGGCGACGCGCTGGGCAGCGCCAGCGTTGGTGACACGGGAGTCATCGCGGGTAGGACGTCATCGCAGGAACAGTGACGAACGGGCCGCGAGATCCAGCAGCGGAGAGGGGGCAACACCGAGCACCAGCGTCATGAGGACACCGATCGAGACGGCCAGCGTGGTGGCGATGGAGGGCGAGACTGCATGGACCGATTCGCCAGCCGGCTCTGAGAAGTACATGAGCACGATGATCCGCACGTAGACGAACGCGGCAATGGCGCTGGAGAGCACACCGACGACCGCAAGCACCGTCGCACCGTGAGCGACCGCGGCGGAGAACACCGCGAACTTGGCCGTGAAGCCAGAGGTCAGCGGGATGCCGGCGAACGCGAGGAGCAGGAAGGCAAAGGCACCCGCGACAACAGGGTGGTTCTTGCCCAACCCCGCCCATTGCGACAGGTGCGTAGCCTCCGAGCCGTCATCACGGACCATCGACACGATGGCGAAGGCTGCGATGGTGCTGAAGCCGTAGGCCACGAGGTAGAACAGCACCGACGAGATGCCGACCTTGTCGAAGGCAAGCACGCCTGTGAGGACGAACCCGGCGTGCGCGATGGATGAGTATGCCAGCAGTCGTTTGATGTCGGTCTGGGTGATCGCCAGGACCGCGCCTGCGACCATGGTCAAGATGGCGACCGCCCACAGCCCTGCCGTCCAGTCCCAGCGGCTGCCCGCGACACCGACATAGATGAACCGCAGGATCGCACCGAATGCCGCGACCTTGGTGCACGCGGCCATGAAGCCCGTGACCGGCGTGGGCGCGCCCTGGTAGACGTCAGGCGTCCACGAGTGGAATGGCACGGCGCCGATCTTGAACAGCAGGCCGACGAGGACGAGCAGCACGCCCGGGATCAGCAGTCCGTCCATGCCGGACCGGGTGCCGATGGCTTGTGCAATGACGCTCAGATCCAACGAGCCGGAGTAGCCGTACAACAGTGCCGAGCCGAACAGGAAGAACGCGGACGAGAAAGCACCCAGCAGGAAATACTTCAACGACGCCTCCTGGGAGAGCAGGCGCCGACGACGAGCAAGTCCCGAGAGGATGTACAGCGGCAGGGAGAGAACCTCCAGCGCCACGAACATCGTCAACAGGTCGCCTGCCGCGGGGAACAACATCATGCCCCCGACCGCGAGCATCGTCAGCGGGAAGACCTCTGTTGTGGTGGCCCCCGCGCGAACGGCGGCCGCCTCCTGCGCTGAACCTGGGGTCGCGCCACCCTGAGCTGTGAACGCGTCGGCGCCCACACCGTCGAAGCGCTCGGCCATGGCGAGGATGCTGAGAGCCGTCAGCACCACGATGGTGCCTTGCAGGAACAAGGCGGGCCCATCCATGACCACAGCTCCGGACAGCGTGCTGCCCTGGTGGTCAAGGCCGAGGATGACCGCGCCCAGCGCGCCCAGCAGGCCAAGGAGTGCCACGCTCACCTGGACGACGTACCGCTGGGACCGGGGCGCAAAGGCCTCCACCAGCACACCGATCATCGCCGTGCCAAAGATGATCAGCATCGGCAGGATGGCGCCGTAGTCGATAGTCGTGGCGACGAACGCCGTCGCCAGCCCGGATAGGGAGGTGATCACTTGACAGCTCCTTCGGCAGCGGCGGGGTGCGTTGCTGCCGGGTCTGTGACGCCGACGTACTGAAGCGTCCTGGCGACGGCGGGGTTGATGACGTCGAGCGCCGGCTTGGGGTAGAAGCCCAGGACGATGAACGCCGCGATCAAGGGGGCAACGACCCACTTCTCCCGGTGGGAAAGATCCGGCGTGCCAGCCGCAGCGTCGGGCTTGGGTCCAGTCATCATCCGCTGGTACATGAGCAGGATGTAGAGCGAGGCCAAGATGATGCCCAAGGTGGCGATCACTGCGGCAACACGGTAGCGCTGGAAGGTGCCCAACAGGACGAGGAACTCGGAGATGAACGAGTTCAAGCCGGGCAGCGCCAGACCGGACAGACCGGAGACGAGGAAGACGCCGGCAAGTACAGGAGTCACCCGTTGCCACCCCCCGTAGTCGGGGATCCGCTTGCTACCGCGACGGTGGATGAGCATCCCCGCAACGAGGAACAACGCAGCCGTGGTGAAACCATGGTTGACCATGTAGAGCGCGGAGCCAGCGGTGCCGGCCGACGTCATGGCGAAGATGCCCAGCACGATGAACCCGAAGTGGCTGACCGAGGTGTAGGCGATCAGGCGCATGATGTCCGTCTGGCCGATCGCCAACAGCGCGCCATAGANCACCGAGATGACGGCAAGCACGATGATCGCGGGAGTGGCCCACTTGCTGGCCTCGGGGAACAGCTGCAGGCAGAAGCGGATCATCCCGTAGGTGCCGACCTTGTCCAGGACACCGACCAGCAGGACAGCCGTGGCCGGGCGAGCCTCTGTCGCCGCGTCCGGCAACCAGGTGTGAACCGGCCACATCGGCGCCTTGACGGCGAAGGCAAAGAAGAACCCGAGGAACATCAGGCGACCAGGAGTCTGGTCGAGCTTGAGACCCGTCAGTTTCTGGACCAGGAAGCCATCCGAGCCGCCGGGACCGTAGTGGTAGAGCGCGATGACCGCCACCAGCATGACCAGCCCGCCGAGCAGCGAGAACAGCAAGAACTTCACCGCGGCGTACTGCCGGCGGGAACCGCCGAAGGAGCCGATCAGGAAGTAGACGGGGATGAGCATCGCCTCGAAGAAGACGTAGAACAAGAACACATCGGTCGCGGAGAAGACACCGATCATGAATGTCTCGAGGACCAGCATCAGCGCGAAGTAGGTCTGTTGGCGTTTGCCGATCTCGGGGACGTCNTGCCACGCGGCGAGGACGCAGACGGGCACCAGGATCGCAGCCATCACGATCAGGACGAGCGCGATGCCGTCCACGCCCAAGGCGTAGCTCACGCCGAACTGCCCGATCCAGGAATGCTGCTCCTGGAACTGGAACTGGAGGTTCGAGCCCAGTTTGAACTGCAGTGCCGCAGCGACCGTGAACAGAAGCGCGACGATGGAGAACCCGAGCGCGATCTGCTTGGCCCGGTCGGCCAGGCTCGCGGGCAGGAAGGCAACGACGAGCGCACCCACCAGCGGGATCAGGCCGATTGTGGTCAGCCACGGAAAACTGGACATCACTGCACCACCCACACGGCACCGAGGATCACGACGACGCCAAAGAGCATCGTCAAGGCATACGAACGCACGAAGCCGTTCTGGACTCGGCGAAGACGCGACGAGGAGCCACCGATGAGAGCGGCCACAGTGCCGACCACCCCGTCAACTCCCTTGTTGTCGAAGAACACGAGGAAACGGGTCAGGTGCAGACCCGGTCGCATCAGCACGCCCTCGTTGACCGCGTCCTGGAAAAGATCCTGGCGTGCGGCCCGTGTTGGCAGCGAGCCCACAGGCGCAACCACAGGAACCTCTTCGCGCCAGTAGCGCACCCAGGCGAGGCCCAGCCCCGCCGCAACGACCAGCAGCGTCAGGGTCGTCAGCACCGGTACGGCGATCACCGGGTTCTCGCCCTCGACGTGAACACCGACGACCGGCTCGAGCCAGCTCTGGATGGCACCAGTCGGGCCCAGGATCAGACCCATGAATGCCGAACCCGCGGCAAGAACCACCATAGGAATGGTCATCGACCTGGGCGACTCGTGAGGGTGCGCCTCCTTGGGCCAGCGCTTCTTTCCATGGAACGTCATGAAGAACAGCCGCGACATGTAGAACGCGGTNACCCCGGCACCGATCAACGCGGCGAAGCCGAAGATCCACGGCCGCCAACCCTCGCCGATGAACGCCGCCTCGATGATCTTGTCCTTGGACCAGAAGCCGGAGAAGGGCGGCACGCCGAGGATGGCCAGCCAGCCCAGTCCGAAGGTGACCCACGTGACCTTCATGGCACCGGACAGGTTGCCGAACCGGCGCATGTCGACCTGGTCGTCCATACCATGCATGACCGAGCCGGCGCCGAGGAACATGCCGGCCTTGAAGAACCCGTGGTTGAGCAGGTGGAAGATCGCGAAGGCGTAACCAACCGGGCCCAGCCCGGCGGCGAGCATCATGTAGCCGATCTGGCTCATCGTCGAGGCTGCGAGCGCCTTCTTGATGTCGTCCTTGGCGCAGCCGACGATCGCCCCGAACAGCAAGGTGATGGCGCCAACGATGACCACGAACGTCTGTGCCGTTGGAGATGCTTCGAAGATCACGTGGCTGCGCACCACGAGGTAGACACCGGCGGTGACCATCGTCGCGGCGTGGATCAGCGCGGACACCGGCGTCGGGCCGGCCATCGCGTCGCCCAGCCAGCTCTGCAGAGGGAACTGCGCCGACTTGCCGCAGGCTGCCAGCAGCAACATCAGGCCGATCGCGGTGAGCGAGGCCTTGTTTGCGCCCCCGACCGCTGCGTCGACACCTGAGAAGCTGACCGTGCCGAACGTGGCGAACATGAGCATCATCGCCACCGTCAGGCCGAAGTCGCCGACCCTGTTGGCGACGAACGCCTTGTTGGCCGCTGTGGCGAAGGCCGGGTTGTGGTTCCAGAAACCAATGAGCAGGTATGACGCCAGGCCAACGCCTTCCCAGCCGACGTAGAGCAGGAGGTACGAGTCGGCCAGAACGAGCAGCAGCATGGCCGCGACGAACAGGTTCAGAAATGCGAAGAACCGGCGCTTCTCCGGATCGTGCGCCATGTAACCAAGGGAGTAGACCAGGATCAGGGAACCGACGAAGGTGACCAGCAGCACGAAGGCCATGGAGAGCGGGTCGATGAGCATCCCCGCCTCGACCTGGAAGCTCCCGGCTGGCACCCAGGAGAACAGGTGCAGGCTCTGCGCACGCTCCGCACCCGAACGACCAAGCATCGCGAAGAAGATCAACGCCCCGAGACCAAAGCTGGCCCAGGACAGTCCCGTCGCCAGAGCCGGTCCGAACGCGTTGGTGCGCCACCCGCCGAACAGGAGGATGGCAGCGCCAAGAAGCGGAAGGGCGACCAACAGCCACGCCAGGGACGTCATCCCCGAGGCAGGCTGCAGAACGTCCGCGCTCGCCAGCGCGCCCAGATGCGCAGCGGAAAGTTGCACCAGATGCATGTTGTGCCCCTTACAACTTCAGCAGATTGGCGGCGTCGACGGAAGCCGACCGACGAGCCCGGAAGATGGCCATGATGATGGCGAGCCCCACCACGACCTCGGCGGCGGCGACGACCATCACGAACAGCGCGATGACCTGACCATCCAGGGATCCGTGCATCCGGGCAAAGGTCACGAAGGTCAGGTTGGTCGCGTTCAACATCAGCTCGACACCCATGAACACCACGATGGCGTTGCGACGAACGAGCACTGTGGCGGCCCCGATCGCGAACAACAACGTCGACAGGTAGATGTAGTTGACCAGGCTCATCGGTTGGTCCCCTCCTCGATGTCGCGCTGGATGGCCTTCCTCGCCTCAGTGAAGGGCTCCGGGCCGGTGGCCTGCCCGCGCGCAGTGAGCACTCGCGATACGGACAGCTCGCTCGGCGTGCCGTCAGGAAGCAGAGCCGGCGTATCGACCGCGTTGCGACGGGCATAGACACCCGGCGCCGGCAGCCCGGCGAGGTTCCTGCCCTCGCGGAAACGCCGCTCGGACCACTGGCGCTGGGTCGGGCGGGGAGTCAGCCGTTCGCGGTGAGCCAGGACCATCGCCGCGAGGGCCGCCGTGATGAGCAGTGCGCTGGTGACCTCGAAGACCCAGACGTACTTGCCGAAGATCAGGTCGGCCACACCGGTGACGTTGCCGTCCACATTTGCCTTCGCCAGGCCGACCGGGCTGGCGAAGGTCACCGAGCCGATCGCCGCGATGAGGATGACCCCGAGCCCCAGGGCAAGCACGAAGCCTGCCACCTTCTGGCCCTTGATCGTCTCGACCAGGGAGTCGGACGAGTCGACGCCGATCAACATGAGCACAAAGAGGAACAGCATCATGACCGCGCCGGTGTAGACGAAGATCTGCACGATCCCGAGGAAGTCGGCGCTCTGCGCGACGTAGAAGACGCCCAGGTTGATCATGACCAGCGCCATGCCCATCGCCGCGTGGACGGCCTTCTTGGCAAAGATCAGGCCGAGGGCTGCCACCACGCTGATGGGTGCCAGGACCCAGAACAGGACTGCTTCACCACCGCTGGTCATCGGGTACTCGCCTCTGTTGATGGAGCAGTTGTCGATGGAGCAGCCGGTGAGTCGCCGGCTGACACGGTGGCCGAGGCGAGCGCAGCCTCGCGAGCGTCTGCCCACGCCCGCTGCTCCGGCGTGGCCATGGCCACCTTGCCCTGGTAGTAGTCGCGTTCCGTCATGCCGGCAACCATGGGGTGCGGCGCGGCGACCATGCCCTCCTGGGCGGGGGCCAACAGCTGGCTCTTCTCGTAGATCAGCTTGCCGCGGTCGTCATCGGCCAGCTCATAGAAGTTGGTCATCGTGAGCGCGCGCGTGGGGCAGGCCTCGATGCAGAGACCACAGAAGATGCAGCGCAGGTAGTTGATCTGGTAGACGCGGCCGTATCGCTCACCGGGCGAGAACCGGCCCTGGCCCTCTTCACTGTCGTCGTTGGGAGCGCCTTCGACGTAGATGGCGTCTGCCGGACAGGCCCAGGCGCACAGCTCGCAGCCGATGCACTTCTCCAGGCCGTCAGGGTGCCGGTTGAGCTGGTGCCGACCGTGGAAACGCGGCTGCGTCGGGCGCTTGACCTCGGGGTACTCCTCGGTCTCCAGCTTGCGGAACATCGTCGCGAACGTCACGCCGAATCCGCCTATGGGAGCGAACAGCTCGGAGAGGAAGCTTGCTTTCTGCTGGTCGTCAGCCACGGGGGGCCTCCTCATCGGCCGGATCTGTATGGCCGGAGATGGCCCATGACAGGGCACCTGGCAGGCTGGGCTCACCCGGATCGAGCGCATGTTGGCCGGGTTCGCGTAGGCGCTGGCCGGGCAACGGCGGGACCGGGTAGCCGCCCGCGAACGGGTCAATCTCCTCGGGGCGCTCGACAGGGACGGCTGCTGCCACACGCTTGCCGTCCCACACCCAGGCGACGGCCAGGGCAATAGTGGCAATGACGCCAACCACGATGACGGTCGCCATCCGGACGTTGTCGCCGAAGAAGGCCAGCTGGGCACCGCGGATGAACGCCACCGAGACGACCCAGAGCAGCGTGATCGGGATAAGGAACTTCCAGCCGAAGCGCATGAACTGGTCGTAGCGCACGCGCGGCAGGGATCCACGCAGCCACACGAAGAAGAACATGAACATCCACAGCTTGATGACGAACCACAGCAGGCCCCACCAGCCCTGGTTGAACATGCCGTCGTTGATCGCCGCGATGCCGGGAGGCGCCTGCCACCCACCCAGGAACATGGTGGTCGCCAGCGCAGAGACGGTGAACATGTTGACGTACTCGCCGAGGAAGAACATCGCGAACTTCAACGAGCTGTATTCCGTGTGGAACCCACCGGTGAGCTCGCCCTCACCTTCGGCGAGGTCGAAGGGCAGACGGTTGGTCTCGCCGCACATGGTCACGACGTAGACCAGGAATGAGAAGAACGCAGGGACGATGAACCAGAGGCTCTTCTGCGAGGCGACGATCTGCGAGGTCGACATCGAGCCGCTGTACAAGAAGATGGCGACCAGCGAGAGACCCATGGCGATCTCGTAGGAGATCACCTGTGCGGTGGAGCGCAGCCCACCCAGCAGCGGGTACGTGGAACCGGAGGACCAGCCAGCCAGGACGATGCCGTAGACACCGACCCCGGCAACGGCGAGCACCAGCAGGACGGCGACCGGGGTGTCAGTGAGCTGGAGCGGCGTCCGATGGCCGAACATGCTGACCATCGCGCCCATCGGGATGATCGCGAAGGACACGAACGCCATGGCACCCGCGATGACCGGGGCGAGCAGGAACACGACCTTGTCGGCGTTCTTGGGGACCAGGTCTTCCTTGAGCGCCAGCTTCACCCCGTCGGCGAGCGTCTGAAGCAGACCGAAAGGGCCGGCGCGGTTGGGTCCGGGGCGCTGCTGCATGCGGCCGATGACACGACGCTCGAACCAGATGACGACCAGCGTGTTGACCATCAGGAAGACGAAGACGAACAGCGCCTTGACCAACGAGAGCCACCACGGAGTGTCGCTGAAGTCCGCCGCCGGGTTGTCGATGGAGACAAGCGAAGTGATCAGGCTCATGGCGCACCGCCAGTGGTCAGGGAGACCACAGCGCCGGCATCGACGCCCAGCGTCGAACGCACCGCGGATCCGGGAGAGTTGGTTGGCAGCCAGATGACGTGGTCCGCCATGTCCGTGATCGTGAGCGGCACGGCGATGGAGCCCGAGCTGGTGCTGACCTGCACGGTGTCGCCGTTGGCAAGGCCGATCGCTGCCGCGGTCTTGGCCGACAGCTTCGCACAGGCCTTGGGTGCCGTCCCGGCCAGGAACGGCTCACCGTCCTGCATCCGGCCGGAGTCCAGGAGATGGTGCCAGGTGGCCAGCACCGCCTGCCCGGCATCCAGCGACGGAACTTCGACCGCCTCGGCCACCGGCGCAGCCGCGCGATCACCGGTCCACGGACCGAGGGCCCGCATGTCGGCGCGGACGGCCTCCAGCGTGCGGACGCCGAGGGGCTCGCCCATCTCGTCGGCCAGCAGGTCAAGCACCCGGTGATCACTCATGACACTGGTCGTCAATGCCGCCTGGAAGGACCGGACTCTGCCTTCCCAGTTGACGAAGGTGCCGGCCTTCTCCTGGTGGGCAGCCACCGGCAGCACAACATCTGCCACGTCGGTGACGGCACTCGATCGCAGCTCCAGGGAGACCACGAAGGACCTGGTCAAGGCGTCAAGCAGGTCGGACGAGCCGATCAGGTCTGCCGGGTCGACGCCGCCGACCAGCAGGCCACCGAGCCCGCCCGAGTTGGCCGCCGCGATGATCGCCGAGGTGTCTCGTCCGACCTTGTCGGGAAGTCCGACGACATCCCACGCCTCACCGACCTCGGCCCGAGCCCGGGGATCCGTGACGGGACGGCCACCCGGAAGCAGATTGGGAAGNGCNCCGCTCTCCAGCGCGCCCCGCTCACCTGCGCGCCGGGGAACCCACGCCAGCCNGGCACCGGTGGACGACGCCAGTGCCGCAGCGCCGGACAAGCCGCCGGGAACGGTCGCGAGTCGCTCGCCCACCAGAATCACGGCGCCTCCGGCCGCGAGAGCGGCTGACGCTGCGGCGACGGCCGCCATGGTCGGATCACCTGAGGTCTTGACCGCCTTGGCGCCCTCGACCATCGCCTGCAGGACCTCGGCTTCGGTGCCAGGGGCGGCGGTGATCAGGGTGCCATCAAGCTTCTTCAGACCGCGCGACGCGAGGGGGGCGACCGCGAATACGGCGGTGCGGTGCTTGCGGACGGCCTTGCGCAGTCGCAGGAAGACGATCGGCGACTCGTCCTCGGGCTCGAAGCCCACCAGCAGCACCGTCTTGGCGGCTTCGATCTCGGCATAGGTCACGGAGCCGCCAGGAGCATCTGACGGGCCGGTCGCGACGACGTTGCTCGCCAGGAACTGCGCCTCCTCGACGGAGTGCGGGCGGGCACGGAAGTCGATGTCGTTGGTCTGCAACACTATTCGAGCGAACTTCGCGTAGGCGTAGGCGTCCTCGGCNGTGACCCGGCCGCCGACCAGCACGCCAACACCCTTGGCGTCGCGGGCCGCGGCGAGGCCGCGGGCAGCC
>JGI24129J20441_1000319_pt1 | contig 14464 bp, 14 predicted proteins | sample BarGraNGADG00211_FD_20441 | JGI IMG/M metagenome (IMG submission 20441) | reverse complement strand
AAGTCATGCTCGGTGACTCCCACGGCGTCCACGATGACAAACCTCAGCTTGGAAGGGGCGTCGGGGGTGACGGCCTGGAAGTCAGCATCGGGGATGGTGCGGGCACCACGGCCCTTCATCTGCTCGAAGTATGACGCGGAGCGCACATCGCGCATGAAGAACACGCACTCCAACGGCTTCACGTCGGTGCCGGTGGCGATCATGTCCACAGTGACCACGACCCGCAGGCTGGCTGAGGTGCGGAAGGCCTGCAGGTGACCCCTGGGATCGCGGGCGGTGTAGGTGATCTTGGCCGCGAAGTCGTTGCTCTTGCCGAAGACCTCACGGATGGTGGTGACGACCTCCTCGGCGTGGGCGTCGTCCTTGCAGAAGATCAAGGTCTTGGGGACGGTTGTACGACCGGGGAAGATCTCCGTGGGCAGCTTGTCGCGGAAGGTCTCCAGTACCAGGCGGATCTGGGCCTTGGCGGTCACCGCCCGATCAAGCTCCTTATCCGTGTACTCCAAGGTCTCGTCCAGGGTTTCAAACCGTTGAACCCGAGTGCGCCGGTCAACGGTGGGAACGACGGTGCCGGCCTCGATGGACGAACCCTGGTCGCTGATCTGAGTCGTGATCCGGTACAGGTCGAAGTCCACGTTGACGCCGTCGGCCACTGACTGCGGGTACGTGTACTCGCTGACCAGGTTCTGTCTGAAGAAGCCGAACGTCTGCTTCCCAGGGGTCGCGGTCAGCCCGACGATGTGGGCGTCGAAGTAGTCCAGCACCCCCTGCCAGACGCCGTAGATGGAGCGATGGGCCTCATCAACGATGACCAGGTCAAACGTCTCTGGCGGGAAGTCCCTGTTGTAGGACACGGTGACCGGGGCGTCGGGCACGTAGTTGTCCAGGTTCGGGTCGTCCTGGTCGGGGACTTGGTCCCCGGACAGTGCCCGGAACACCCTCTGGATCGTTGAGACGACGACCTTGGAGCTGCCCAGCATCCCGGCACTGGTGAGCTTGTCCACGTTGTAGATCTCGGTGAACCGGCGACCATTATCGGGGGTGCGGTAGTTCTGGAACTCCGCCAACGTCTGGTCCGCCAGGTTGTTGCGGTCCACCAGGAACAGGACCCGGTTGAACCCGCCATGCTTCAGCAGCCGGTATGCGGTGGTCACCGCCGCGAAGGTCTTGCCAGCCCCGGTGGCCATCTGCACCAGAGACAGGTCAAACCGCTGCTCCGCAAGGGACCGCTCAATTCCGCTGATCGCGGTGATCTGGGCCGGGCGCAGCATCTTGGTGTCCAGCTCCGGCATCGCTATGACCTTGCCACGCCAGGTCGCGTGTTCCGGATCCGCTTGAGCGTCACGTAAGGTGCGGGCCAAAGTCGATGGCTGCGGGAAGGCGAAGACGCGCCGGGCTCTGGGGTTGGGGTCGTAGCCGTTGGTGAAGTGGGTCTCTGAACCGCTTGCCTCGAACACGAAGGGAAGACGGCCATCCGTTGTCACCGCCTTGAGGCGGACCTCGGCAGGCAACCCCTCGGCATACATCGAGCTCTGCCACTCCACCCCCGACAGTGTTGTGCCAGCGGGCTTGGCCTCGATAACCCCGACGGCTTTCTGGTCGACGTAGATCAGGTAGTCCGCCCGGCCACCCCTTTTGAGGGTATCTCTGCTGGTCAGTGGGTCGTCCGGTTCGCGTTTACACCGCGCTGTCGTCGGTTCGAGCCCGGCCGGGCCCACGTGCATCACCGCAGGACAGAGGCCTTCAGAGCCCTGCGGACTTCGGTAGCAGGAGTGTGACTTCGCCTCCAGTTCGTAGAAGAGTCTGCGGCGCTTTGGCCAATGACGTCGAAGAGATCCCCGAGCCGCTAGTGCCGGCAGAGTTGCTCAACTCGCCCTCAGCGTCCTCGATATTCTCGGCCTCGCACATTCGCTGGAGGGCAGCGTCGAAAACACGGCGGATGCGAGCAACGCGGTCCGTGACGTCCTCGGGCATCATCGTCCGGCGGCTATGGCCTACGGATGCGTCTGGTGGAAGGCCATTGCGCATCCCCCGACGACAGCGCAGCGCCCGCCTTGTCCGTCGAAGTGGGCGCTAGCGTATTCGGTCAGAGCGTGGTAGCGCTCCATCGCTGCAGCGGCCTTCCGAACGCCGCGCCGCGCAGCTCCCGGATCGAGTTGGACAGGTCGACGGCTTGGTCGATGGTCAGGCGGACGTTGATCGCAAGGTCGAGGCCAATGAACGGCTCCGCATCGGCTGGTGCTTGGACGAGCCATGCGCCAGCCGTGCCGGTGCCGAGGACGATGCTGACGCACTTGCCGCCATCGGCTTGCGGTTCGTGCTCGTCACACCAGGGCTTGTGGATGATGGTGCTCATGCCGTCGCTGCCGCGCGCTGCTCTATGTGGTCGAGNAGCTGTGCCTTGCGGTCGTCGTCCCGCGCGTTGTAGATGGCGAGGATTTCTGCGGTGATCTGGCCCACACCGCTGGCCACGTTGTCCTGGATGATGGTGCTCATGATCGTTCACCTTTCACAAAGGTTGATCGGTCTGGGCTCTGGTCGGAGCTCATAACTCCCGGCTGGGGTCGTTCTGTCTGTGTGTAGACCCATTTCGGGACAATTGCCATAGATGGGACCGGTATTCGCGACTGACTTGAGTCGTCTTGGTCCACAGCGTTCGGACGTGACAACTGAGGCACCTCGACACCGTGACGCCATGAGCAAAGAACCGACTCCCGTCCGCTGACACTCGCCCGCGTGGTGCTGGCGGCGCTGCTTCTCGGCGGATCTGTCGACGTCCTTGTCGAGGACTTGCGCCAGAGGTTGGCGCGCAAGACGTGGCCGATAGTCGTGGAGATCGTCGAGGTAACGGGCGAAGAGATGTTCACGGAGCGTCTGGCGAGCCGGCCAGAGGTCGAGGCGCTCTTCGTGCAAGGGCTCGAAGCCGCGATGCCGACAGAACAGGAGGCGAAGCGGCTGCCGTCGCGGGTGCCCACAAAGACGAGATCCTCGGCACCCTTCCCAGCGATGGCCGCGGCGACCTGCTCGACCAAAGGATGCCGGCAGCGGAACGACGCGCTCCTGACCCAGTCTCAGATGAGGGTGACCCACGAAGTCTTCGAACCGGCAGGAGCCCTTCCAGCCGTCTCGGAGGCTCTGAAGACTCAGACCGTCGAGGTCGTCGACGGTTTCCCCAGCATGGGGATGGCGCGCCCAGACCAGCTTCAGCTCGGGGTGCGGCAAAGCGATGCCGGCGATGGGTGGTCAGTCAATGGCATTGCGGGTCATCATGGTCAGATTTCGACTACTCAGTCTGGAGGACCCCAGCCAGTTCGGCGTCCAGGAACCGCTGACCGTGGTCGGCTCACCGATGGCATAGAGGGGGTTGCATTCTGTGGGTTGCCTGTCGAACCGACCAACGTCGGCAAGCAGACCCACCTGTTGCGAGAGGGCATCTACCGATCTACCCTTATAAGTGCACATGGAAGGAGGTGGTTGGCCTAGTGAACAACCAAAGGACGTGTGAGGTGACTGCGCACTAGCCCAGCCGTCGCCGACCGCCTCCTCGGGCAATCGGCAACCGGGCGAAGTCTGGTGACAGCACTTCATGCAGGCACCGCAGCCCGCGAGGATGTGCGACCCGTCTGACGCACCCTGGTTCACCCAGACCTCGCGGGCTGTTTAACGCCCTTCCGGGCGTTCTGTCGGACTGGACCTCAGCGTCCGGGAGGTACTGGCCAACCTGGCCGGCATCCAAGAAACCGTCCTGCTCTACCCCACCGGGAACAAAGGCCGGCCCCGCGCCCAACGCATCAGAGAGTGAATTGAGGAGTGGCAACGATATATTTGCCATGTGATCCCCCTTCCCCTGCGCGAGGTCGTGGCCGCGCTCGAGCGCATATATCCGCCACATACCGCATCGTCATGGGACCGCGTCGGACTGGTGAGCGGTGACCTGGATCAGTCGGTCTCGACAGTCCACTTCGCCGTCGATCCCACGCTCGCAGTGATCGAGGAAGCACGGGTCGCTGGCGCAGACCTGTTGATCACTCACCATCCGCTCCTGTTGCGCGGGGTGCACAGTGTGGCCACCACCAGCGCCAAAGGCGCGTCGGTCACCGCCTTGATCGTGAACGACATTGCCCTGTATATCGCGCACACCAATGCCGATGTGGCCTCACCCGGGGTGTGTGATGCCCTCGCCAGCGCGTGCGCTCTGGTCGACGTGCAACCTCTGCAGGTCGTTGACGGTATGGGCCATGGCCGGGTCGGCTCGCTGGCCCTGAAGGTCACGTTGCGCGAGTTCGTGCAGCAGCTGAGCATGGTGCTCCCGAAGGCCGTGGGCGGGATCCGGGTGGCGGGTCCGGCCGAGGCACTGGTGTCTCGAGTGGCGGTGGTCGGGGGATCGGGCGACGACTGCTTCGATGCCGTGCGGGCCAGCGGAGCCGACGTCTACGTCACCGCGGATCTGCGTCATCACCCGGTGCTGGAGGCCCGTGAAGAGGCTCGTGGGGGCACGCCATACCTCGTTGATGCCGGCCACTGGGCGAGCGAGTGGCTGTGGCTGCCGAGTGTGCGTTCGGAGTTGCTGCGCGCTCTGGCCGGACGAGGTACTAGTTTGAACACTCACATCTGCACACTGCGCACTGACCCGTGGGACTTCGTGATCGGAGCCGCCACGAGCAACAACACCGGAGGTACGTCCTGAAAGCCGATACGAGCCGCCAGTGGCGTTTGCTGGACCTGCAGGGGCTGGACACGCGACTGGACCAGATCGCGCATCGCAAGGCAACCCTGCCCGAGCTTGCCCAGCTGCGCGTTCTTGACGCTGAGCTGTCCGTCCTGAACGATGATCTGGTCCGGGCCCGAACGGCCCTGCAGGATGTCCAGCGCGAGATCACCAAGGCCGACACCGACGTACAGCTTGTGCGCGAACGCACCACACGCAACCAGGCTCGGATGGACGCAGGTCAGGGAACCGCGAAGGACATGCAGGCCCTGCAGCACGAGGTCGACTCGCTCGCTCGGCGCCAGTCCGCCCTCGAGGACGTCGAGCTCGAGGTGATGGAGCGCGCCGAAGGTCTGGCCGCTGAGGTCAGCAGGCTCGAGGCCGCCAGCATCGGGATGACCGCCCGAGCTGACGGGTTGAAGGCAGTGCGCGACAAGGCAGTTTCCGAGCTGGACGCCGAAGTCGAACAGATCGTTCGTTCCCGGGCCGACGTCGTCGCCGGCGTGGGCGATGAGCTCGTGGCCCTCTACGAGAAGATCCGCGCGTCCAGTGGCGGCATCGGGGCGGCGGCGCTGCGTCATCGCCGTTGTGAGGGATGCAACCTGGAGCTCAACCAGGTGGACATCAACAGGTTCACGGCTGCCGCGCCGGACGAGGTGCTTCGCTGCGAGGAGTGCCGCCGCATCCTGATCCGTACCGCCGAGTCTGGTATCTGAGGAGGCGTCGTGGGCGGACGTCGACTCGTGGTCGAAGCAGATGGCGGATCACGCGGCAACCCTGGCGAGGCTGGCTACGGCGCGCTGGTGCGCGATGCGGCCTCCGGTGAGGTGATCGCTGAGCGGGCCGGGTCTGTGGGAGTCGCCAGCAACAACGTCGCCGAGTACTCGGGCTTGGTCGCCGGGTTGACGGCGGCCTGCGACATCGACCCCGGCGCCGAAGTTTCGGTCCGGCTGGACTCCAAACTTCTGGTCGAACAGATGACCGGGCGCTGGAAGATCAAGGCCCCTGACCTGCGACGCCTGGCGCTGGTGGCCCGCGAGGTGGCGGCTGCCCTCACCGCCGCCGGGGGGTCGGTGACCTACAGCTGGATCCCGCGCGCTGAGAACTCTGCCGCCGATGCGCTGGCCAACGCGGCCATGGACGGCGCGTCCGTGAAGTGGACCAGCAGCACCGCCGGCCCTGACGTTGTCCTGGACCCGGACACGGGCAAGCCCACGAGGATCGTGCTGGTGCGCCATGGTGTCACCGACTTCACCGTTACGGGCAAGCTTGACGGGCGGGGAGGTTCTAACCCTTTTCTGAATGCCGGGGGCAGGGGTCAGGCCCGTGCCGCTGCCGAGGGAGTCCGTGCGTTCATCGGCGACACAGCGGCGAGAGTGATCACCTCGAGCCTGCACCGCGCAGTCGAGACGGGTGCCGCGATAGCCGGCGAACTTGGCGTGCGGGCGCAGATCGACGCCGACTGGGATGAGCAGAACTTCGGAGACTGGGACGACGAGAGCGTGGGCGACCTGGCAAACCGCCATCCGCAGGAGCTACTTCGGTTTCGCAACGACCCGCGCTACTGCCGACCCGGCGGTGAGGCGCATGCCGATCTTGAGGTTCGCGTGCTGGCCGCGTTCGAGCGGGCGACGGGAGCCGGGGGCACGGTTGTCGTGGCAACTCACCGCAAGCCGATCATAACGGTGCTCGCACACGTGCTGGGAATTCCGCACGAGCGCATCTGGCGGCTGGCCACCGCGCCGGCGTCCCTGACGTCGGTCGAGGTCTGGGCAGATGGCGGCGCGTCGGTCGCCTTCGTCAACGACACCAACCATCTGCGCTGACCGACGTTCGACTGTGGAATCCTTGCCTCATGAATGAGCAACAGGGCCAACGATCAGTCATGAGCTATGCCGGGGACGTAGATCCCTCGGATGCGTATGTGGAGCTACAAGCTGACGCCGACGCTGTCCTGGTCGACGTGCGGACCAACGCGGAGTGGAGCTACGTCGGACTGCCAGATCTCACGCAGATCGGCAAGTCAGTCATCTTCCTTGAATGGCAACATTTTCCGGACGGCACTGTGAACGGGCGCTTCATCGAGCAACTGCGTGAAGCGGGCGTGCGCGAGGGCAACCCCATCTACTTCCTGTGCCGCTCGGGTGCGCGATCGGCCGCAGCGGCCAAGGCCGCGACGGCTGCGGGGCTCGGACCGGCGTACAACGTCTCTGATGGCTTCGAGGGCCACCTGGGCCAGGACGGTCACCGCACCGTCTCGGGGTGGAAAGCCGCGGGACTGCCATGGAGGCAGGGATGAGCGAGCTGCGTCCGGACACACTGGCGGTTCGCGGCGGTCTGGCCCGCAGTGCCTTTGACGAGACCTCTGAGGGTCTTTTCCTGACCTCGGGCTACGTCTACGCCTCGGCGCAGGAGGCGGAGGCAGCGTTCAAGGACGAGATCGACCGCTTCGTGTACTCGCGCTATGGCAACCCAACGGTGGCGATGTTCCAGGAGCGGATGCGTTTGCTCGAGGGCGCTCAGGCGTGCTTCGCTACGGCGACCGGCATGTCCGCGGTCTTTGTCGCCCTGTCCGCACTCTTGGGCAAGGGCGACCGGGTTGTCAGCTCACGAGGCCTCTTCGGCTCCTGTTTCGTGATTCTTGACGAGATCCTGCCGCGCTGGGGCGTGGAGACCGTCTTCGTGGATGGGACCAACCTCGACCAGTGGCGCGAGGCGCTGTCGGAGCCGGCTGCGGCGGTGTTCTTCGAGTCGCCCAGCAACCCCATGCAGGAGCTCGTCGACATCGCTGCTGTTTGTGATCTCGCTCATGGCGCGGGCGCAAAGGTGGTCGTGGACAACGTCTTCGGCACCCCGGTCTTCTCCAAGCCGCTCGAGCAGGGCGCTGACGTCATCGTCTATTCGGCGACCAAACACATTGACGGCCAGGGCCGGACACTGGGTGGGGCGATCCTGGGGACCTCTGAATTCATCGATGGCCCGGTAAAGAACCTGATGCGCCATATCGGTCCGTCGATGTCGCCCTTCAACGCCTGGGTGCTGCTCAAGGGTCTGGAGACCCTGTCGCTGCGGGTTGACCGGATGTCCACCTCGGCGCTGGAGCTCGCGCGGGCGCTGGAGGCCCACCCGAAGGTCTCGCGCGTGATCTATCCGTGGCTGGAGTCGCACCCGCAGCACGACCTCGCCAGGGCGCAGATGTATGGCGGTGGGACGGTTGTGACCTTTGAGGTGTCGGGTGGCAAGGACGAGGCGTTCGCGGTGATGAACGCCCTTGAGATTGTAGATATCTCGAACAACCTGGGCGACGCGAAGTCGATGATCACGCACCCGGCCACGACCACGCACCGGCGTCTGGGGCAGCAGGCACGCGCCGCCGTCGGCATCACGGACGGCGTCCTGCGGGTCTCGGTAGGCCTCGAGGACGTTCGCGACCTCGTCGAGGACTTCGAGCGCGCTCTCGGGTGAGGGGCGAGCTCAGTTGACGTCACCGGCGCGGTGAGGTGGCAAAGGCCGACTTACCGCTGGCTCAGGGTCGATCATTGCGACTTCAGCCGAGCGCGAGCGCCACGGTTGCGGCGAGGGTCGCGGCGAGCGCGCACACCGCGCCCTGACAGGCGAATCGCTACAGCGAGATCGCGATCTCGGCCCGACGACATCGCTCCCTCCACAGGATCGTGGCCAGCGATGCCCAGATGGTGACCAACGGTCCCGCGTTGACCCCGATCAAGAGGGCCATCAGCCGGTGCGGGTCGTTGTCGGTCACGGACTCCAGGGCTAGATAGGCCGGTAAGTTGTTCGTCACGTTGGCGGCGCCCGCACCCAATGCATTGACGCGCAACAGGTCGGAGACTCCGTTGCCGGTGCCGACCCAGCTGGCGAGCAGGTCGCGCAGGCCATGTCCCAGCGCGAGGTCCACCGTGACGAACAACACGCTGACCCCCACGACGATGAGCCAGGGGACCTTGACTGTGCGCAGGAGAGGAGGGTTGCGCACCAGGAGGGTGCCGACCAGGACGAGAGCCGCAGCCGATGCCGGGATGGCAGGGGTGATGCCGCTGACGAAGGCGGGCCCGAGCCCAATGCACACCGATGCGGCCACGATGAGCAATGTCCGGTCGTGGGGTGATGCGGGAGCCTCGGGGCGGTAGCGCCCCTGGAGGTCGCGCAGGTGGATGACCGCCAGCACGACCACGGTGGCCCCGATGGCTGCCATCGCGGGCCACAGGGCTAGCGAGATGTACCCCGAGTAGCCCAGTCCCAGAGCCGAGAACCTGTGCAGCGCCAACAGGTTGGTTAGGTTGGACACGGGCAGGAGTAGGGAGGCGGTGTTGGCGAGCCAGACGGTGGTCATGGCGAAGGGCAGCGGGTTCAGCCGCAGCTGACGGGCGACCGCGATCACCACCGGGGTCAGCAGCACCGCGGTGGTGTCGAGGCTGAGAACGATGGTCGACAGGCACGAGAGTACGACGATAAGCAGCCACAACACCCAGGTGCGGCCGTGGCCCGCGCGGGCGGCCCAATGTCCGGCAATGTCGAACACCCCGGCGGCGTCGGCGATTTCGGCTACCACAGTGATGGCGATCAGGAAGATCAGGACCGGGCCGACCCGGATCGCCAGGTCGGTCAGGACCGCCCCCGGAGCGGTGGTCACTGGACCCGGGTGTCGAGGATCCACGGCCGGCCCGGGCGGGCCGGCTCGGTCAGCGTCGTCTCGAATCTGCGGGCCACGACCCGGTGGAGAGCCTGCACCGTCTTGGCGTCAACGCCTGCCTCGCACACGTACCGGGCCACCAGGCCGCGGGTGTGCTTGGCCATGTGCGTGGCGCCCGGGACACGTACCTGAACCCATCGATCGGCGAGATCGCCGTCGGGGACCCAGGCCGTGGCATACGTGCTCGAGCGGCAGTCGATGATGACGCCCCGACGTGCTGCGAGCGGGAGCACGGCGCTGAGAGGAGCGCGCCATGCGGACGCCAGGGGACCGATCCCGCCGAGGTTTACGCCCATGGACAGGCGGTACGGGGGGATCTTGTCGGTCGGACGCAGGGCCCCATACAAGGCTGAGATGACGACCAACCAGCGGTTGGCGCGGCGTCGGGTCGCTGAGTCCATCGAGGGGAGGCCGAGGGCCTCATAGAGAACGCCGGTGTAAAGGTCGGCAACCGCCACGGCCGGCGCAGAGTCCAGGGCGATGTTGTGGGCGATGTCTGTGCGAAGGCTGTCGCTGACTCCCAGCAAGGCCGGGGCGTCGGCTTGCGCGCTGACCCGGGCCAGGGCGTGCGCCACTGCCGTGCGGGTTGGGGCGAGTTCGGGGAAGGAGACGAGCTCCGGGTTGGCGGGCTTGCCCCGGGCACGCCCGGTCTTGGACTCTGAGGGGGGAAGCAGGATGAGCACTCATGCAGGGTAGGCGAGCCGAGCACGGGCCTTGCGCCGAAGTGCTGGCTAGGGTGAGATTCATGTCGATGCGACCGGTCAACCTCGTGACGGACGAGCGCCAACAAAGTGGTTGGGGTGCGCAGCACCCCGAGCTGGGCGAGGTGTTCGATGCGGTGCGCGCCGAGCTCAAGGTTCCCGGGGACTTCCCGCCGGAGGCCATCGCCGAGGCACGTGCGCGGGCCGCCGGAGCATCACTGCCTTCGCGTGACGAGACCTCGGTGCCGTTCCTGACGGTTGGGCCAAGGGCGTCCAGAGACCTTGATCAGGCGATGTATATCGAGCGCGCCGGTGAGGGGTACCGCGTTCGTTATGCGATTGCCGACGTCACCCCCTTCGTCAGACCCGGTGGCGAGATCGACATCGAGTCGTTCAAGCGAAGGCAGGCCGTCTACGCCCCCGACCGCTGCACCCCGCTTTACCCGGAGCAGCTCAGCCGGGACGCCGCCAGTCTGCTCCCGAACCAGGTTCGCGCCGCCTTCGTCTGGGACATCCAGCTCGACTCCGATGGCGAGGGCACCTCGGTCGAGGTCTATCGGGCCATGGTGAGCAGTAAGGACCGGTTCGACTACTCGCAGGTCCAGGACGCGGTGGATCGCGGGACCGCAGACGAGCGCCTCAGCATGCTCAAGGAAGTCGGCGAACGACGGATCGCCATGGAGTGGGCCCGTGGCGGGGCGAGCCTGCCCATCCCCGAACAGGACGTCAGCCTCGACGCGGACGGCCACTACGTCATGGCTTTGCGTCCACCCCTGCCCGCGCAGGACTGGACCGTCCAGATCTCGCTGATGATCGGGATCGCTGCCGCAGAGATGATGCTGCACGCTGAGGTTGGCATCCTGCGCACGATGCCCGAGCCGGACCCCCACGTGGTCCAGCGCTTCCGTCGCCAGGCCCGGGCGTTGGGGGTCACCTGGCCCGCGGAGACGTTGTATGGCGAGCTGTTGCGTTCGCTGGACCGCACGAACCCCAGACATTTGGGGCTGATGCACGAGGCGACGTGGCTGTTCAGCGGAGTGGGCGCGGGCTACTCCTTCTTCGATGGTGGGGTGCCCGAGCAGACGATGCACGCGGTCGTGGCTGCTCCGTATGCACACGTGACGGCTCCGCTTCGCCGCCTCGTCGACCGCTTCGCCCTGGTGGTCTGCGAGTCCATCTGTCATGACGTCCCGGTGCCGGACTGGGTGCGCCAGGGGTTGCCCGTCATGCCCGAGATCATGACTGCCTCGGATCGGTTGGCGGCCGCCGTGGAGCGTACGTGCGCCGATGCCGTCAAGGCGGCAACCTTGCGCCACCGCGTGGGTGAGACCTTCCGTGGCTCCATCGTTGACGTCGCCTCGGACGGTGCTCTGGTGCAGATCAGCGACCCCACGATCCTGGCCCCGGTGGCGGGAAGGTGCTCTGCAGGAGCCGAGGTCACGGTTAGGCTCATCGAGGCTGATGTGGCCAGGTGCAGCGTGCGCTTCCAGAAGGAGAGTGGGTGAGGTCGTAGTGACGCGAGCGAGTCTCGTCCGGCTGGTAGCCACAGACCTTGACGGCACCTTGTTGCGCAGTGATGGTCTGTGTTCTGGGCGGACGCGGGCTGCACTGGCCGCCGTGGAGCGTGCGGGCATCCAGGTAGTGCTTGTGACTGCGCGACCACCACGGTGGCTGCACGATCTCGCTGATCTCGTGGGCGAGCACGGGCTCGCCCTGTGTGGCAACGGGGCGTTCGTCTACGACGTTCGCAGCCGACAGGTCCGCGACGAGCATTGTCTAGCGGCCGCAGACGTCTTGAAGATTGCCGTTGACCTGAGAAACGCATTGCCAGGGGTGGTCTTTGCCGTTGAGAGCCGCCTTGGCTATCGGCGGGAACGGGACTTCCTGGACGAGTACACGACACTCCAGGACGTTTCGGCTGCGACGCTCGAAGAGCTGCTCGACCCGTTGCCGGGCAAGGTTCTGGCCAGGTGCGACGGCGTGCCCGCCCTGCAGTTTCACCGGATAGTTGACGAGCTCGTCGGCGATCGGGGGGTCGTCTCCTACTCGGGCGCCCCAGGGCTCGCGGAGATCACCGCAGCCGGTGTGACCAAAGCCGCCGCGCTGGGGGACTGGTGCACAGCCCAGGGCATCGACTCCGCGGACGTCTATGCATTTGGTGATATGCCCAACGATCTGCCCATGCTCAGGTGGGTGGGCCGGTCGTTCGGTGTCGCGAACGCACACCCGGATGTTCTCGACATGGTCGATGAGGTGTGTCCCTGCAATGACGACGATGGGGTCGCCCAAGTGCTGGAGGCGCTGTTGGCGGGCATTGACCAGAGAACCACGGGCATTGCAGTGGCCGGCGCTTAGACCAGCCGTGCGGCATACCTGCGAGGTCCGAGGACCTATGCTGGATCACGGATGAGTCGGTCAGACGGTCGCGTCGATGCTGTGACCCCGGGTTCCGGGCAACGCACATCGCCGAGGAACGTCCGGGCTTCGCAGGGCAAGGTGATGGCTAACAGCCACCCGGGGCGACCCGCGGGACAGTGCCACAGAAAACAGACCGCCACGATGAACCATCCGGCTTCGGCCGGACAGGCATCGGGGTAAGGGTGAAACGGTGGTGTAAGAGACCACCAGCACTCCAGGTGACTGGAGTGGCTAGGTAAACCCCACCTGAAGCAAGGTCAGACAGCAAGCGTTCGAGGGCGGCCCGCCCGAGCTTGCGGGTAGATCGCTAGAGGTGCTCGGCAACGGGTACCCGAGATGGATGACCGTCCGTCGCGTGCTGGCAACGGCGCGCGATGACAGAACCCGGCGTACCGACCGACTCATCCACTTTTAGGCCTCTGACCTGCACGTTTACCTCTCGGCGACGACGCTAGTCCGCAGGGAGTCCGCAAGAAATCCCGTCAAGACGAGATCCACGGCCTCACGAGTGCGGTCGTCAGAGTCCGGCCATAGGTGCGAGTAGGTGTCCAGAGTCTCGGCAGCGTTGGCATGACCTAGGCGCGCCTGGACCGTCTTGACCGACTCCCCGTGACGGATCAGCAGGCTCGCGTAGTAGTGCCTTAGGTCGTGGAAGTGCAGTCCATCGAGCTCGACCGACTTCGTGACCCGCCGCCACATGGTGCCGAAGTTGGACCGCCGGATCATGTCGCCGGTCTCGTTCGTGAAGATCAAGTCCACGGCGGGGAAGGCCGCGAGGTGAGCCGCGAGGCCGTCAACGACGACGGTCGGCAGCGGGATCACCCGGACGCTGGCCGCAGTCTTGGGAGGCCCGAAGTGGGGCACCCGTCCCGAGATGCCCACGAGCTGCCGATCGACCGTCAGAGAGCGTCGCAGGAAGTCGACCCGATCGAGCGTGAGGCCGAAGACTTCGCCCTGGCGCATCCCGGTCCCGACAGTGAGAAGGACGAGGCCCCGGTAACGCTCCGGCATGGCCTCCACGAGCGCTCGAACCTGCTCGGTGGTGATCGGCTCCACCTTGCGCTTTTCGACCTTTGGCAGTCTCGTCCCGACGCAGGGTGAGGACGCCAGGCGCCTGTCTGCAACAGCAGACTTGAAGATGGCAGACAGCACCCGGTGAGCAACGCCCACCGTCGCGGGGGAGAGGGGGCGACGAGATCCAGCCCTCGGGACTGTGGACAGCCGCTTCACGAGCGACTGCACATCGGATGGCAGCACACTGGAGATGGGCCGATCACCGAGCACCGGGTAGACGTGCCGACGCAGGATGCCCTCGACCTGGACGACCGTGCCCTCACGGTGGACCTGAGCGGCTCGCCACTGTTCGGCATACTCGCGAACGGTGACCCGACCGGCCTTGGGGTCTACGTACTGCCCAGTGACGACGCTCGCCGTCGTCTCGTCCAGCCAGCGCTGAGCATCCACCTTGCGAGTGAAGTGTCGCGAATGTTCCCTGCCACCCTCGTCGCGATAGCGCGCTCGCCACTGCCCGTTTTCGCGCTTCTTGATGCTCGCCATGTCGCCTCCTGAAGGATCTGTGGCGCGGAGTCCGGAACGACGAGATCGAGGAGCCAGTCCTCAGCCCTTAGGCGTACACCAAACCGTCGTGCGGGGGAAGGTGTAAACGGACGCATCGATAATGCCGAGTTGTAGACGGGTGCTGTGCAACGCCGAGACGCAGATGCCTTCCGGCGTGGGCGGCTGCCTTGATGGCGGTTGATTCTTCCCGTCCGTCATGTCTAGCCCTGAATGACCTGAGCCATGCGCAGGCCACTTCACAGAGTGACGGCCCGGTGGCCGAGCCGGACTCAGACCGCAGGATTTCGCGTACGCTCCGGTCAGAGTCCGGGAGCCAATCGAGTTGGCGGCGCTCGCCGTGTGTGCTCC
>JGI24129J20441_1000313_pt1 | contig 14540 bp, 14 predicted proteins | sample BarGraNGADG00211_FD_20441 | JGI IMG/M metagenome (IMG submission 20441) | reverse complement strand
CGGGGACCTGCCGGGCATCACGGCCCGCCTGCCTTACCTGCGCGACCTCGGCGTGGACGCCGTCTGGCTCTCACCGTTCTATGTCTCACCACAGGCGGACGCCGGGTATGACGTCGCCGACTACCGCGACATCGACCCGCTCTTCGGCACGCTGGCCGACGCCGACACTCTGCTGGCCAAGGCCCACGACCTCGGTCTCAAGGTCATCGTTGACCTCGTCCCGAACCACTCCTCCGACGAGCACCCGTGGTTCCAGGCCGCGTTGGCTGCCGAGCCGGGCAGCCCCGAGCGGGACCGCTATGTGTTCCAGGACGGCCGTGGCCCCCACGGGGACCTGCCGCCCAACAACTGGCTGTGCGTCTTCGGTGGCGCGGCCTGGACCCGGGTCAAGGCCGCCGACGGCACGGATGGCCAGTGGTACCTCCACTTGTTCGCGGCCAAGCAACCTGACTTCAACTGGGAGAACCCGCAGGTCCGCGCGGAGTTCGAGGACGTACTGAAGTTCTGGCTCGACCGGGGCGTCGACGGCTTCCGGGTCGACGTCGCCAACGCTCTGATCAAGCAGGCGGGGTTGCCCGACTGGGACGAGCCGTTGCACATCCTCGGTGACGCCGACGGAGTGCCGCACGATCACCATGGCAAGAAGCCCCCGATGTGGGACCAGGAAGGCGTCCACGAGGTCTACCGGGTGTGGCGTCAGATCCTCAACTCCTACAACCCGATCGAGGCGGCCGGCTACTCGGACGACAACGACCGCATCCTCTGCGCTGAGGCGTGGGTCGACTCCCCTGAGCGTCTCGCCCGCTACGTCCGCGAGGACGAGATGCACCAGGCGTTCAACTTCGAGTTCCTGCAAGCGCAGTGGCGGGCACCTGACCTGCGCGAGGCCATCACCAAGTCACTCACGGCGGCAGACTCGGTCGGAGCCCCCACCACCTGGGTGCTTTCCAACCATGACGTGGTGCGCCACGCCTCCCGGCTCGGACTCCCCGTGGGACCCAAGCGCCCCAACGGAATTGGTATCGGTGACCCGCAGCCGGACGCAGCCCTCGGCCTGCATCGAGCGCGAGCGGCCACCGCGCTGATGCTGGCCCTGCCGGGCTCCTCCTACGTCTACCAGGGCGAGGAGCTGGGGCTGCCCGACTCCACCGACATGCCCGACGACGTCCGACAGGACCCGACGTGGCCACGCAGCGGGCACAGCGAGCGGGGCAGGGACGGCTGCCGGGTGCCGATGCCGTGGGAGGCCGACAAACCGTCATACGGCTTCGGCCCCTCTGACCAGACCTGGCTGCCACAGCCGGCGTCCTATGCGGCGCTTGCCGTCGACCGTCAGGTTGGCGCCCCGGACTCAACCCTCGAGCTGTATCGCGCACTGCTGGCCACTCGTCGCGAGCGAGGGCTCGGTGCGGGTTCGCTGAGCTGGCTGGAGGGCTACGGCGACGACGTCGTGGCGCTCGTCAACGAGCCGGCCACGGGTGAGCGCGTACTGGTCATCTGCAACCTCGGCGCTGAGCCGGTGGCACTGCCCCCGGGCGCGCAGGCCCTTGTGTGCAGTGGCCCGCTGACCTCGGAGGGACTGATACCCACCGAGACCACCGTCTGGCTGAGCGCGTAGCCCGGAACGAGCCGATGACCCCGTGACGTCTACAATCCGCCCGGACCGACAGCAGGAGCGACCCAGCGGTCCTATGGGGTCGGTCTACCGGCTGCTGACCGTCGCACTGCTGGCTCTGGTCACCGTCATCGCCTTCGAGGCCATGGCCATCTCGACCGCGATGCCCGCAGTGGCCAGGGACCTCGACGCCGTGCGGTCGTACGGGCTCCCGTCCTCCTTCATGCTCACCGCGATGCTGCTCGGCATCGTCCTGGCCGGAGTGTGGTCGGACCTGCGCGGACCGCTCCCCTCGCTGTTCGCCGGCCAGCTGCTGATGGCAGCTGGCTCGGCGATGGCGGGGCTGGCCCCGACGTTCGCCGTGCTCCTGGCCGGACGGCTGGTGGCCGGCCTCGGCGCCGGGCTCATCGTGGTCGCGCTCTACGTCGTGATCGGCCGTGCGTATCCGGATGCCCTGCGTCCCAGGGTCTTCAGCTGGGTCTCGGCCGCCTGGGTGCTCCCCTCGGTGATCGGCCCGCCGGTGGCCGGATGGCTGACCTCAACCTGGTCCTGGCGCTGGGTCTTCCTGCTCGTGATTGCGCCCATCGCAGTGACGTTTGCCGTGGTGAGCACGCAACGCGACCGGATCACGGGAGGATCCACGGCCGATGGCGCACGGCCCGACCACACAAGGACCGATCGGCAGGCTGACCGGTCCGGGCATCGCCGGCTCGCACTGCTCGGCCTCGGCGTCTCAGTCTCGGCCGGTGCCATGCAGTGGGGCTCCACCCAGCTCTCGGCCACCCAGGCCCTTCCCGTCATGCTCAGTGTGCTGGGACTGGTCGGTATCGCGGCAACCGCCCCGCGGCTCGTCCCGGCCGGCACGTTGCTTATGTCCCGTGGGCTGCCATCGGTCATGATGAGCCGGTTCCTGCTGACCGCCTCCTTCAACGGCGCCCTGACGTTCATCCCGCTCATGCTCGTCAACGAGCGGCATCTCAACCTCACGACCGCCGGCATCATGCTCACCGTCGGAGCGCTCGGCTGGTCGTTCGGCTCCTTCGTCCAGGGTCACCATGCACTGAACAACCGCCGGTCCGAGCTCATCGTCGCAGGGGGCGCGTCGCTGGCTCTCGGCATCCTCCTGCTTGCCGCGATCGCCGCCTTCGGATTGCCCTCCTACCTGGTGGGGCTTGCTACCGCTCTGTCCGGCCTGGGCATGGGGCTGGCCATGTCATCGACCTCGGTGCTCTCCCTCTCCCTCTCACCGGTCAGCGACCACGGCCGCACCTCCTCGTCACTGCAGGTGTCCGACGTCCTCGGGAGCGTTCTGGGGATCTCGGCGGCAGGCGCGGTGTTCGCCGCGATGCACAACCCGCTCGGCTCGGACATCCGCGTGTTCGAGCTCATGTGGGTGTCCCTGGCAGCGGTCGCCGCCCTCGTGATGTTCGCCGGTCAACGCACCAGGACGTGACCAGTCGCGGTGGACAGCCGGGTCCAGCGACCATGGGCTGACACCCGCACAGTCTCTTGTGTCAGGAAGCCAAGGGCGTATGCCCCGAAGGCAGCTCCCGATGGCACCGGCGGGACCGTCCGCGAGTCTCGCGCCCACACGCGTTCCCGCATGGCCGCGACGGCCTGCACACCCGAACCCGCGGGAACGCCCTCGGTGATCTCGGCAATACCTTGGGTGGCAACGGTTCTGAGCTCCTCGGCGGTCAGTTCCCCCACAACCTCCCACCCACTGCGCGGAGGTGCCACGGCCGCCCAGCCGACCTGCACCGTGGCCGGTGGGATCAACAAGACAAAGGACCGACCCCGCGCGAGACGGTCGGACAAGCTGGCCAGTGACACGGTGGCGTCCACGTCAGCGGGTCCGGCCAGAGCCATGACCCTCATGCCGATGATCGCGCCCGTCCTCGCCGGGCCCTGTCCCGGAAGGACATCGACATAGGCGGCGAGCGCCATACCGTGGGACTGCAGGCGGATGGCGCCGTCGGAGTCCAGGGTCCGGGCACGCGCGACATACGTCCCCAGGTCCTCGAGCGTCTCGGAGTCATCGAACCTCAGCTCGACTATCACCTGGGCCGTTCGCGCCAGCGGAACGAGACCGGATCGCCAGACATGCCCTTGAGCACCGCCCGCTCGTCCGGACGCAGCCGACGAGGGCTTGCCGTGGCAAAGTCATAGGCCACCACCGTGGTCTCGGCCCGGGCATACAGCGTCGAGCCCACCTCAGCCGGATCGCACACCTCGTAGGCGAGGTTGAAGCTGGAACCAGAGATCTTGGTGGCCCACATGTCCACGCTGATCGGCGCGTGCCGGAAGTCCAGCGGCGCCAGGTACTCGATCTCGTGACGCGCGACGATCACGCCTTCATCGAGCAGGGTGCGATCCTGACCGAACCACTCCTGGAAGCCGATCACCCGGGCGTCCTCCAGAAGGCGCAGGAACTGGACGTTGTTGATGTGCCCGTAGGCGTCCATGTCGGACCATCTCAGCGGGACGTCGACACGGTACGGGCGCAGGCTCATGACGCCATCATCGCAGCCGGGCAGATATGGTCCCTTGGGTGACCACCCCTGAGAACGGCGCCACCCTCGGCCCCCTCGAGGACCTGCTCGACGTCCTCGACCTCAAGCCTGTCGGCTCCGCCCACATCACGATCTCGGCGGCTGCCGGCGCCTTGTCGATGGAATCCGACATCGGCGAGTCCGAAGCCGAGGTCTTCATCGGGCGCAGCCAGCCGATGCCACACGGCCGCGTGTTCGGGGGGCAGGTCCTCGCGCAGTCCGTGATCGCCGCCGGCCGGACAGTCAACGACCTCGAGGGCGCCCCGCGCAGGATCCACTCGTTGCACGGGTACTTCCTGCGCCCCGGGGACCCCGAACACCGGATCCGCTTCGCCGTGGAGCGGCTGCGCGACGGGCACTCGTTCTCGGTTCGCCGGGTTCAGGCGATCCAGAGCGGCAGGCCCATCCTGTCAATGATCACCTCGTTCCAGACCGATGCCGTGGGACTGGACCACCAAGACCATATGCCGGCCGCGCCGGACCCCGAGCGCATGGAGACCCTGGCCGAGGTATTCGCCGGACTGGACAACCCCCAAGCCAACTTCTGGTCGAAGGACAAGGCCATCGACCTGCGCCACGTCGAAGGGGCCATCTACATCCGCCCGGGGCGACAGCTTGCATCACAGCAAAGTGTCTGGCTCAGGGCCATCGGCCAGATGCCCGACGATCCGCTGGTCAACGCCGCAGTGCTGGCCTACTGCTCGGACTACTCGCTTCTCGAGCCGGTGCTTCGCAAGCACGGCCTCGCCTGGTCCGACCGCCGGCTGCGCGTGGCCAGCCTGGACCACGCGATGTGGTTCCACCGGCCCGGACGGGCAGACGACTGGACGCTCTACACCCAGTCCTCTCCATCAGCCTCGGGCGGACGCGGACTGGCAACAGGACGAATGTTCAACTCTGACGGCGTCCTGCTCGCGACGGTCGCGCAGGAAGGCATGATGCGCCTCAAGGATTCGTGACGGGCGACACGGTGGGCCGGCCTCGCGGACTAAGCGATCGCTTAGTAGGCTCGCGACATGCTTGACGGACTCGACCTCGATGCGCTGACGGGCTATCTCGCGCCGTTCAGCCGTACTGCGGGCGACGCCACGTCAGGATCCGGAGCAGGCACCGCACCCGGCCCGGGGCTGGCGCTGCGCGCCGAGCTCATCCAAGGCGGCAAGTCCAACCTGACCTATCGGCTCACTGACGGCTCGCACAACTGGGTGCTGCGCAGACCCCCGCTCGGGCATGTTCTGGCAACCGCCCACGACATGGCCCGCGAGTATCGGGTGATGTCGGCACTGGCTCCGACGCCGGTGCCTGTTCCGGCGATGGTGACCCTGTGCGAGGACCCCAGCGTGATCGGGGCGCCGTTCTATGTCATGGAGTACGTCGAGGGCTCGATCCTGCGTCGGACCAGGGACACCGACCAGCTGTCGGACCGCCAGCGAACGGCGTTGGCACATCAGCTCATCGACACCCTGGCCGACCTGCACGAGGTCGACCCGGCCAACGTGGGACTGAGTGACTTTGGCCACCCCGACGGTTTCCTGCAGCGGCAGGTGCGTCGCTGGACCCAGCAGCTGGAGCGGTCCCGATCCCGTGACATGCCAGGCTTTGACGACCTCGCAAATGGGCTGGCGACGAACATACCGGCGAGCCAGCGGGCCAGCGTGGTGCACGGGGACTACCGTCTCGACAACGTCCTGGTGGGACCTGATCAGGAGATCCTGGCCGTGCTGGACTGGGAGATGGCCACCTTGGGCGATCCGCTGTGCGACCTGGGCCTGCTGCCGGTCTATGCGGATCCGGTGCCCGGAGTCGTCGGCATCGTCTCGGATGGCATGGGCCCCCACAACGGCTTCCCGTCGATCGAGTCGCTCATCCAGAGGTATGCCGATCGTTCGGGTCTGGACGTCGGTCAGCTGTCCTGGTACACGGCCCTGGGATACTACAAGCTCGCTGTCATCTGCGAAGGCATCCACTATCGGTACGCCACCGGTCAGACCGTGGGCCCCGGCTTCGACCAGATCGGGACCATCGTCGCGCCGCTTGTCTCTGCCGGCCGCCGGGTCCTGACCTAATCCCATTGAGAGACCCAGTCCATTGACAGACCCCATCCCATTCATGCCAGCACAGTTCAACAATCCTTGGAGGCACCAGTGAACACCAAGAGCCAGCGGACCGCGATCGTCACCGGCGCAGCCCGCGGCATCGGAGCCGCCACCGCCGTCCGCCTGGCAATGGACGGCAACGCCGTGGCCGTCCTGGACCTGGATGGGGCCGCGTGTGCGCAGACGGTATCGGCTATCACCTCAGCCGGCGGCCGTGCCATCGCAGTGGCGGTCGACGTCAGCTCCCCCGAAGGGGTCGACGCTGCCGTGGCACAGGTCACGGCCGAGCTCGGCGCCCCGACCATCCTGGTCAACAACGCCGGGATCATCCGCGACAACCTGCTCTTCAAGATGCCGCTGGAGGACTGGGACGCGGTCATGAACGTCCACCTGCGTGGCGCCTTCCTGATGACCAAGGCCGTCCAGGGGCACATGACCGCGTCGAACTACGGTCGGATCGTCAACCTGTCCTCCACGTCCGCACAGGGCAACCGGGGTCAGGTCAACTACTCCGCCGCCAAGGCAGGCGTGCAGGGTTTCACCAAGACCCTGGCGATCGAGCTCGGCCCCTACGGCGTGACGGCCAACGCTGTGGCTCCTGGCTTCATCGCCACCGCGATGACCCGAGCGACCGCCAAGCGGATGAACATCTCGTTCGAGGACTTCCTGGCTGGCGCCGCGTCACAGATCCCGGTCGGGCGCGTCGGCCAGCCCGAGGACGTCGCGGCCACCATCTCGTTCCTGGCCAGCGAAGAAGCCGGGTACGTCTCGGGTCAGATCATCTACGTAGCTGGCGGTCCGAAGGACTGAACGGCCCGCTCTCCTGAGCTGACTGTGCCGAAGACCCTTACGACGGCAAGGACCTGGCCTGCCGTCGCATCCCCCTCAGCCAACGATCGGGGTCGGCGGCGCGACCGGCATACATGGCACCGACCTCGGGGTGGGGCAGGACCAGGAACTGCTCGGTCTCGATGGCAGCCAGCAGCGCTGCTGCGACGTCGTCCGCATCAATGGCCGACTCCTGCATGAGCGCCTTGCCGGCCGGCCCCGAGTCCTCCAGCATCTGGGTTCGCACGCCCTGCGGGCACACGGCATGCACTCGCACGCCCGCATCGGCATAGGTCATGAAGAGCCATTCGGCGTAGGCGAAGGCGGCGTGCTTGGTCACGGCATAGGGGGCGGCGCCGGGTATCGAGAGCAAACCCGCAGCCGAGACTGTCGAGACGAACATGCCGCGTCCCTTCTGGGACTGGACGTACACGGGCGCGGTGGTCGAGTCGGATCTTCGGTCGAGGTGTCTCACTTCCAAGGAAGTGAGACGCATGGCATCGTCGTTTGACGCCCGCGAGGTTCTATCGGACACACCTCCGGTCGGCCTATACGGACACAGCCCCTCGCGACACCACCGCTGACCTTGCGGCATGAGGGGGAGGGGATTCAGCAAGTGCGGCTTGCCGCCTGAGCAGGAGCTCTGTCGGTACCGTGGCGACGTCGAGAGTCGACAGGCCTTTCGGCGACGTGACATAGCCTTCGACGTCAGCCCAGGAGCAAGGGAGCAAGGAGAGTTGATGACTCCAGCGCCGAGGCTGTCACCCTTCTCGACTGCGAATCCGATCGGCACGATCTTTGGCTCGGTGGGGCACGGGATGTGGCTCGCGGCGACGTCGTCGCTCTGGCTTGATGCTGTGTTTTGCTTGCTCATCGTGTCGGTGATGGCTCGCGTCTACCGCGCGATCAGGTGGGCACCAATCGCTGCTGCAGGACTCGACCCTGTACGCCGATTCAGTGGCGTGGATCGTGCGGCAATCTTTTCGCGCGCTGGCGCACGGTGTGAGCGACACAGTTTGCTGTTCGGCCGGTGCCAGGAGACCGAGAAGCTGCATGCCGACCACGTCCACCCGCACTCGAAGGGTGGCAGCACGACNGTCGCGAATGGCCAAGTGTTGTGCTCGCGGCACAACAAACAGAAGGCCGCCCGGATCCCGTTCAACTGGGAGCTGCGGCGCTTGGAGAAGCAGCGAGCTTCGTACTTTCCGGCGGNCGACAACGGGGCAGTCGTCCGGCGCGCAAGTCGGAGAGCGCCTGACGGCTGGTAANCAGCGCAACGTGCCGTGCAGTTCATCCGCTTGCGAAGGCCATCAGTGCGGGCAGCCGCTGATCACCAGTTGCCGTTCTGCTATCGGGACGGTGGACGGTCGACAAAATACGACCGGACATGCCGATACGCCGATGGCGCGGCGCAGTGGTTGTGGCGTGACAAGACAATCAATTGTCGATCGTGTTTTCGCAAGCGCCCAGGTTTTCGATCTGGCGTCAGCGGGAGTCGCTGCCGCCGGAACCATTGGCGCGACCGGCTTCGAGCCGAGCCACCGGCACCCGGAACGGCGAGCACGACACATAGTCCAGTCCCACCTCGTGGAAGAAGTGCACCGAGTCGGGGTCACCACCGTGCTCACCGCAGACGCCGATCTTGAGTCCGGGCCGGGCCTTGCGGCCTTCTTCGACGGCGATCTTCACCAAGCGCCCGACACCTTCACGGTCCAGCGACTCGAACGGTGAGACGCCGAAGATACCCTTTTCGAGGTATTGCGCGAAGAACGCCGCCTCGACGTCGTCGCGTGAGAAGCCCCACGTGGTCTGGGTCAGGTCGTTGGTGCCGAAGGAGAAGAACTCCGCAACCTCAGCGATCGCGCCCGCTGTCAGGGCCGCCCGCGGCAACTCGATCATGGTCCCGACCAGGTGATCAATGTTCACTCCCGAGGCGGCACGAACATCCTGGGCGACTACCTTGATCATCTCCGCGATGTTCTCCAGCTCCTGGACAGCTCCGACCAGCGGCACCATAATCTCGGCTCGCGGCTCACCGCCGGCCTGGACCCGCAACACCGCAGCCTCGAGCACCGCCCGCGCCTGCATGGCGAACAACCCGGGAATCACCAGGCCGAGACGTACCCCGCGAAGTCCGAGCATCGGGTTCTGTTCGTGCAGCCTGCGCACGGCCTTGAGCAGTCGCAGATCCCCCTCATCTGGCTCGCCGCGAGCACCAGCCAGGGCCACTTTCACCGACAGATCCGTGATGTCCGGGAGGAACTCGTGCAGTGGCGGGTCGAGCAGGCGAATGGTCACCGGAAGCCCGTCCATGGCCTCGAAGATCCCGACGAAGTCGTCGCGCTGAAGCGGCAGCAGCTCGGCCAGGGCCTTATCCCGACCCTCATCGTTATCGGCCAGGATCAGCGCCTCGACCATCGAACGCCGGTCGCCCAGGAACATGTGCTCCGTCCGGCACAGGCCGATGCCCTGGGCGCCGAAGCGACGGGCGCGGTCCGCATCCTCCGGGGTGTCGGCGTTGGCGCGAACGGCCATCCGACTGGAGTGGTCGGCAATGCGCATGACCCGATGTACGGCCTTGACGATCTCGTCGGCGTCGGCCGCGTTGGGATCCAGTGTGCCCTCGAAGTAGCGGACCACCGGCGATACGACGACCGGCACCTCGCCGAGGAACACCTCGCCGGACGTGCCGTCGATAGAGATGACCGTGCCCTCTTCAAAGACCTGCCCGTCCGTGGTCGTGAAGTGCCGGCCCTTGGTGTCGACGGATAGCGCATCAGCGCCACACACAGCGGTCTTGCCCATGCCGCGGGCCACGACGGCGGCATGTGAGGTCTTGCCGCCACGACTGGTCAGGATGCCTTCCGCGGCGATCATGCCGTTGAGGTCGCCGGGGGTGGTCTCCCGCCGGACGAGGATGACCTTCTCACCAGAGCGAGCCCACGCCACAGCGGTGTCGGAGTCGAAGACGACCTTGCCGATTGCCGCACCCGGGGAGGCGTTCACGCCCTTGGCCAGGAGCTCGCGGATTGCGTTGTGCTCGAATCGGGGGAACATCAGCTGTGCCAGCTGGGCGCCGCTCACGCGCTGCAGGGCTTCGCCCTCGTCGATCAGGCCCTCGTCGATGAGCTGGGTCGCGATGCGGAAGGCCGCCTGCGCTGTGCGCTTGCCGACCCGGGTCTGCAGCATCCACAGCCTGCCGCGCTCGATCGTGAACTCGATGTCGCACAGATCGTGGTAGCGCTCCTCGAGGCGGCTCATGATCGCCATCAGCTCGTCGTAGGACTTCTTGTCCAGACCCTCGAGGTCGGCCAACGGCAGCGTGTTGCGGATCCCGGCGACGACGTCCTCACCTTGTGCGTTCTGCAAGTAGTCGCCGTAGACCCCCTGGGCTCCGGTTGCCGGGTCGCGCGTGAACGCCACCCCGGTGCCCGAGTCCGAGGACACGTTGCCGAAGACCATCGAGCAGATGCTGACCGCGGTGCCCAGGTCGGAGGGGATCCGCTCCTGGCGGCGATAGAGAATGGCGCGATCGGCGTTCCAGGAGTTGAAGACGGCCCGCACAGCAAGGTCCATCTGCTCTCGTGGCTCCTGCGGGAACTCCCGGCCCGTGTGCTCGCGCACGATCTCCTTGTAAGCATCCACCAGCACTTGCAGGTCAACGGCATCCAGATCGAGGTCGTCGTGGGTGCCCTTGGCTTCCTTGGCTGCGTGCAAGGCACCATCGAACAGCGTGCCGTCGACACCCAGAACGGTCTTGCCGAACATCTGGATCAGCCGGCGGTAGGAGTCGAAGGCCAACCGCTCGTTGCTGGTCTGCTTCGCGAAGCCCGCGACTGACTTGTCGTTGAGCCCGATGTTGAGGACGGTGTCCATCATCCCGGGCATCGAGAACTTCCCACCGGAGCGCACCGAAACCAGCAGTGGATTGTCGGAATTGCCCAACGTCTTGCCAATGGCTTTCTCGAGCGCGGCGAGATGCTCGCTGACTTCGGCTTCCATCTCAGCTGGCTGGTAGCCGGTGGCGAGATAGACCTTGCAGGCCTCGGTCGTGATGATGAACCCAGGCGGCACCGGAAGGCCCATCCGCGTCATCTCCGCGAGGTTCGCCCCTTTGCCCCCGAGCAGGTCCTTGAGGTCCTTGTGGCCTTCCGCGAAGTCGTACACGAGCTTGGGCACGGCGGACCTCCGGAGAGATGATACGGACAGATACTCGGAGCGCTCTGATCAGTTCAACCTGAATGATTTTGGCGGCATTCCGCCCGGGCAGGGACCTTGGTCCCGACTTCGCTGGTTGGCTCGACTCGTTGTGTCAGCGATCGTTGAACCGCGGCACGAGAACCGACAGACCGGAGCGCGCGCCACCACATGTGCCTCCGCAACCGGATCCGGCGGACTACGACGCAGGATGTCGGACGACCACTACCGGGCATTCGGCGTGGTACACGCAGTGCGCGCTGACCGAGTCGACAATTTTTCCGATGAGTTCTCCGTGACCATGACTGCCGACGACGAGCAACCGGGCGTGGCGGGACGCGTCCACGAGGACATGGCCGGGCCGCCCGGGGGGTCACCAGACTGGTCACGCGGGAGCGCTGGTCGGGACCGAGCGTCTCCTCGATAGCAGTCTGGAGCTCATGGCGGGCATCGGCCTCGTAGTCCCGCGACACGACCGCGTAGGCCTCCGGCAGCCGCCAGGCCATGACCGCCTGCACGGCTGCCCCACTGAGTTCGGCCTGAGCAACCGCCCATTGCAGGGCTTCCCGGCTTCCCACCGACCCGTCCACACCCACCACGATGAGCGGCGAGCTGGTGTCATCTGTCATGTCGATCCCTCCGTCCATCATCTGGCAATTCGCGTCTGTGCGAACCGGTCAGACCTGTTGCGTTTACACATGATGAGGAGTCACGGTCGTTCAGCGGCGGCGTGACCTGTTCTGTTCGGCCAGGACAGACGGCGACGCAGCCACAGGGCGACGTAGACCAGAGCGAGGAGCACGGGCACCTCGATCAGCGGTCCGACCACACCGGCCAGCGCCTGCCCGGAGGTGACCCCGAAAACCCCGATCGCCACGGCGATGGCGAGCTCGAAGTCGTTGCTGGCTGCGGTGAAGGCCATGGTCGTCGTCCGCGGGTAGGTGAGGGAAAGGGCACGCCCCGTTGCGAAGCCCAGGAACCACATGATGAAGAAGTAGCAGAGCAGCGGAAGGGCGATCCGGGCCACCGTCAGCGGTTCGGAGGTAATGGTGTTGCCCTGCAATGCGAACAGGACGACCACGGTGAACAGCAGCCCCCACAGGGCGATCGGGCTGATCTTGGGTAGGAGCTTGGACTCGTACCATTCCCGTCCCTGTGACCTTTAGCGGTAAGTGGCACAGTTTCTTCAGCGCTATTTGGCACGGTCGGGCTGGCAGAGCGGGGTTGCAGCAAGAGCCGCGACGGCGGACACGGCCTGATCGGTGAGATGTTTGGGTCTACGTGTCGCCTATGACGAGGGTGCTGCGTGCGGTTTCGATGACGTCGTCAGTGATGACGGTCAGGTCGTTGATGCGCATGACCCTCTGGATCTGGGCGAAGAGCCGGTGGATCAGTCGGAAGTTTCCCGCGGGTGATGCGTCCGACGGCGGCAACGGCTTGGGCATCGGTGAAGTCGGTCAGGTCCAGGCTCAGGCCCAGGCGCTTCCAGTGGCGGGTCAATACGAAGGTCAACTCTTCGTCGTCGAGGGGGCGGTAGTGGTGGGCGAAACCGATCCGGCTGTAGAGCTGGGGGTAGCGGGCCAGGCGCTTGTCGATGCCGGGCATGCCGATCAGGAGCAGGCCAAGGTGGCGTCGGTCGAAGCGGTCACGCAGATGTTCCAGGGCCAGCGGGGAGAGCCTGTCGGCCTCGTCGATGACGAGCATCTCGACGTAGCTGGGTTCCCGGGTCTGGGGGCTCTGCGGGTGGGGGCGGACGTGCTGGTCGATGCAGATGTTCACCCTGGAGGTGAGTTGTTTGAGGTCGGCGTCGATCTGGCGGGGCGCGGCGATGTTCCTTGGTCGCGATGAACGACCCGGTCTCGCGGGTCCGCCGGCTGGGTCCGCTCGTGGTGGTCACGGCTCGTTCCTCTCGTCGTCGTCAAGGTCGGCGTCGGTGTGGTTGTCGGTGAGGTCCTCGAGGTAGGCGCGCAGCCGCGGCGTGCTCATGGCCGGGCGCGCGGTGGTTGCCCTCTGCCGTGAGACGGCGGGGACCTCCGGGTCGCTGGGGTGGCGGGGCAGGTACTCCGCGACGGTTGCCCGGCGCTTGTCGAGCTGGCCGCGCAGTGCCCTGCGGTGAGCGGTGCGGGCGGCGTGGATGTCTTTGAGGGTGATCGGCTGGCCGGCGTGTTCGGGGCTGATCGCCCGGCACAGGAACTGGTTGTGGTGGAAGACGCGGATCTCGCCGAGGTCGCGGGGGTCGTAGCGGATGGTCACGGGCTCCCGAACGTAGGCGGCCATCGTGGGGTCGAGGTAGCGCAGGCCCTGGAAATGGATGCCGTCACGGTGGATGACCCGCGGCTTGGCGACCATCACGAGGAGCAGGTCCAAGGCCTCGAGGCTGTCCGGGGTCCGCGGTAGCCATCCGTCGGCGAGCCAGGCCTGCTGGGGTGGGATACCGGTCTCGCTGTGGGGTCGCTGATGGTAGGTGCCGGTGATCCACCGGCCCAGGGCCACGTCGAGCTGGGGCAGGGTCAACCGCGGTGTGGCCGGCGGGTGGCCGCGGAGCAGGTGCCCGGGCAGCTCGGGCAGCAGCCTGGTGGTCACCGAGCCCATGAACCGTTCCACCTTGCCGCGACCCTGGGGGCGCGCGACGGTGGAGTGGACGATCTGGATGTGCAGGTCGGCGGCCACGGTGGTGATGTGGTCGCTGGTGAAGTCGCTGCCGTGGTCGACGTACAGGACGCTCGGCAAGCCGTGCACGGGCCCAGGCCGGGTCGCTCTTGCGCCAGATCGCCTGGCGCAGCGCGAGGGACAGGTTCAACGCCGAGGGCGCCCCGAGGAAGACGCTGTACCCGGCGACCGCTCGGGAGCAGTCGTCCAGGACGACGGTCAGCCAGGGCCTGGCCGGATGACCGGCCTCGTCCAGGACGAGGATGTCCAGCTCGGTGTGGTCGGCCTGCCAGACGTCGTTGGGACGCTCGGACTGACGGCGGTAGACGAGCTCGTACCGGTCCCGCAGCCCAGCTGGGCCCTCATGGGCGAGGGTGACCAGACCCGCCCGGCTTACGCCTTGCTGTGAGCGCGGATGAAGTCGTACACCTCGACCATCACGCGCTCGCGGTCCACGTCCAGCGTCACCTCGTGCGAGGAGTCGGGCAGGGCCAGCAGGCGCTTATCGCTCGATCCGATGTTCTCGAGGACGAACGGACCGTTGGCCTTGTCGACTACCTGGTCCGCGTCGCCGTAGACGAGCAGCGTCGGGACGCTGACCTC
>JGI24129J20441_1000310_pt1 | contig 14586 bp, 13 predicted proteins | sample BarGraNGADG00211_FD_20441 | JGI IMG/M metagenome (IMG submission 20441) | reverse complement strand
CAACGGTCGGCCGATGAGCGGTTGACCGGCCTGCTCGACCTTGACAAGGCCTCGTACGAGGTCCACAGCCTGGTTGAGCCCTTCTTCTACGGTTGGGCCCTGCTCCAGCTGGTGCTGTATCTGGTCGCGGCCCTGCTCTGGCGGCGCCGTTGGGGCACAGCACCTCAGCGAAGGCGACTACTGGTGTTCACCCGTCGGGCCACGACCGTCGCCGCAACGGTTCCGGTCTCGACGTTTCTCGCGAACCTCCTCCCGTGGTGGCGTTTCTCGATGCCCTTGGTCAGCGTGGTCGCCTCCGTCGCGATATTCGCCACTGTCATTTCGCTGCTGGCTCTCCTGGGGCCCTGGCGCCAAAGACTGTTCGGACCACTGGCCGTGGTCAGCGCCTCGACCGTGGCGGTACTCGCGGTCGACGTGATGACCGGGTCGCAGCCCCGCATGGCTGCCGCCGCGGTGGCCGCCATCGGGTCGTGCGCCATCATCGTGGACGCGGCCCCGGCATGGGGCAGCGACTTCGGTGGCCCGCCGGCTCTTCTACCCGCACTGGTCCTCCTGATGATGGCAATCCTTCAGATCACGGTGACCTGGCGCCGACTCCTGGCTGTCGGTGGGGGGACCTGCCTGTTCGTCCTTCTTCTGGGCCTGCTGGACTGGCTCCGTCCGGCCGAGTCCCGTTCGCACCTGGGCCGATTCGTGCAGACTGCCCTCGATGGCGGCGCCTGGGACGTCATCTCCCGCAAGCTCGACCAGAACATGTCACTCCTGTTCAGCAACCCCGTGTCGCTGCTCATCCCGATCGGCCTCGTCGGGTTGGCCTACGTCCTCGCCCGGCCGACGTCACGGGCCGCCGGACCACTGCGTCGGTCCTTCGGACGCGTCCAGCTCCTGCGCCCGGGGCTCATCGCCGTTCTGGTCATGTGGGTGATCGGCTTTGCGCTCAACGACTCGGGCACGGCAATCCCCGCCGTGGGAGCGGGCCTGGCCATACCTCTGCTGATCGTGCTGGCGCTCAGGACACTCGAGGACGAGACGTTCGCGGCACCCGTGACCACCCGCGCCTCACGGCTCGCGCGATAGCCAGCAACACCAGCCACGCCGCCAGCGGGCCCAGCACCTTGCGGAAGCCCAGGGTCAACGACTCGACGTCAGGGCTCATCGCGACCACCCGACCCGGGACGTAGGCCAGGGCCATGACCGTCAACCGCGCCAGCAGGATCCCGTCGAGGGCCGTGGCGAGCATCAGCGGCAGGGTGGCCCAGGTGAGAACGTCGTACCAGGGCAGCGCATAGGGGGCCGCGACGGCGTATGCCGTTGCCAGCACGAACGTCGCGGTCATGGCCGACTGCGTCTGCTGCGAGGGCGGAACCTGGTGCGTCATCGGCGACTGCACGGTGGTCGAGGTCTCCGGTGTGGTCTGGGCCTCCGGTATGGTCTGGGTCTCCGGCGCGGTCTCGCGTGACAGCGTGAGATGCGACAGCCCCCACGCCACGGCCACGATCGTGATGATGGAGGCGACAGACACCACGGTCCGAGCTGCGTCCAGCGACATCACAGCGGACAGCAGGTTGACGACGGGGCGCCAGGCGGTGGCAAGAGACACCCCCTTGCTGGCCTTCATCAGCTGATCGAAGACGTGAGGGCCAGCCCAGAGGTGCAAGAAGACGACCACGGTCATGGACGACACGGCGAGCGCGATCATGTTGCGGGCCATGGGTTTCCGGGCGAGGGAACGCCAGGACCACAGGATCGCCAGGCCCACGATGCCATAGGTGATCTTGGTGCTGACCGTGGCGCCGAGCACCAGTCCGGCGATCCATGGGGTGCGCGCCGCGAGAACAAGTGCAGTCATCGCCAGGGCTGTGGCTATGAGGTCGACGTGAGCCCCGAGCACCGCAACGCCGAACACGAGTGGGTTGGCCGTCCACAGCAGGTCAATACGCGCCAAGGTCCTGCCATCGGAGGCCATGTGGCGCAACAGGATCCGGACCAGCAGCCAGGCCGCCACGATCAACAGCTGCCAGAACCAGACCGTCTGACGCAGATTGTCTTGTCCGACAAGGGAGCTCAGGGTTTGCAAGGCCGTTCCGAAGGGGCCATAGACGCTGGGCGCCATCGTCCATGGGGGCTCGACAGCGCTGGTAACCGGGTCGCCACCCAGCGCCCAGGTGATCGGAGCGACGGAGTACGGGTCGCCGCCCTGCGCCGCGATCCGTCCGTACGCCGCGTAGTTGGTGTGGTCAGCCGAGCCGATCGGTGCCGTCACCAAGGCCAGGGCGCCCAGCGCCAGCGGCCAGGACCTGGACCACAGCCGGGACCATGGCTGGCGCGAACGCTCAGCGCTGCCCGAGCCATGCCGCAGGCCCAGCACCACTGCCACCGCTCCCAGCAGGTATGCCGTCCACAGGACGGCCGTGACCACGGTCGAGGACAGGGAGATCGGGAGGTCGCCAGGAGCCCAACCGCGAGGGCCGAGACCGGGCTTCGCCGCCGATGGTCCAGCCGCTGCCACCAACAGGAGGAAGCCGAACGAGAGGCTCAACGCGGCTGGCCGCAGCCACACGAGCGTCTTGTCAGAAGGTGACGCGCTCACGGCGGCCTCTGGATCTGATCAGCCTTCGGGCTCGGCGGTCAGCCAGGGCCAGCCAGACGTCGCGATACTGCCTGGCACGGTGAACCTGACCCCGCCAGCTGGAGCCGGTGACCCGGTGCTGAAGCTCGCAAGGGACCTCGAGCACTCGCAAACCCGCACCCAGCACGTCAATGGTGAGCCCAACCTCGACGCCCCAGCCCCGAGCCAACGGTGATGCCGCCTCGAACGCCTCGCGGGACAGACAACGCATGCCCGACAGCGGCTGAGTCGGCGTCCAGCCGGCGAGCCTCTCGATACCGTTGCGCGCCAACCGAACCACGAACCCATGACCGCCACCCGAGATCGACTGCGGTGGCAATGTCGCGATGGTCATGTCCGCATCGCCTGCGGCGACCAGCGCGACCAGGGCGGCCGCGTTGGCNGCGCTGTGCTCGAGGTCCGCGTCGATGAACAGCAGCAGACGGGCGCCCCCCGAGACCGTCGGATCGTTGATGTCCTGATCGGCGACAGCCCGGGCTCCTGTGGCCATGGCCGCCGCCTTGCCACGATTGCGCGGATGACTGAGCACGAGAGCACCGGCATCGGCCGCCAGCCGCCCGGTCGCATCAGCACTGCCGTCATCCACCACTATCACCAGGTCGACCCCGGCGATTCGGCGCGCGGCAGACACCGTGGTCACGATCCGGTCGGCCTCGTCCTTGGCCGCGATGATCACCGCAACCGATGCGACCGTCGTCGTGGGATCCATGGCGACCGGTCTCAGCGCAAAGTGACCTGGCGACTCAACAGACCCGAGCGGGCCCGTCGTTCCTCAGCGTTCAAGGTGCCGGTCTGGGTCAGTGCCTCCGCGAGACGGGCGGCCATCCGCGCCACTTCAGTCTCATAGTCGGCTGCCGCCAGGCCCGGGTCGAGGTCCCAGACGGGGACCAGCAACCCGCAAGCCCGAAAGGCCCCGAGCAGCCTGGTGCCCTGGCCCAAAGAGGTGGCCGCCGCCGCGTGCAACCGTGCGAGCGCGTCGGTAGCGGCATCCTCGTGGTGCGGAAGCACCCAGCGCAGGTAGGTGCGCTTGCCGACCCGGCACCAGTACGCGGAGGGGGCGGACGTCAACTTGGTGGTCGGGATCGCCGAGGCATTCGCCTGCTCCAGAGCCTCCTTGCCGCCCTCATCGAGGTCGCCGGCGTCAGCCACCCAGAAGTCGAAACCCTCGTGCACCGTGACCTCGAAAGCAGCTGACGGGTCGAGGACGTCCTGCAGCCGTGGAGTCGTAGGTTTGGCGAGCGGCGACGACGGCAGGGGCACACCGGGCTCGGCGGCGACTGTTGCCAACAGCACCTGGGCGACGTCGCGGCTCGCGTCACCGGTGGTAGAACCAGACTGGAGCGCCACCATCACCGCACCGTCGATGCGTCGCAGTCCTGACCAAGCCAGCGGTAACATCGTTGCCACTGTTGCCGTTTGGGGACGATCGGCCGCCACGATGCCGGCGGCGAACGTCACGGTGGCAGTGGCGGCAGGAACGACCTCGCGCATCGCCACCCAGTCAGTCTCGCCAGTCAGTCCCTCGAAGGGCCTGGCCACAAACGGAGCCGGGCCTGCAGAAAGATCTCTCGTGCGGTTCTCGCCCACATGCATGCTGTCAGCCGTACGACGCCTGGATGCCTTGCCCATGGTCGCCAACCTTAGTGCGCCGGAACGCCGATCAGGGAACGCTGCGAAGCGATGGGCCGCCGAGCGAGACCCAGACGGTGCAGGAGTCGACATCGTCCTTGACACCCCACTCATGGGCGAGGCTGCGAACGATACGCAGGCCTCGGCCGTTGGCGGACCACGGTGAGGTCGGTGCCGGAGCCGGAGTGGTGGGTCCTCCACCGTCGGTCACGGAGACCTCGACCACACCGTCATTCACGGCCCAGTTGACCCGGATCATTCCGTCAGGCAGCGGTTGGGCATGGCGAATGGCGTTCGCAACGAGCTCGGAGATGACGATCTCGGCCTCGTCGACGACGGTGTCATTCACCTCGAGCGCACGCAGCTCGGACACCAACGTGCGCCGAACCTGCACCGCCGAGCTCATCGCCCAGGGAACGCTCAGGGTCTGCGCTGGCATCCTGACCTCCGTGTTCCCCGCGGTGGTGAAATCCCCGCCCACCCTGACCGTAGTACCTGTCCAGGACATATCGGACGTCAAATCCCTGCCAACGACACCTTGGACGTTAGTCCCTGCCAAACACATGGTTGCGGACGAAGGCCGGACGGTTCGAGATGATGGCATCAACCCCGAGATCCAGACACATGTCGATGTCGGCCTCGTCGTCCACCGGAAACACATAGACCTGGTGACCGCGGTCGTGCTGTCTCTTCACGGTCTTGGGCCAGCGTCGGACGATCTCCTTGTCCAGGCCGGCAATCGAGGCACCCTTGGGCAACGACCCGTCGCGGAACCGCAACGGCACCGAGTCCTCCATGAGGTAGGCCAGCGGCACCTGTGGACACATCTGTCGCATCCGGGCGATCGCCAGCTGCGAAAAGGACATCAGGCGCACGTACGGCCGGCCGGGCCGGTACGCGCGGTTCAACCCGAACTCGTTGAGGACCTTCGCCAGCTCGCGCTCGACCTGGCCTGCATAACGTGTGGGGTGCTTGGTCTCGATCACCAGCCCGACCTCGCGGCCGCAACTCATCACCATCTCGATCAGGCGGTGCAGCGTCAGCAGCATGTCGCGGTCCGCGACCGGCATCTCGGCCTGACCGTCATTGGCCCCCTTCCAGGAGCCGAAGTCCAGGCCCTCCAAGGTGGTCAGCTCCAGCGTGGAGACCAGGCCCTTGCCGTTCGAGGTCCGGTTGATCCTGCGGTCGTGGACGCAGACCAGGTGGGAGTCGGCGGTGAGCCGCACGTCGCACTCGAGAACGTCCGCACCTTCGTCGATGGCACGGCGGTAGGCGTTGAGGGTGTGCTCCGGAAGATCCTGGCTCGATCCCCGGTGGGCGATGATCAGAGGCGTGCGCGTCGACACCGGCATGACTCTTCCTGGCACCTCTCCATCCTTACACTCCGCGCTCCGATGTGCTGAAAGACCNCAGGCGAACGGAAGCTTAAGTTTGGGTGTCGGAGAGAGCCATGCCGAGGCCGCCCCTCAGTTGGGGTCAGCGCCGCCCAAGAGTTGAGCCGGACGAGAACGCAGCGGCGCCACCCCGCGATGAGGACGTGGAGTAGACCGAGGACGAACCGCCCTGTCCGCCCGCACGCCGGCCACCCTGCGACGACGAGCGCTTGGCGCCCGAGGAACGCTGAGCCGAGTCACCGGTTGCGTCACGCGAGGAGCCACCGCCAGAGGTCGTACTGCGACCGGAACCGTTGCGGGGCGCGCCTGCTCGACCGCCATTGGCCCGACCACCGTTGGCCCGGCCACCTGGGGCTCGACCGCCGGACGAACGCGCGCCGCCGGAGCGGCCCCCGCCACCACCTGAGCGACGGGAGGCGTTGCCCTCGTCCACGGTGAGGACGAGAGGCTCCGTGAAGGTGCGCTTGCCGGGGGCAAGCTGCTTGAGCAGAGGATGGGTGGCGTCCAACCGGGTCGTGGTCGCCTTGATGCCGGCCTTGCGCGTGAGGTCGCGAACGTCCGCCACCTGGTCGTCGGTCATCAGCGTGATCACAGTGCCTTCGGCGCCGGCGCGGGCGGTGCGACCGGAACGGTGCAGATAGGCCTTGTGCTCCATCGGCGGGTCGGCGTGGATAACCAGCGCGACGTCGTCGACGTGGATGCCGCGAGCCGCGATGTCAGTAGCGACAAGGGTCCTCGCCGCTCCGCTCTGGAACGCGTCCATGTTGCGGGTTCGGGCGTTCTGGGAGAGGTTGCCGTGAAGCTCCACTGTCGGGACCCCGGAGGCGTTGAGCTGTTTCGAAAGCTTCTTGGCACCGTGCTTGGTGCGGGTGAAGACCATCGTGCGCCCTGGAGCCGACGTGAGGTCGACCAGCACGGGGAGACGAGCGTCATGGTGCACATGGAAGATGTGGTGCGCCATCGTCGAGATCGGCGACTGGGCTGAGTCTGCTTGGTGTGTCACGGGGTTGGTGAGGAAGCGCTTGACGATCACGTCGACGCCAGCATCAAGCGTGGCCGAGAACAGCATCCGCTGACCGGTCCTCGGAGTGCGGTCCATGATGCGTCGAACGCAGGGCAGGAAACCGAGGTCGGCCATGTGATCGGCCTCGTCCAGGACGGTGATCTCGATGGCGTCCAGGGTCAGGGCGCCCTGGCTCATCAGGTCCTCGAGGCGTCCGGGACAGGCGACGACCACGTCGACACCCGCACGAAGGGCGCTGACCTGGGGGTTCTGGCCGACACCACCGAAGATGGTCATGCTGTTGATCCCGAGCGGCTTGGCCAGCGGGGTCATGGCGGCCTCGATCTGACTGACCAGCTCGCGGGTCGGCGCCAGGATCAGCACTCGCGGCTTGCGGGGCTGGCGCGTCGTCTTGCTGGCGGCCAGCTGGGTGAGCAGCGGGAGGACGAAGGCGTATGTCTTGCCGGAGCCGGTGCGGCCGCGGCCGAGGACGTCGCGACCCGCGAGGGAGTCGGGCAACGTCGCCGCCTGGATCGGGGTCGGGATGGTGATCCCTGCCGCCGTGAGAACAGCGGTCAGGGAAGAGGGCACGCCAAAGCTGGCGAAAGTGGTGTCAGAAGACACAGGTGGGTACTCCATAGGTGTAAGAGGGTCGTTCTGCCCGGCGCAAACCCATGCGGTCGCGGCGCGTGGCTATCGACATAAAAAAGCAGGTCCGAGGCAGAACTGTGCGGACCGCTGTGATCAGTCTAGGGGATCACAGGGACACCGATGACACATCACTGCCGATACGGACCCCGGTCGAGCGCCGATACGGACCCCGGTCGAGCGCCGATCCGTGCTCAGTCCTGTCCGCCCATGTCCACCGAATATCCCTCGTACATGAGGTCCGCCCCGCGCTGGCGGTGGCGAACGAGGGCAGCGATGAGGGTGGTGCCGCGCTCCCGGACCTCGTCCAGATCGTTGAGCATCGAGTCTCCCCTTGCGAACGACCCGGCTGCCTGACCCACCAACGTGAGGAGATCTGACATGAGCCCGGTCAGGGTGGCGTGGTCCTGGGTCAGCTTCTCGACCTGGTGGGTCAATCTGGGCGTCGAGCGGATCACCACGCCGTACAGGCCATCTGGACCCTCTGTGAGCTCGACGTGGTCGCGGAAGTCGCCGGACAGCTGCAACAACGCGGCAGAGACCTTTTGAACCCAAGCCAGCGGCCCGCCCGGGATCGGCGCGGCGAGTGCCTGCTCAAGTGCGTTGATAGCCTCGAGCAGCTCGGCCCGGCGACGACGCAGCACCCTCACGCGCTCAGCCTCGGTCTCGGCGTCAAGCTTGGTCTGCGGGTCTCCCGCGCTGGTGGTCATACCTGCAGTCTGGTTCCCAATGCACCGGCAGTCCAGTGGTAGCCAAGAACCCGACCATCCCTGCCATCCCGCGTATTCTCGCCGCCATGACCTCTGCCATGAGCCGCCTCATCAAGGCCGTCACGGATACCCACGTGGCCCTGATCCGGCTCACCCATGGCAGGTTCGGAGCCCGGATGGGCAACCTGAGGCTCTGCGTCCTGACCACCACCGGGCGGAAGTCAGGTGTCGAACGACACAGCCCCTTGGCCTGGTTTCCCCATGATGGCGGACTGGTCGTGATCGCGTCGGCCGGCGGCAGCGACCATCACCCGGCTTGGTATCTCAACCTCGTCGCCAACCCACTGGTGAGCGTCGAGATCGACGGAGTCGACCGGCCGATGACTGCCCGGACAGCCTCTGCCGCGGAGAAGGCGAAGATCTGGCCCGGCATCGTCGCAAAGGCGAAGAACTTCGAGGGCTATCAGGCCAGAACCTCACGCAACATCCCGGTCGTCATCCTCCAGCCCGCGAGAGCTGAGGGTCCGGGGTCACCCGTTCGCGCGCAGATACCGGCCAAAGTGCGGGACGGTGAAGGCGATCCGCCCACGCTGGCCGCTGTAGATGAGGCCTTTCTTGAGCAGGGCGTCGCGGGCCACGGACAGCGACTGTGGCTTGCGTTCGAGCAGGGTCGCCACCGAGGCGGTCGAGACCGACTCGATGTCGTCCAGGCCGGGTCCCGCCTGGTCCTCTGCGGCGATCTGGGCGGCGTCGGCCATCGCGCGCAGGTACTCGCGCTCGCCCGGCGTCGCCCGTTCGTAACGTGACCCGAAGAAGCCCAGGGCAAGCTCGGCCTCGGCCTCAGGCGCAGCGACCCGGATGTCCTCGACGGTGATCGGTGATGACGGGGCACTGTCCCAGGCGACCTTGCCGTAGGCCTGGATGAAGTACGGATAGCCGCCGGTCGCGGCATACATCGCCTCAAGGGCCTCCTGTTGGAACTCCGCGCCCTCGCCCTTGGCCGGCAGCTGCAAGGCCAGGTCGGCAGCCATGCGGTCGAGTCTGTCTATGCGTGAGTATGTGAAGAGTCGCTCGCTATATGACTTGCTGGCGCTCAGAACCGCTGGCAGATGGGGCAGCCCGGCTCCAACAACAATCAACGGCAGGCCACTTTGGCTGATCTCGTGACACGCTGCACACACGGCGGAGACGTCCTCAGGCCCGAGGTCTTGCATCTCGTCGATGAAGATCGCCACGCCCCTGCCGACGTCCGCGGCGAGCCCGCCGACATCGGTCAACAGCTCGACCAGATCGATCTCGATGTCACCCGAGTCCGCGCGCCCTGACACGGCGGCCACGTCAATTCCGGGGTTCCAGCGATCGCGGATCCGCGCGTTCGGTGCCGCCTCACGCTGCGCGAAGGCCTTGATGACGCCGAGGACGTGGTCCACCTCGTCGCCCTGGGGGTGGCCGAGCTCGCGGACCGCCACGTGCAAGGCGGCGCTGATGGGCCGCCTCAGTCGTTGGTCCGGACGTGCCTCGAGCTTGCCAGTTCCCCAGTGCGCGCGAACCGCCGCCGACCGCAACGCGTTGAGCAGCACGGTCTTGCCCACACCCCGCAGACCGGTCAGGACGATGGAGCGCTCGGGTTTGGACCTGGCGATGCGCTCGAGCACCACGTTGAAGGCGCGCAGCTGGTCGTCTCGACCGGCGAGCTCTGGCGGGCGCTGGCCGGCGCCCGGGGCGTACGGATTTCGGATGGGGTCCACGATCGCAGGTTATACAGATGTATCGCGTATTCCTGAGATATGGCGAGACATGCCGATCGTGTCGCAGTCAGGCTGCTTCTCTCACTTGAGCAACCGTGACATCCGACGGTCCGCGAGCGGCTTGCCGCCGGTCTGACACGTGGCGCAGTACTGCAGGGACGAGTCGGCGAACGACACGTCGCGTACGACGTCGCCGCAGATCGGGCACTCCTGACCGGTGCGCCCATGCACTCGCATCCAGGCGCGCTTCGCGTCCTTCAGCTCCTTGGCCGGCTTGCCCGACGCAGCACTGACCGCGCTCGCGAGCGTGCTTCGCAGCGCGGCATACAGCCTCTGGATCTGCTCCTCGCTCAGGGTTGAGGCCAGCGCAAACGGCGAGAGCCGCGCCGCGTGCAACACCTCGTCGGAGTAGGCGTTGCCAACACCAGCAAGGAATCCCTGGTCCTTCAGCAGGCCCTTGACCTGTGTTCGACGACCCTCCAGCAGTGCCGCGAAGTCGTCGACCGTGAAGTCGTCGGCCATGGGATCGGGCCCCAACCGCGCGATCCCGGGCACCTCGGCAGGGTCCCGCACGATGTATGCCGCAAGTCGCTTCCGCGTCCCGGCCTCGGTCAGGTCGAAGCCGCTTCCGTCAGAAAGCCTGCAGCGCAAGGCAATTGGAGACTTGCCGACCCGGATCGCCGTGGCTGGCAAGGCGTCTGACCAGCGCAGCCAACCGGCCCGGGCCAGGTGGAACATGAGGTGCAGCCCTTCGGCCTCGATGTCGATGAACTTGCCATGGCGACTGACGCTGCTGATCGGCAACCCGTGAAGTGATCCGGGGGCTGGGTCGTAGGTCTTCAGCACGCTGATCGAACCGAGCTCGATGCCGACGATCGCCAGGCCATCGACGCGCTCGCGCAGGAAGTCGACGAGCGCTTGGACCTCAGGGAGCTCGGGCACCCGTCCATTCTCGCCCAGGCACGCTGCACCGCCACCCTGACTGTGCTGTCAGGCGTTGTCGCCGGATCCGGCGCGAAGCGCCCGCAGCTGACGCACCAGGCCATAGCCATCGGGCGCACGACACACGGGAACAGGACGTTGTACCCGAGGGGCGAACTCCTCGTTGGACACCGGTATGCCGTGGGAGAGCACATGCTCGGCCGGCGTCAACTCGCGAATCGCAATGGCCTCAACAACATCCGGGCGATCCCGCGCGAAGTCGCCATAGATCTTGGGGTCGTGCTGTCCGTCGTCGCCGACGAGCAGCCAACGGATCTTGGGGAACTCGCGAGCCAGCCGGTGCAGGGCCTCGATCTTGTGGTCCTGCCCGCTGCGGAACCAGCCGGTGTTGGTCGGCCCCCAGTCGGTCATCAGCATCGGACCGGCCGGATAGCCATGGCGTTTGAGGAAGCGGGTCAGCGTCGGGGCGGTGTTCCATGCTCCGGTGGACAGATAGAAGACCGGCGAGCCGGGGTTCTCGCTGATCAGGGCGCGGTACATAGGCGCCATGCCGGGCACCACGTGACGAGCCGTCTCCTGCCGCACGAAGGTGTTCCAGGCAGCGATCATCGGACGCGGCAGGGAGGTGGAGATGACCGTGTCGTCGATGTCGCTGATGAGGCCGAAGCGGGTCTCGCGGTCGATGATCAGCACCGCGGCCTCGACCGGTTCACCACCCTCGGCCTCGATCACGACCGCTTGCCAGCCAGGGGCCAGACCCGGGTCGGGAATCACCACGTCGATGTACCCGCTGCGGTCCGAGAACGTATGCATCGTGCGGTCGCCGACGATGACGCGGACCGGCGTGTTCATCGCCCCCGCCGTGACGAAGGCCCGCCAGCCGCGCTGCCATTCCGCGGTGCCCCTGAAGTCTCGAATGATCCCGTCCGCCACGCTGATCTCCGGCGGCTCGGCCAGCCGGCTCAGCAGCACCCGGCCCAGGACCCTCACGAAGTCTTGGCTGCCATAGCCCGTGTGGCCGATCGTCCGCGTGCCCCAGCCACGTCCCCGCATCAGGGCGTTGGAGCGGCGATGGAAGGCATCCTCGACAAGCGATGCGGCGTGGGGTCGTACCATGCTCAAAACGTATCGCGGCAACGCGCCGAATGACCCATCTTCGCCCGCAGAGCAGTCGCTCGCACGCTTGGCGGCCGCCCCTCGCTGCAGTGCCTGCTCGTCCCCTGGAGCTCGGTGGGCGAGCAGGCGCCGCAACGTCTGTCGACCAGTCAGGTCAACGTTCGAGGGTGTGGGTCAACGTGCGTGGGTCGACTCGTTGAGGGCGCGAACCTCAAGATGTCGGCTTGGCGTACCCCGTGCCTGCCGTATCCAACAGGATGCAGGCCTCGTCTCCCACCGTCCATGCGTCGTGTCCCGGCTCCAACCGCAACACGTCCCCGGGCCCGATGGTGATCTCGGTGCCGTCGTCCGAGCGAACCGTCATCCGCCCGGACACACAGAAGGCGGTGTGCCGTGACATGCAGGACTCGGTCCCGGCAATCGGCTTGACGTCGTTGGACCACCGCCAGCCTGGCTGGAAGGTCCCCTTGATCAGGGTGAAGTCTCCCAGCGTGACCACATCGGCGTGGCCGTTCTGCTGGAACTTCCGGGTCTCGTCCGGACGGTCGATGCTGCGTGCCTCAAGCTGCCTCATGTCTTCTCCTTCGGATCTGCCAGTAGTGGTTGTCTGCTTCCCCTGAACCGGTATGGTCCCTCTGATCTAGTTGAAGTCTCTACAACAATCAGCACACGAAAATCTGCGCCCAGACACACGAAGATCTGCGCACCCCCACCTCACACTCCTCCAGATCCACCAACGAATATTATTGACAACAGTGATGACTGGTGGTTATCGTCTCTGTTGTGAACGACCCGATCGAGCTGGCCCGACGCCTCGCCCCCGTGATGAAGGCCCTGTCCGACGAGAACAGGCTGGCGATCCTGCTCGCGGTTGCCCAGCGAGATCACTCGGTCACTGAGCTCACGGCGGCCATCGGCTTGTCCCAGACACTTGTCAGCCATCACCTCAAGAGCCTGCGCGACACCGGGCTCGTCACGGTCACCGCACAAGGCCGCAGCAACGTCTACTCGTTGTGCTGCGCCGCGGTCGCCGACCCGCTCGAGATGCTCGCTGCGCTCACGAAAGACCCGACCAACCCTTTGATAACTGGAGCATGAGATGACGATTCACGATGCGGATGAGCTGCGCGAGGTGGTGCGGGAGCACTACGGGAAAGCCGCCACAGAGGCCGGGTCCGGGTGCTGTGGCGGGTCTGGAGGTTCGTCCTGTGGCGACCAGGGCTCCGCGTCGTACGCCTTCGGTCGCACGCTTTACCAGATCGGCGACCGGGAGGTGCTGCCCGAAGCGGCACTCGCTGCCTCGCTCGGATGCGGCAACCCGACGGCGCTTGCCGAGCTGCGACCTGGCGAGGTCGTGCTCGACCTCGGGTCCGGTGGGGGCATCGACGTCCTGCTCTCGGCCCGCAGGGTCGCCCCGACGGGCAAGGCCTTCGGCCTCGACATGACCCCTGAGATGCACCAGCTGGCCCAGCGCAACCGGGCCGAGTCCGGTGTCACCAACGCTGAGTTCCTCCTCGGCACGATCGAGAACGTCCCGCTTCCTGACGCGTCGGTTGACGTCATCATCTCCAACTGTGTGGTGAACCTGGCCGCCGACAAGGGCACGGTCTTCCGAGAGGCTTTCCGTGTATTGCGACCCGGCGGCCGCCTTGCCATCTCCGACATCGTGCTGCGTCGACCGCTTCCGCCCGAGCTTGCCGAGCTGACGGGACTGTGGACCGGTTGCATCGCCGGCGCACTGCCCGAAGCGGTATGCCGTGACGAGCTCAGGACCGCGGGCTTCCAGGAGATCGACATCGAGCCCACCAACGTCTTGAGCGGAGCAGATCTCGGTGACATGGCCGACCAGCTCGACCCCGCCCTCATCCCGCCGGACCTCGACCTCGCAGCCACGATCGACGAGCTGGACGGCGTCGTCATGAGTGCGTTCATCCGCGCGCGCAAGCCGTCATAGAACAGGTCGGACGTACTCGGCATGACCTTCGCCATGTCCCGCGATTCATATGACCGCTACATGGGCCGTTACTCCGACGAGCTCGCCTCGGCCTTTGTCGCCTTCGTAGGTGTGAGCCCGGGGATGCGGGCACTCGATGTGGGGTGTGGGCCCGGCGCGCTGACCGAGGCGCTGGCGAACCGCCTCGGTGCCTCAAGGGGCGCCGCGGCGGATCCGTCGGAGTCGCTGCTGGCGGCGTGCGCCGAACGGGTATCCGGCGCCGATGTTCGTCTGGCTGCGGCCGGGGGGTTGCCCTGGCCGGATGCAGATGCTGCGCACATTCTGGGATGCAGCCCTCGAACTCGACGCAGCGGCACCCGACGAGGGTCAGGTCATGCGCTACTGCAACGAGGCTGAGCTCGCCGCGCTATGGGTTCGCAATGGACTGGCCGAGATCGAGACCATCGCGATCGACGTGACGGCCGCCTACGCCGACTTCGATGACTACTGGATCCCGTTCACATGGGGAGGCGGGCCGGGCGGGGCATACTGCGCATCGCTGGACCCCCAGCGACAACACAGCTGCGGGCCAGTTGCTTTCGTCGACTTGGCGCTCCAGACGGACCATTCACTCTTGCTGCTCGCGCCTTTGCCGTGCGCGGCCACCAACCCACCGACCGCACCCATACACCAAGAAACCCCCGAACCTGAGGGTTCGAGGGTTTCCTATGTCCTGAGACAGGACAACTGGTGCGCGAGGGGGGATTTGAACCCCCACGCCCTTTCGGACACTGGCACCTGAAGCCAGCGCGTCTGCCGTTCCGCCACTCGCGC
>JGI24129J20441_1000309_pt1 | contig 14604 bp, 17 predicted proteins | sample BarGraNGADG00211_FD_20441 | JGI IMG/M metagenome (IMG submission 20441) | reverse complement strand
ACCGCTCGTCGGCCGACGAATCGTCGGTGCAGCCGCTCAACTTCGGTCTCGGCGGTTCGGCCGGAGCCGGCAGCGCCGGGAGTCCAGGGATCGGCACTTCGCCCGCCCCAAGCCCAGCTTCACCGCCGAGTGGCGCAACGGCCGTGGCAGCTCCCGATGACGCAGCGGCCCCCCCGCCGCCCGCCAGAGAGAGCTCCGCCGAGCGACCGTCCGACGCTCCCCGCTCCACCGCCACTCCCTCGACCAACGGGAATGGCCACGCCAACGGGAAGAGCAACGGAAACGGCGCCGCCGCCACCCGCGCCATGCTCGGCAGCTTCGGCATCGGCCGCGCCCAGGTCACCTTCACGTCCCAGGCCGACGCCCCGTCCTGCGCCGACTGCGGCTCGATCATGGTCCGCAACGGCAGCTGCTACAAGTGCCTCAACTGCGGCTCCACGAGCGGCTGCTCGTAGTAATCCAGGGGAGGCCAGGATGCCCAGCGGAGTTGCTCGTCAGGACAGGGTTGACACAATAGGCAACCCTGTCCTAGGATCTCGAAATGGAGTTCGGGGAGCTGCTTCGGGAGTTGAGATCTCGCAAGGGCTTAGGGATAAAGCGGGTAGCCCCCCAGCTTGGGATCACCTATACCTACCTCAGCAAGATCGAAACCAATCAAGTTCGCCCCTCGGCCGAGCTAATCGACCGTATGGCAAGCTACTTCGCTTACGACCGCGATCTGTTGCTACTCGCGGCCGACCGTGTCCCCCCGGACATTCTGGAGATCCTGCGCGAGCACCCGGAGGACGCTATCGAGTACCTCCGCGCAACCTTCGGTCGGTCACAGAATGATCGACCCGCGTGAGAGTCACATAGCGATCGTTGAGCGACTGGCACTCCTGGACGGTCGCTTCTCCAATATCCATCGCATAGACCCGGCAGCTGGAGGCGGTGCCTTCTCTCTGCTCTTTCGAGCCGACGACGCCGAGACAAACCAGAAAGTGGCACTCAAGTTCTTCGATCCCATGAAGGTGGGCGACACCTACCGTTGGCTGTGCTTCGAGCGCGAAGCTCGGCTGCTGGCCGAGCACAGGTCTTCAGACCATCTCGTATCGCTCATATCGCCCCAATCAACATTCACTGAGATCGCCACAACCACGACTGGCATCCCCGTGCCCGTGCCTTTGTCGTATTACGCGATGTCTCTAGCCAAGACCAATGTCTTTGAGCTCTTGGTTCGTGACGACCTAGGAGCCGCATCGGCCCTCGGGTTATTCGAATCCATGTGTCGTGCGGTCCAGTACCTGCACAAACGCGGCCTAGTCCATAGAGACCTAAAGCCGCACAACTTTCTGGTCATGCCGAATGGTCATGTCGTCTTGGGTGACCTGGGGACGACTCGCGTATTGGCAGATGCGCCCTTGATGCCCTTGTACGGCCACCCTCCTGGTGACCTTAGGTACACACCTCCTGAGTTGATCGCTTGCCTTCACGATGAAAACCCGAGCTATGCCATCGGGGCGGACTTCTACGCGCTTGGAGCAATCCTGTTCGAACTTCTAACCGGTAAGCCGTTGTATGCGCAGCTCTTTGATGATCAGTTCGTGCGACGGCTATGGCAGTGCTTCGTCGCCATTGATCCGGCACAACGTCGCGTGACCTTCGAGGCAACGATCGGCGCGGTGGGCGATGCTCGTCCCCTTCCAAGCGTTGCGAATTTCGACCGTCTCGTCCCGTCGTCGATCCGAGACCTCGCTAACGACCTCTGCTGGGGCCTTTGCCGTCTCGACTACCGCACGAGGACCAACTCGTTTGCGTCCGTACTCAGGCAGATCAGAATCTGCCAGATCGTACTGAGGCACGAGGAGGAATATCAACGGCGTTTGGCAACCAAGCGTGCCCGTAGGGAATGTCGCCAGCGCTCCCAGAAGTCTGTGCTTCAGGTGAAGTTATGATTGCTAGCGGCCCCAGTATTGGCGAAAAGGCGGAATTTCGCTCTCTCGAGCAGCGTGGGTTTAGTCTCGACATCGCGTCCGTGGAACCCACGCCATCTCGACAATCGGTCCGGATCGAGAAGCTGGGACGGGAGGCCGAAGCACCGTTGGCTGCCGTTGCTGATAGCACCGTCGTAATGCCGCCTGCCAGCGACTTGGTTCTTCAGTCCATGATCGCCGCGGCTCGAAACGACTTGAAGCGGTATCCGTCCAATGCCAGAGTCCGCGCAAACCTTGGAGCCGCACTGCTCAACGGGCACGCCGTCAATGAAGCAATCACCGTGCTCTCCGAAACTTCCGTGACCTCCCCGGCTGACCGTCCCACTTCGACGTTGTTAGCGATAGCTATGAATGCGGCGGGTAGGCCAGACGAAGCCGAGCGACTTTTCACTCTCCTCAGATCTGAGGATCCGTCTGACGTAGTTTCCGTCGCAGGGCTGGCCGAGGCAGCCATGAGGCGGGGGGCGTACGCGGAGGCAAACAGGTACTGGGAAGAAGTCTGCCGGCTACGGCCAGATTCTAGTCCGGCTCAATTCAATAGGGGGGTCACCCTCCTGCTTCTCGGGCCTGAGAATGCCAGGGCCGCGCTCAAAGCGCTGCGAGCCGCCGCTCGCATGGATCCCCGTCGGGCTGCCTTCCATCAGGGATTGGGAGTTGGCTACGCTCTTGCTGGGGACCCTACTAGAGCCGCCAACGCGTTCCTTGCGGCCCTTCATCTCGACCCGTCGTCTGTTGAGGCACTGGGCGGACTTGTGAAAGTGCTCGTTGACACTGGTCGCCCAAAGGAAGCGGCGGAAGTCGCGAGGCGACATGCTGACTCGATGCCTGACGACATTCGACCGCAAGAGATCCTGGCTTGGGCCTTGGTCAGCGGGAGAAACATCTCTGGAGCAAGGACCGAGCTCTTCAAAGCGTTGCGTACCCTACGCCGGCAACCAGAATCGCCACAAGATATCGGCCGCGTTGCAAACAACCTTGGCGTCTGCTCTGCTCTTGAGGGCGACTGGACCGAGGCTCGTCGATTCTTCGAGCGGTCGGTCAGCTCAGCCCCCAGCGATTCGGCAGTTCCGTACCTTAATCTGGCGACGGCCCACCTACAACTGCAGCAGCGCGGGCATTCGCGTGCCGTCCTCGAGGGCGCGGCCAGCCTGTTTCCTGACAACGATGTTGTCGTTGTGTTGCTCTCTCACATCATGGCAATGGAGCAAAGACACGATGACATCATCGAACTCCTGAGCAAATGGTTGAGTTCAGGCTATTCATCCCCCAGGGTCTATGCAACCCTGGGTGTGGAGTTGTGCGATCAGGTTCGTCGTTATCCGGAAGCAATAAGGGTGCTGATGGAGGGTACAGCTAGGTACCCCTCAGATGACCTCTTGATTAACAATCTTGCATATGCACAACTCATGGCAGGTGAGACAAGCGCAGCGGCCGAGACTCTGAAAGCCGCGTCGAGGCCGGACGTGGAGACCGACGTATGTCTCACGGCGACGAGAGGTCTGCTCCTTATTCGTCAGGGCTTTCCAACGGAGGGTATGACTCTGTACGAGGAGGCGGCGAAGAAGGCGACTAATGCCGGCCGCTCAGAACTAGCAAGCCACGCCCTCCAGAAGATGCACCTAGAGATCGCCAGGTTCGACCTCGAGGATGGCAGCCTACCAAGTGGCCGCTCCGAGATAGATCTCGGATTGTCCATTCGACCCGGCAGACCGTCGTTCATCCGCGACCTTGAGAAGCTCCAGGAACAGGCGAAGGGTTAGCGCTTCACGACGGTCGTGAGTTCTTCCGGTTACCGCTGAAGCAAGAACGGAACGGCCTCAGCGGCCGAGTGCGAGGAATCAGCTGCCGCGGAAGACCGGAGGCCGCTTTTCCTTGAAGGCCTGGATGCCTTCCTGGTAGTCGTCCGAGTCGTAGGCCTCGCGGCGGAGGGCCTGGATGCGCTCGTAGGCTTCGGGCGTGAGCGGGTGGGCGTTCGAGAGGACCCGCAGCTCCTCCTTGAGGATGCGGTTCACCAGCGGCGAAGTGGCGACTATCGACGCGGTCATCGACGCGACGGCGTCGGCCAGCTTGCCCGTGGGGACGACCGCGTTGATCACTCCGGAGCGGCCGAGATGGGCCGCACTGACGGACCGGGCCGTGAACAGCATCTCCTTGACCAGATGCATGTCGGCGACCTTGAGGATGTTCAGGATCCCGCTCATGTTGTACGGGACGCCCAGGCGCGACGGAGTAAGCGCGAAAGTCGACTCGTTGGAGGAGACGACGAGGTCGCAGGAGAAGACGACCTCGCAGGCGCCGCCCCAGACCGAACCCTCCACCATCGCGACCACCGGGCAAGGGTGCGCCTCGATCTGGCGGATGACCTTCCGCAGCGGATCGTTGTAGGTCAGCGGATCGCGGCCGTTGACCGGCAGCTCGCGCACGTCATGACCGGCCGAAAAGACCGTCGAGCCCGGCAACGCCCGAATGACGACAGCTCGAACCTCCGGCGGCTGGGCGGCGTGGAGCGCCTCGGCCAGGTCGTCGATCAGGTGGATGCTCAGTGCGTTGACGGGCGGGCTGTCGAGGGTGATCCAGGCGACCTGGTTGGCGACCTCGCATCGAACGAGGGCCTTCTGTTCTTCGGCGACCACGAGAGGATTCTCCTTGGGCGTCTGCGCGCCGTGACACGGCGAGCGGCACAGTCCCATTGTGGTCGTCGGCCGGAATCCCGCTCAGGTCAAAAGGAAGAGCCGAGCCCCGGCCAACCCGCCCGAAACTCGCGGCCGAGCGGCCCCTGGATGGAACGGCGGCTGACGTTCCAGGAGAAACCCTCCTAGTGGTCGCCCCAGCCGGCGGCGCCGACGTTGCCCAGTTGTCGACTCGGGCGGTCATGACGTACAGGCCCGCGGAGAGGATCCCGGCCATTTCGACGGCGAAGCGTTTGGCCCGTCACCGGCTAGAGTTGCCGGTACGTAATTCGGGGAGGCGTGATGGAGACCGAGGAATCTCTGTATCGAGCGCTGCGGGCGAGCGGCGTCTTCGCGCAGGCGCAGAGCCTGGACGCGCAGCTGCGCGAGGCGGCGCCCGTGGAAACACAGCTGCTCTGGCACAGCCCGACCGCTTCGGCCTATCGCGTCGGCTCCGACCTGCAGGTGCTCGACAGGGAGTTGCGGCGCGCGGCGGCGATCGTGCAGGGCTGGCAGGAGGATCTGCCGCTGCCGCGGCCGGTGTCCGCGCAGCAGGGCCACCTCGAGATCGCGTCCTCGGTGGCCGGTTCCTTCGACGCCGTGCTGGCGGCCGTGGGCATCGTATCGACGGTCCTGCTCTCCGATCCCGTCCAGTTGCTCCTCACCGCGCAGGCGCTGATCTCCGCGCCGTTCAGCGTCACGGCGTGGCTCAAGCGCAAGCACGGCGACCCGATCGGCCCGCCGACCGCCACGCTCGAACTTCCGGGCGGCGCCCGGGCCACCGGCCGGCGGATCCAGTTCAGGCGCACCTACGTCGACGGCACCGAAGACCTCATCGTCGTCGAGTAGAACCCGCACATCCGAACTCGGAGGAAGAACGCATGGTCGTGCGCATCGGGCGAGGCTTCGGCCGGCGGCTCGGCTCGATCCTCGACCTGCCCCCGGTACGCCGGTCCCGCGCGATCTTCGCCGTCTACAACCAGGCGGGCGGCAGCCTTCTGGCCGAGGGCCTCGCATACAGCGCGCTGTTCGCAGGGCTGACCGGGCTGCTCTTCGCCGTCGGCGTCCTCGGCTACCTGGTCCCGGCCGAAGCGGACCGGCAGCGGCTCATCCAGGGTTTCAGCGGCCAGCTGGCCCCTCTTGCGCCCATCGCCCGGGACGCGCTCGACAACGTCGCGGCGCACGCCGGCACACTCTCGATCATCGGCCTGGCCGGCCTGGCCTGGGGCGCGAGCCAGTTCTATGGCGCGCTCGACGGGGCGATGGCTCGGGTCTTCGCCCTCTCTCCCGCGCGTGGGGCGTTCGACCGGATCCTGCGCGGGTTCGTCTCGGTCCTGCTGCTGGTGGGCGGGCTTCTCTCGGGCATCGGCCTATCGGCCGTGCAGGCAATCGTGATGAATGGGATCGGGGCGGGCCCCACCGGCGCCGCCGTTCGGAGCGTGTCCGTGGTCGCTTTCCCGCTCGTGACGGCAGCCATCGTCGTCGTCGCGGTCGGGGTCCTCTATCGCGTGGTTCCAAACGCGAATGTGCCGCTCCGGGTGCTTCGCCTGCCAGCCCTGGTGACGGGCCTCGCGTTGGCCTGCCTGACCGAGCTGCTCGTGTACATCACGCCGCTGCTAACCGGCGCGCTGTCCGTCTTCGGTGGCGTGGCGGCCGTGTTCGCCGCGCTGGCCTGGCTCCATCTGGCCTTCCAGGTCGTGCTGATCGGCGCCTCGTGGACACGTGTCCGCCTGGACGAAGCGGACCAGGCGCTAAGGCTATGGCAGGCCCAGCACGAGAACCCCGTCGTCGTCGCAGCCCAGGTAGACGCGCCCGTCGACGGCGGCCGGTGAAGATAGGCTGGCCCCTGGCGGCACCTACGCCCCAGAGGAGCGGCGCCGAAGGTCACTTCGAGACGGTCTTCTCGATGCGACGATCCGGGACGAGCCACCACAACACAACCGCTAGTAGCTCCGGCGATCAGCCGGCCGAGACCGGCAAGCCCAGGTCGCGGAGGTCGGCGCGCAGCCGGGCCGCGTCCACGAACTGGACGGCGACCAATCCCAGCTCTCCGGCAGTGGCGACGTTCAGATCCCAGTCGTCGATGAAGACCGTCGCCTCCGGCGTCAACCCGAAGCGCTCAATGAAGTGGCGGAAGATCTCAGGTCCCGGCTTTCGGGCGCCGACCTCGCCGGAAATGAGAATGCCATCGAGCTCATCGAGGAACGGGTAGCGGGGCCGGGTAATCGGGAAGGTTTCGGCCGACCAGTTGCTCAGGGCATAGGTTCGCAAACCGGCCCTCTTGACTTCGCGCATGATCGCGACCGTTTCCGCGAACGCTTCGCCGAGCATCTCCTCCCAACGCGAGTGGTAGGCGAGTATCAGCTCGGCCTGGTCGGGGTGCGCCGCGGCAAGCTCGGCCACGCCTTCGGCAAACGGCCGTCCGGCGTCGAAATGGCCGTTCCACTCGAGCGTGCAGACATCCGCCAGGAACTGCTCCATCGCGGCTTCGTCGGTGCCGAATAGCTGGCGATAGAGATGGCGTGGGTTCCAGTCGATCAGCACGCCGCCAAGGTCGAAGGCGACGGCGGTGATTTCGGTCGTCTTGGAGCGTGGTTGGGCCGGCATCGGCTGATCGTACCCGAGCCGGGCGAGGCGGTCCGGGCGTCCGTCGCGGCAGGCGGGCCAGGACCGACGAGTACGCGGCCGGGAGCCAATCGGCGGCCCCAGCTGTCGATCTGGGCGCATGCGGCTCGTCGGTTGGGCAGGACGACCGATCGACTGGTCGTTCGAGACAGACTCAGGCGAGGAGATCGATCAGATGGCAACTCACGTAATCCACGTCGAAGTGGTTGGCCGCGACGGGCCGAAGCTCCAGAAGTTCTACGCGGACGCGTTCGGCTGGGGCATCGACACCAACAACCCCGACGGCTATGGCATGTACCGCGACGAGAACGGGCTTACCGCCGGCATCGGCAAGAGCCCCATGGGCGGCGACGGGCACGTGACCTTCTACGTGCACACCGACGACCCGAAGGGCACCCTCGAGCGCGTCGAGAAGCTGGGCGGCAAGGTCATCATGCCGCTTACCCAGGTGGCCCCCGAGACGACGATCGCGCTCTTCGCGGACCCGGAAGGCCACGTCGTCGGCCTCATGTAGTCACGCGACGGGAGTGGCGCCAAACCGGCGCCACTCGGCCGGCGGCCACGCCGCCGAAGCGGCTAGCGCTCGGGCGGGGAGTGCAATTCGCGACTTCGCCCGAGCTCTAGCTATGACTCGAGAGCGTAGGCGCGCCGACGGCGCCGCGGCGGGCGGCGAGCTCGATCGCGAGCTACCAGCCCGTCCCTTGAGCGCGGCGCCCAGCTGGCGCTAGCCGCGCGTCTCCGCCAGGCGGCGGCGGAGGAAGCGGCGTTCGGCGTCGTTGTCGCAGAGGGACAGGGCGCGCTCGTATTCCGTAGCCGCTTCCGCGAGACGGCCCAGGCGGCGGAGCAGATCGGCCCGCGCCGCCGGCAGCAGGTGATAGCCGGCAAGCTCGCCGCGTGCCGCCACTTCGTCCAGCAGCGCCAGACCCGCAGCCGGGTCCTCCGCTTGCGCCACCGCCACAGCCCGATTCAGCTCCACTATCGGCGAGGGATCGACCCGCGCCAGCGCCTGGTAGAGCGTGGCGATCGCTCGCCAGTCGGTGGCACGGCCGTCGACGGTGCGGGCATGCTCCGCCGCAATCGCAGCCTGGAGCAGGTACCGCCCCACCGACGCGTGCGACAGCCGCGCGGCGGCAGCTAACCCGCGATCCAGCGCCGCCACTCCCCTGGCGATCTCGGCGCGGTCCCACAGCGCGCGGTCCTGCTCGTCGAGCAGCGCGATCGAGCCGTCCCGCCCAACCCGCGCCTCACGCCGCGAGTCCTGGAGCAGCATCAGGGCCAGCAGTCCGTGCGGCTCCGCCCGATCCGGCATCAGCTCGGCCACGAGCGCGGCCAGCCGAATCGCCTCGGCGCAAAGCTCGTGCCTTACGGCCGTGTCGCCGGTGCTCGCCAGGTAGCCCTCGTTGAAGACGAGGTAGAGCGTCGCGAGAACGCTGTCCAACCGCTCTGGCAGCTCTTCTCCGAGCGGCACGCGATAAGGGATCCCCGCCTGCCGGATCTTGCGTTTGGCCCGGACGAGGCGCTGGGCAAGCGTCGCCTCCGGGACGAGGAACGCCCGCGCGATTTCGGGCGTGGTAAGCCCGCCCAGCGTCCGGAGCGTCAGCGCCACTCGGGCGTCGAGGGCCAGGGCCGGGTGGCAGCAGGTGAAGATGAGGCGCAGGCGATCGTCCGCAAGTCCGCCTTCGGTTCCGAGCCGCATTGCCGCCACCTCCGTGTCCGCCGCTTCCCGTTCCAGCAGCAGGAGTTTCTCCGCCTGCCGTTTGTCGCGCCGGATCCGATCGACGGCGCGGTTTCGAGCGGCAGTCGTCAGCCAGGCCGCGGGCGTGGTCGGGATGCCATCGCGCGGCCAGGTCTCGAGCGCCGTCGCGAACGCGTCGGCGAGCGCTTCCTCCGCGGCATCGAAGTCGCCGCCCAGGAAGCGGATGAGCGTCGCCAGGACGCTGCCGTATGCGTCGCGGTAGGCCCGATCGATTGCCGCGTTGGTCTCGGCGCTGGGCCCGGCTGACGTCATCCCGCCGTGTTGGCGGCCCGGACCGTCTCGGGCGCGGGCATGCCGATTATCGGCCGGACCTCGACCGATCCTCCGAAGGCCGCCGGGCAGCGAGCGGCAGCCTCGAGGGCCTTGTCGAGGTCTTCACAGTCGATGATGTAGTAGCCGCCGAGGACTTCTTTCGTCTCGGCGAAGGGACCGTCGGTCACCAGGCGGTTGCCGTCGCGGACTCGGATTGTGGTCGCCGAGGACGACGTCGCCAGCCGCTCGCCAGCGCTGTGGATGCCCTCGCGCAGCAGCCAGCTGGTGTATTCGAGCCAGGGCGGAGAAATCTCGGGCGCATCGTCGGACGCGTCGTCTTGCTGGGTTTCCTCGCCGTAAATGAGCAGCATGTAGCGCACCGGACGCCTCCCGAAAGCACGACAAGTGGGCAGCCATGACCACCCTTCAATCGAATGACGATCGCGAAAGGCCGGAATCGACAACCCGACGGCAGAAGCTTGGGCCCAGACCGGCCGGATCGGACCGACCGCGAAGCCCACGAGCGCCAGGTGAAACTGGTGCTCTACAGCGCCGCGTCGCCGCCTCGCCGCCTCGCCGCCGGCCACCGCCGTCTTCCGGGACCGTAGCCGTCGATGCTGAACCCTCGTCAGGTCTGCGGCGTCGACTGCCCACGCGACAGGAACCGATAGAGCGTGACCAGAGGCTCGGGCTCCTCGTGCCGCAGGCGCTTCCTCGCCCTGTGCATGGGGAACGCAATGAACCCGGAGGCCGTGCGCAACCCGAAGACTTTGCGGCCGGCCATTGTCGCCCAGCCCCAGTGGCCGCCGTGGTTCTGGATGAACGTTTCGCCGAAGTACGCGCCGAGCTCGAAAATGAGAAGGGTCCGGATCTCCTCAGCCTTGGCGTCCGACAAACCGAGAGGCAGCGAGTCCCACAACCGGAGGCCGACCTCATCGGCGGCTTCTATGCTCGCGTCGGAGTAGTCGAGCGCGACGTAGAGGTCGCGGCCTCGGCCGGCGTAGGTGCTGGCGCGAATGGCCATCTCGCGGGCAGCCGTGTAGTCGGGCTTGAAGGGAAGGCTCCCTCCGGAGGGTTTCGTGCCCTCGTCAGACGCGCTAGCCCCGGCCACAATACCCTCCTCGTGTCGGCCGAGAGCGTATCGCACCTGGACGCCGTTGGGCCGGAAACCTGTCCCGATGATCGCGCGGATTGCCGTTTGTCTTGTTGCCGAGTCACGCGTACCGTGGGGTCGTTACCGTCTCTGGCGGCAACGAGCCGCGTGGTCGACACACTTTCCCACAGGCCGTGCGTTTGCTCGATGGATCGGGAAGAAGGAAAGGGTCATCGATGACCACGGGAACGGTCAAGTCGGTCCACTCGGAGAGCGGCTACGGCTACATCGCCACCGAAGACGGCACGGAGTACTACTTCCACCGCGAAGCCCTGAAGCTCCCTCTGGACTTCGACGACTTGTTCGGCGGAGAGCACGTCTCCTTCGAGGTCGAAGCCAACTTCAAGGGTCCGCGGGCGGTCGAGGTAACCAGAGCGTAGTTCGCAGGCCGCGAGTCGCGGGTGCGGCTAGCGGTTTGCGCTCTCTCGATAGTCGAACGGCATGCTGGCCAGACGCTTTCCAACGAGCGCGAGGGCTTGGGCCGCGGCCTCCAACTGTTCGGCCGGGATCGCCAGGACCTGCGGCTCGACCGTGGCGGCTTCTGGGACGATCACCAGGGTCGCCGGTCGCCCCTTCTCGATGTCGAATTGGACCCTGCGGAGTTCCGCGATGGGGAGGCTGAGGGCCAGCCTCTCTCCTGCCGCCACGAGCAGTCGTCGGTCGCTCACCGCCAGCACGGCGTCCGCCGCGCGGGCCGCAGCGTGGACCTCCTCGTCCGGTTCGAGGACTTGCACCAGGGTTGGGTGGAGGGGCGGCCTGGGTTTCGGTTTGGCCATAACTTTCTCCGACCCGGAGCCGCGGCAGAATGCCATAGTCGCGGTCGCGGATTAGGAGCTGTCGACGGGCACTCGGTGCCGGCCGCACATCGCCCGAGCCGAGATTAATCCAGCGCGGCTTTCCAGTCCGTATCGGCGGCCCAAAGGCCCGTTGCGCAGATGTGTCAACGGTTCCAGACCGCCCGGTGGGCTCCAGGCCGCGATAATGAAGCCATGACGCCAGAGGTCGAGCCGCCCGAGGTAGAACCCCGCGAGGTCGAGCCGCCCGATCCATTCGACGCGCTCGTAGTCGCTGCTCTCGATTCGCTGCCGGCGGCCTTCCGCGACAGACTCGGCAGCGTGGCGATCGTGGTCGAGGACGAACCCGACGCGGATCAGCTCGCGTCGGTTCATGCGTACGGGTTGCTCGGGCTCTATTCCGGCGTGCCGAGGACCGCTTACGGCGCAGAGAACGCGGCGCTGGCGAGCAAGATCACGATCTTCCGCGGTCCGCACCTGCGCCAGTATCGCGACCCCGACTCACTGGCCCGTGGGGTAACCGAAACCGTGCGCCACGAAATCGCGCATCACTTCGGCATCTCCGACGCCAGGCTCGACGAACTGGCCCGCGACAGGCACGGCTGACTCGCCGGGGCAGCTCTAGCGGCAGAACTGGATCTGAAGCCTCACGTGCAGTTCCACGTGAACAAGCCATTTCTCTACTTCATCCGCGAACGGACCACGGGCACGGTCCTGTTCATGGGCCGCATCGCCGATCCCTCAGCCAAGAACTGACACCAATCTACACGCTTGACCGGGCCCGGGGTACCCCCGCGGCCCGGTCGCCATTTCCGGGGTCGGCGGCGCCGCCCTCGAAGACCGGCGGCGAGCGGAGCCGTAGCGGGGCGGCGCGCTAGCTTGCGCGAGCCTTGGCCGGGCAGTAGGTGACGCTGGCGGCCTTCCGCTGGGCCCATGTCTGTCCGGCGCGGGTTCGGCCCTTCAGCCAGGCTTTGCGATCGCGGAGGTGGCTCCGCTGCACCCCGGAACCGCCGTTGGAGCGGTTGTCGGCAACAGCGGTTGGAGCCTGGCGATAGGAAGACTTGCTGCGATCGGGCTCGGGGCGGGAGCTGGCGGGCCCGGTCGCGGGCGCGGTTGCGGGCGCAGCCGCAGGGATCTTCTCTTCGGTCATGTGAGTTTCCTTTCAGGCGAGCCGGGGCTCGCGGGAGTCGCAGGCGAACGCGTTGCGGTCCTGTGGACGAGGCCTACGGCTTGCTGTCGTTGCGGCCCAGACCGAGATCGCCGCGCACTGCCGCCGCACCGTGGCTGCCGGACCAGGTCGAAACGGCGGCGTCGAGCACGGTCGAATCCGGACGAACGGACAGCCGGTCGTCCTGGCTGCGAACGGTCGGTCCCAGCTCCGCAATGACACCGCGGTACTTGGGTTTGTCGTTCGACGAGCGAGCGACCGGTGGGAAGACGTCGAAATAGCCGTCGCTGCTCACGACGATGAGCGCCTCGGGCGTGGGAAAGGGTTTGCGGGTCACGGGAATCCGATCTGCCGTGCGCTTCGAGCGACGGAATCGTGACCCGGCGCGGTCGGCTGGCCTCCAACGATGGGACTGCGGCAGCATTTGGTCAAGCCGACCGCCGGCGCGGCTACGCCCCAGAAGCCCGCTGAAGCGTGGCGAGAGGCGCCGAACCTGCCGCGCGCCGAGCCCGGCCGAAAGCCGGAAACGAGGCCGCACGGGGCTGGATTCGGCCAGTCCTTTCGCCTTCTCCCAGGCTTGGCGGCACACGAAATGACGTTCCCGGAAAGGCCCCAGCAGGCCCCCGCCGTTGTGCTATCGGCCCAAAGCGAGTAGTGTGAGCACGTTGCTGCAACTTGCGGCGCGCTCCGCGTGGTCGACCCCCCTTTCCGACAGACCGTGCGTCTGCTGTTTGGATCGGGAAGAAAAGAAAGGGTCATTCATGACCACCGGTACTGTTAAGAAGGTCGTCGCGGATCGCGGCTTCGGTTTCATTGCTGCCGAAGACGGGAAGGAATACTTCTTCCACCGCGGCGGCGTCCAGGCTCCCCTCGAGTTCGACCGCCTCATCGGCGGCGAGCGCGTCTCGTTCGAAGTCGAGACCAGCCCCAAGGGTCCTCGCGCCGTCCAGGTTACCGCGGCCTAATCCGTGATCTTGGCGCTCGCGGCTCGGACGATTCTTCGCCCGGGCCGCGGGAAGCCTCGTCGCAGGGGCTCATCCGACAGGAGCTAGCTCATCTCGAGGACAGCGTTCGTATCTACCTACATTCCGCGTCAGTGCGGAATTGCCACTTTCACGTACGACCTCGCCACGACAATCGGCGAGCGTGAGATCGTGGCCCTTCACCCGGCCGGCGAGCCGGGCCCCTATCCGGCCGAAGTCCGTCACCGCATCCGACGCGACGTTCAGGCCGACCACAGCGGCGCGGCGCAGGCGCTCAACGACTGCGGCGTCAGCGTGGTTTCCCTTCAGCACGAATTCGGCATCTGGGGCGGCGAGGACGGCGAATACGTCCTCGACTTTATCCACGCCCTCCGGATTCCTTATGTCGCCACCCTTCACACGGTGCTGCCGCAACCAACCGCCGCCCAGCGACAGATCCTGCGCGATCTCGCGGCCGATGCGGACGCAACCGTAGTGATGTCCAAAGCCGCTTCGACGCTGCTTGCCCGCACCTACGGCGCCGATCCTTCTCGAATAGCCGTCATCCCTCACGGCGTGCCAAATCTCCCGATCGTCGCCGCGGACACAATGAAGCCTCGCCTCGGCCTCAACGGCCAGGCGGTCATCCTGAGCTTCGGCCTGCTCGGACCCGGGAAGGGCCTCGAGCGGGCGATCGCGGCCATGCCGGCAGTCATCGACTCCGTCCCGACGGCGTGCTACGTGATCCTGGGCGCAACCCACCCGGAGCTCCGCGCTCGCGAAGGCGAAGCGTATAGAGCCGGTCTGGAGGCTCAGGTTGCCGCGCTGGGCATCGGCGACCACGTCAAGTTCGTGAACCGTTTCGTGGGCCGCGTCGAACTCGGCACATGGCTCCAGGCAGCGGACATCTTCGTGACTCCCTATCCGAACCTCTCTCAGAGTGTCTCCGGCACGCTTGCCTACGCCATGGGCGCGGGCAAGGCCATCGTCTCGACCCCGTACCCTTACGCGGCCGAAATGCTCGCCGGGGATCGCGGCCGGCTCGTCGAGTCGGGCTCTGCGGCGGCTCTCTCCGAAACCTTCATCGAGCTTCTGCTCGACGCAGATTTGCGGGCGTCGCTGGGCCGGCGAGCCTACGAGCACAGCCGTGGAATGGTGTGGTGGGAAGTCGGCAGCCAGTACAGGCGCCTCTTCGACGGAGCCGCACGCGCGGCCGCCGCCATGCCGATCCGACGCAACAACAGACTGGCGG
>JGI24129J20441_1000306_pt1 | contig 14644 bp, 13 predicted proteins | sample BarGraNGADG00211_FD_20441 | JGI IMG/M metagenome (IMG submission 20441) | reverse complement strand
GTTATTTTACGGGATAATTCCAGCGGATTTATTTGACAAACCACAAAAGACGATAAGCAGGATAGCTTTTCCTCAATATTCTAAGCATGTATTTTTGATTAGTAATTGATTTGCGGAAAAATTTTACGCTTTATTATATTCTGAAAAAATCATGGAAAATGTTGCCCGGCCCTGAGTCGCAGATCGCAGATCAGTGGAATAACCGAACATGGCTTTAAGAGGAACTTTGGCTTTAACTTCGCTTATCGGACCTTTGGGATTAACGGCTTGAATCTCGCCTTTGCGTGAGTTGATATCACCGATGACGTCACCAACAAATTCACCCGGTGTAATAATATCAACCAGCATAATCGGCTCCAACATAACCGGATCAGCTTGATTACATCCATCACGAAAAGCCGTAGCCGCTGCTATTTTGTACCCTTGCGCGGAAGATTCTCCTTCCCTAAAAGATCCTCCAGATATCTTCACTCCGATATCTGTTACAGGATAGCTATTTAAGACACCGCTCATCATCGCCTCGCGAACGCCTTCTTCAATTGCTTCATGATATTCTGCGGGGATAATGCCATCACCTAGTTCATTGATTATTTCATTTCCGGAAGCCCGTTTTCGCGGCTCCAAAGAAAGTCGGACATGCCCGAAGTGTTTCTTTTCGCCCAGTTCTTTTTCAAATATCCCTTCAACTTCAATCTGTTTCTGAATGGTCTCGCGATAAACAACACGCGGTCTGCCGACATTAACGTGAGCATTGAATTCACGGCGCAACCGATCAACGATAATTTCCAGATGAAGTTCACCCATCCCGGAAATTACTGTTTGCGCGGTTTCCTCCTCATATTTCACCCGCAGTGTCGGATCTTCATCGAGCAATTTTATAAGCGATGCCGTTAGCTTTTCTTGATCGGCAGGAGTTTTGGCTTCAATGGCCTGACTGATTACCGGTTCGTAAAAGTCCATCGACTCCAGCATAATGGGATGGGCTTCATCACAAAGAGTGTCGCCTGTGGTTGTGTCTTTCAACCCCAAAACGGCAATTATTTCTCCTGCCGAGGCTTTTTCGATTCTTTCTCTTTTATTGGCGTGCATGCGCAAAAGACGGGCAACTTTTTCCTTCTTCTTTTTTACTGAATTGTACACTTCATCGTTGGCATGTATTTGTCCCGAATAAATTCGTAAATAAGTAAGTTTGCGGCCGTCATCAAGCATAATTTTAAACGCCAGCGCTGCCAGCGGTTCCTTATCGGAACTATGTCTTATCTCTTCTTTTTTGGTAAGCGGATTAATCCCTTTTACCGGGAGTATATCTTCCGGAGATGGCAGATAATTGATAACCGCATCCAGTATAGGTTGTATGCCTTTATTACGCAGTGCGGCTCCACAAAGCACCGGTACTATTTTTAAAGAAATGGTTGATTTGCGCAATGCTGCCAGTATTTCCGATACCAAGATTTCTTCTCCGCCCAGATACTTTTCGGCTAGAGTATCATCGGCTTCGGCCAGAGTTTCAATCATTTTTTCTCTCTGGCTTGTGGCTTGCGCTGTAAATTCCGCAGGGATTTCCTGAATTGTATATTCCATACCATGGCTTACATCATCCCAAACCATCAGCTTTTGATTTATTAAATCGATTGCCCCGCGAAAATTTTCTTCGCTTCCTGCGGGTATCTGGATGGGTACGGGAATAGAAGTAAAACGTTCACCCATCATCCTGACAGCTTCAAAAAAATCCGCACCCACTCTATCCATTTTATTAATAAAAGCTACTTTGGGCACGCCGTACTTATCCGCCTGATGCCAGACAGTCTCCGATTGCGGCTCAACGCAGCCCACAGCACAAAAAACAACTACAGCACCATCGAGCACGCGCAAAGAACGTTCCACCTCGATTGTGAAATCAACATGACCGGGAGTATCAATGATATGGATTTCGTGATTTTTCCATTCGCAAGTTGTGACCGCCGAAGTAATGGTTATGCCTCTTTCCTGCTCCTGCGGCATCCAATCCATGACTGCTTCGCCATCATGAACTTCTCCCATCTTGTAAGATTTACCGGTGTAATAAAGGATTCTTTCGCTGACTGTTGTTTTTCCAGCGTCAATGTGAGCAACTATGCCAATATTTCGTGTCCGGGCTATTTTTGATTTCGGTGCCATAAGAAAATTAGCTTTTCTCCTCTTTCAGGGGAGCTAAAATGCCAGGATCAGGACGAAATGCTTTTGAAGTTGATATATGGCCTTTAATGGAGGTAATTTCTTTACCTTCCACTAATATTTTCACTTTTTTTATGTCTGGTACATTTTCCGTGAGAGAATTGGTTAAAGAATTAATTGATGCCATCTCCGCTGAAGAACTGCCCGGATGCAGCTTAGTCAGGCTCTTGGTAAAATTAACATACGCGATTCCAGCATCGTCAATCTTCACATCTCGTAAAGCAACTCCAGCCGGAAATGTATTAACATTTCCATTTTTTGAGCCATCAAGTAATGCCTTGATAACCTCTTTAGCCTGCGACGCAGCATCGATTTCCTTGAAAATGTAACGTTTTTCTCCAACTAAAAGAAGTTCCTGCTGATCAGAAAACCATATTATCACCACTTGTTTTTCTTTCTTTTTCAACGCATCAAGATCAACTGGGGGAAATAAGGCATTAAATAAAATTATAAAGAACAAACCCAAGAGGATAACAATACCCCCAATTATCATAGATAAATAGAGAATTCTCGTGGATTTCTTTTTTTTCTTTTCCTTTACATTTTCTGAGCGGCGTTGTCTTTTCGACGTCATATAAAGTTAAACTCCTCTTTAAAAAACTGCGTCAATCTAAGGTATTTTTTACTGTCTGTCAAGAAGAACAAACTTTTATAATAAAGGTTGATAAAACAAAGCAGCCCGCGCTGGATCAGCTCGGGCTGCTTGATTGGAAAAACTAATTATCTAAATATTTTTAAAAATTTTCAGCCAACACTTCGTAATATGCTTGCGGATGATTACACGCCGGGCATTCTTTGGGCGCTTCCGGCCCTTCATGAACATAGCCGCAATTAATGCAATGCCACTTTACCGAAGCTTTCTTTTGAAATACCTCATTGCCTTCGACGTTGGAAATAAGCTTCCTGTATCTACTTTCATGAAACTTCTCCACTTTTGATATTTGTTCAAAAGATCGCGCTACTTCCGGAAAACCTTCTTCCCTGGCCACTTTGGCAAAATCAGCATACAGTGTTGTCCATTCCAAGTTCTCTCCTGCAGCCGCGGCTTCCAGATTTTTCTTTGTATCTCCTATTCCACCGGCAGGATATGCAGCCGTGATCTCCACCTCCCCTCCTTCCAGGTGTTTGAAAAATATTTTGGCGTGTTCTTTTTCATTTCCAGCTGTTTCCAAAAAGATATTAGCAATCTGCTCGAAACCTTCTTTTTTTGCGGCACTGGCAAAGTAAGTATATCTATTTCTAGCCTGTGACTCACCGGCAAAAGCTGCCAATAAATTTTTTTCCGTTTTTGTTCCTTTAATTGATTTTCCCATTGTTCCCATCTCCTTTCTTAATTATATTTTTTGTGTTTATTGGATGTTCTCTGTTTATTCAGACCAGATCAATAATTATTAAATATCATGTTAATTATGAAAATACCAAAGTCAAATTTCATTTAAAATTGAGTTACTTTTTAAATGATCTTGTAGTATGAAAGAAAAAATATATTAATATTTGTTTAATTGTTCTAACTATTGAGCGCTAATATAATTTTTAATTAAGAGGAGGTTTTTTAGTTATGCCCACTATTATGCCAGAAGCGGAAAATGTTCAAAAAGCAATCAAATGGATATCCGCAAACATGGAAGAAAATGGCAATCAGCCGTTACATAAACTTATAGAATCGGCTGTTTTTAAATTTGATCTTTCGCCCAAGGATACTGAGTTTTTACTGGGTTTTTTCCGCAACCATAACAAGTAACAAAACATAGGCTGTACCGATAATGCCAGTTTGCTCATGGTAAATGTGCTTTGACACTACGTTGCCGGGATGAATGACCATGCAGCAAGCTATTGGGAATTATCAAGTTAAAAAAATTATTCCGGATTGAACATATGTTTACTAAAATAAAGCCATCTACCGAAAAATGGATAATATTAACCGTCATCCTGATTTTTTTTCTACTTCGTCTTTTCATCAACAGCCATGTGGAACTTGCACCGGATGAAGCCTATTATTGGTATTGGAGCAAACATTTAGACCTCAGCTATACCGATCATCCCCCGATGGTTGCCTACATCATGGCATTTTTTACCGGTATTGGTGGCAACACAGAGTTTTTTGTTCGTCTGGGCGGCATTGTTTTTTCAACAATCGCGCTGGTTCTACTCTATCAAACATGCATGACTCTATTCCCCAATAACAAAATTATAGCATGGGAGCTTCTGTTTATCTTTAATATTACCCTTCTTTTCCCCGCTGGTTGTATTGTGCAAACACCCGATACGCCAATGCTTGTTTTCTGGGCGGCGGCTATTTTCTTTGGAAGCAAGATCATCATGCAAGGATCGCCCAGCTATTGGTACTTGTGGGGAATAGCTCTCGGGTTAGGTCTGTTAAGCAAATACACAATGATTCTTTTAGTTCCTTGTATGTTTATTTTTCTTCTTTTTTCACCGTCACAAAGATACTGGTTAAAAAGAAAAGAGCCATATCTTGCCCTATTGATTGCCTTCATTCTCTTTTTGCCTGTAATCTTCTGGAACTGGCAACATCATTGGCTTTCATTCCTCTATCAACTGCATCAAGGTTTGTCTCCCAAGAGAAGAGAAATATTGCAGATATTCTTAAAACTACTGGAGTATCTTGGAGGTCAGGCCGGCGTAATAACCCCCCTGCTATTTATTGCTTTTGTTATTTACAGTATCAAAGGGTTCATCATTTCACTGCGCCAGGATAAGAAGGAGTATCTTTACCTTGCTCTTCTATCATGGCCGATTATTTTATTTTTTGCTCTAACGACAGCACTAGGTAAAGTCGCTGAGGCAAACTGGCCCGCTCCTGCCTATATTGCCGGAAGCATTCTGATGATTCATGTATACCATGAATATTTCAAAACCAGAAAAGGACATAGATGTTTTATCTATAGCGGTGTTGTTCTGGCAATGCTTTTGAATATTATTGTCCATGTTCATTTAATCACACCCTTCATCCCCATTGCTCCAAATCTAGACCCCACGCAACAGTTTCATGGATGGAGGGCATTGGGCGCAAAAATAAATAAATACATAGATGAAAATCCTGGTAAAGACAGGTATTTCCTTCTTGGTGATAAGGGAACCACAGTAGCGGAAGCTGTTTTTTATACTCAGAATCGCTTTATTGGCATTGACTTCGCCAATCCCGAACGCTACATATTTTTAAACGATATTAGTTATCTTCGCGGAAAGGATGCCATCATTATAATGCACAATCGTCATGAAGATGCCTTCAAGCAATATAATAAATATTTTGAGTCTTTTGAAAGGATTGGCTTACAGGATAGTATTTTCCGGAACGAGAAGATTGATTCCCTTAGTGTGCAGATAGCAATTGGAAAGAATTATCGGGGCAATTGGGTTCCTTATCCAGGATTATAAAAAGGTGATAAGGTCTCCCTCGCCTATTTTAAATGTGAAAATAATTTGATGTTAGTTTTTAATGCATCTTCTCTATCAAATCGGAAAATATAATAAAGTATATATCCTGTTATATAAATAAACACACCTGACCATATAACATCTGTCAGAAAATGCCCTCCTTGAATCATCCTGCCCGCCCCCATGAGCATACCGAAAATAATTCCCAGACCAAGAAATGCCAAGGCTGCGGTCCGGTGTGACTTCCTCAGAAAGAAAAATGGAGCAAACAGGAAAAATCCCACGGAAGCATGTCCCGCAGGAAAAGATTTGCCCTGTCCGGCTTCTCCTGTTTCCCAGGCTTGGCGGAAAGTTTCTGTACCACCAAAGTTTACAATATCGGCTGGGCGTGGCCTTCCCCAGTGATCCTTGAAAACTGTGTTCACAATAAGTCCTGGTCCCAAAACCAAAAATATCGCCAGAAAAAGACCTATTTTCTTGTAAGGCAATAAAGTCTTGCGGAAAAAACTAAGTACAAAAACCAGAAAACCAGCAGAGCCTAGAAGAATTGCCGGTATGTTTCCGTAGTTGTATAAGAAATTCCAGGGCATTTTCTGACCCATAAACCAACCGCCTCTTTCGAGGGAATAGAACAATTTCTCTATTTCGAGATCTGTATTCGTCAAACCAATTAATGCGGTTAATATGACGGCAATACATAGAGGCAACGCAAAATTAAAAAAAATATCTTTTTTCATATAAACATCCATAACTAAATCTTTCCCTACTTCTGCGTGAATATAATTTTCTCCAGAAAGATTTCATTTTGATTCTTTTATTCTGCATAGCTGAATTTTATTCCGGTCAAAAAAATATTTTACAGCCAATGTGCACAATATGCCTATTCCGGCGCCTCCAATTACATCGCTTAAATAGTGCGACGTTAGCATTATTCGTGACATTCCAATAGATATTGCGATAATAAAAGCTGCAATACCTGCGCGCGGAAATAATATACTTATTGCGGTGGCCAGGGAAAATGCAGTGACGGTATGACCGGAAGGAAATGAGGTTAATTCATAACCTACACCGAAATAATTAAACCCGAAAAACCCTTTTTCTAACATACTTGGTCTATATCTGCCGACAAGCCACTTAATGAGTATACTAATCAGCCCTGATGATGATATTGATATGAAAAGAAAAAGAAATCTATTTGACCATAATTTATTTTTCCAGACAAAGCAGAAAAGAATATATGCCAAAACAAATAAAACAAAATACCAGGTTGATTTTCCAAATGCTGTAACAATTTGCGCAATATTCAAAATTGAAACATCTAAACCTTTACAATAATACAGCAGCGGGAAATCCCAATTAAAATAAGAAATAGCGATAAGAAGTGTAGTAAGAAGAAAAACAATGAGAGCAATCCATCTTTTTTTCATCGTTTAACTCCCTGGTAATTACGGCACCATACAAATTTGAAAGAATCTACCTTCGAACCGTTCAGGATTAAATCTTTTTCCCCTACGACCTCAACATATTTACAATGAGCGTATGCGGCAATATTCAAATCCTCAAAATGAGAATTAAGCAAAAGCAGATCGTATCCAATTGGTATTTTTTTCTCCCAGAGGTCAAACTGGTCTTTTCGATTATCGATAACAAACACTTCCCGCCGATAAGGTAAGCTGTAATATATAACTCTACTGCCCATAGTCCAATTAGTTACAGCTATTGCTTTGGGCTTTGCGGATATGTCATTTTTTATAATTTCATCCGCTTGTTCGGTAATTGCCGTATAGCCGTAAATATCGCGAAAGGGAGATTTGTAGTCTGGAAAGCTGAAGAACTTTCCGGCAAGTTCCGTATAGCCAAATAAAATTAAAACCAAACTCAATCCGATGGAAACGTAAAGAAAGTATCTCTTCCATTTTTCTTTGGCAGTAAAAAACAAATGTGAGCCCAGAGGTATAAAAAGAAGGTAGAAGATGCTCGGCCAGTGCGGAAGAGTTCTTTCATACACAGACGTCAGTAGAAAAAATATTAAAATTGTTCCGCCAAATAAAACAGAAAGACGTACATAGTCGTTCCGATTTCTGATCGATTTAAAAAATCCATAAAAAGCAATGATAAATAAAAATGGGTTGTATGCTCCGAATTGTGCTGCGATTGATTCTAAAAAACTTGAAATACTCCTCGCGAGACTGCCGAATACATGGGAGCCTTGATAGCGAAAACTAATGAAGTCGTGATTGATATTCCAATAAATTACCGGTGAAATGAATAAAAGCGCAATTAGCGCCGCCAGAAACATATAGGGCGAAAAAATTATATCGTATCTTTTTTTTAAGAGAAAATAAATTATTAGCGGAGGAACAAGCAAAATCGATGTGTATTTAGCCAGTCCCATTAACCCCAGAACAATTCCCAGTAAAATAAAATCTGAAGGGTTTTTTTCACGCACAATTTTTTCGGCAATAAAGATCAAGGGGAAAATTAAAAGCAGCAACAGAGAATCAGGCAAGAGCATTAATCCAAGAGCATTGAGCATGAATGAGCAATTCAATGCCAGAACCGCTAATAACGCTATGCTTATTGACGAAGTGATCCTCAATATAAAAATATAGGCGCAATAAGAAGCGACGGCAAAGATTAATATCGCCGGAAGCCGTGCCAGGAATTCATTTGTGCCAAATATATAATAAAAAGGGGCGTGCACCCAACCGACTAGCGGTGGATGGTCAACATAGCTCCAATCAAGAAAATTTGCGTATAACACATAATGAGCTTCATCAACGCCCAATCCAAAAAAAGGCGACACCGCGAGACGTATCAGAGTAAAAAAGCCAATCAGTAGGAATATTCTTTTATTTTCTTTCAGCATTAATCTTCTCCAGATGAGGAAGAATCACTTTAAATACATGATCAGGTTTAATCACCTGCAGACAGACATTATCTTTACATGCTGTCTTGCGATGATTAGAGGCACTGACACAAGGAGAACAAGCCAGCCCGGCATAGATCGGCGTTGACTTTCCCAGGGATCCATAAAGCGCCGGTGTTTCCGGACCGAAAATAACGAAAGTATGCATATCGGTTACAGCCGCAAAATGTCCCGGACCGGAATCGTTGGTAACCATGAACTCGGAAATGCTGTAAAGCAAAGGAAGCTGAGCAAAAGTCACCTTTCCCGCAAAATTAATACAGCGCTCCGAATTTACCTGTTCTTTAAGCCGTTCGGCCTCTTCTCTTTCGTGCGGATCTCCTGTAATCAATATAATGGCATTGGAACATTTCTCCAGAATCATTTTTATCAACTGCACGTAATGTAAAGGCGGCCAACGCCGCTGGATGAGTAATTCACTGGCATTCGGATTGATTAAAATTATCTTATGTGTCTCTCGACTATATTCACTAAAACAATTAGCAACTATATCAATTATAGTTTGCTTTTCCATATTTGCAAAACTAATCTTAGCCAAAGTAATTTCATCATCCGTTATTTTTGTTTTAGAATAGGGAACTTCTTTCTTATTGGCGAGCAGCGCGTTGACCAGGGCAATAAAATTCTTGGCGATATGTATATGCGGATTATAGGCGACTTTATGTGTTAAAAAGCTGCCCCGATAAAGCCCTTCATTGTAATAGGCATGAAAACCGACTTTGCAGGGAACGCCACTAAATCCTGTCAAAAGCGCTGTAAATCGTGAAAAGAGTTCCAGATCAATTATCGCATCAATTTTTTTCCGCCGTGTCCAAAAAAAGAATTTCAGCGTATCCAGGAAAAAAAGCAGCATACTATTCTCGCGAATTGTATAAATATTATCTTCGGAAACCGTTTTTAATAAATCAAGGCTGGGCTTGTTTTTTTTGAAAATGACAAAATGGATATTGGCGCCTATTTGTCTTTGCAGTTTTCTCATTGCCGGGTCAACTAATATGGCGCTGCCCATTTCCGATAATTCAATGAATAGCACGTTATGAGGACTATTTATTTTCGGTTTATATACGAGCTTTATCATTTGCTGGCAGATAGAGCCAAAAAGACAAAGAGGCACGCCGATATAATAATCAATCCAGCGCATTGTATCAACTTTCATAGGCTAAATATAATCCCTTCCAGAATATGCTGACAAAGTTAATTATGAGAGGAATATAGGCAAAATAACGACGACTGTCAATAAAACATTACAAAAAGCTTTATTAGTATGGTTAAGGATAAAGCTGGAAAGTTTATGTAAAGCTGTTATGTTTAGCTTGAGAAAAATCATCAATAAATGTTAGTTGTAAAGAAAAAAGTAGGCAGCCATATGCGTAAAATCATTAGCCGATATATATTTAAAGAAATAGCTTCGCTATTTTTCATCATTTTGTTCACATTGACGTTTGTTTTGCTCATGGGGAATATTCTGCAGATAATGGATTTAATGGTTAACAAAGGTATTGGTTTCTTAGCTATTGCTAAACTTATTATTTTTCTTTTGCCATCCCTGTTTATGTTTACGATTCCGATTGCTTTCCTGGTCTCGATACTCATTGCAATGGGTAGATTATCTGCCGATAATGAAATCACAGCTCTCAAAACTTCAGGCGTCAGCTTAATGCAAATATATTATCCTGTCGCCATTGCATCATTGATTTCTTTTGTTTTTACTATCATCATTGGATACTATCTCGTACCGCATAGTTATTCAGCCTCCAAGCGTCTGCTTTTCGATCTTGCACAACAACATGCAGCAATCGGCATAAAAGAAAAAGTTTTCAATGCTGACTTTAAGGATATTCTTCTTTACGCGGATAAAATACACCCCAAAGGCGATTATATGGAAAACGTGATGATTTCCGATAACCATCTAAAGGGAGGACAAAACACTATATTTGCAAAAAAAGCTTATCTTTTTGCCGACGCAGATTCAATGACTGTCATGCTGCGTCTTGAAAGTGGTTCTATTCATAGCGTTAGTTCAGATTTGAAAAAGTACAGTAAAATTGATTTTAAAATTTATGATATTAACCTCGATTTATCTACATCGATCAGTTCTGCAATTAATTCCAAGACTAAAGATGAAATGACAATGACTGAACTTTTAGAAAATATGAAAAAGCCGGGCTTAAATGAAGTTGCCCTGCGGGAGTTTGCAATTGAAGTACATAAAAAATTTTCAATTCCATTATCTTGCATATTTTTTGGCATATTGGCCTTGCCCTTGGGCATAAGAAACCATCGTGCGGTGAAATCGCGAGGATTTACTGTTGGTATTATAATTGCGACGTCATATTATTTATTACGTATCGGTGGCGAAGCTCTCGTGGAAACAGGTCGCCTTTCTCCAGCGGTTGGTGTATGGACACCAAATTTTATTTTTGCCCTTTTGGGTATATATTTGTTTTACATGGCCTATCGAGAAATTTCCCTTTTTCAAATGATAAAAATCAAGCTATGGCGCAAAGTCTGGAAAAATTAAGGATTAGAAATTGAAGATATTAGACAGATATATACTAAAAGAATTTCTAAAATTTGTTGGGATTACTGGCATTTCTTTTATTGTTCTATTTCTGATTGTCGATTTTTTTGAAAAAATTAGAATGTTTCTCAGCAATCAAGCAACCGCTGCGCAAACGGCCTCATATTTTATATTTTCAATTCCAATGATTATTTACTATATGTTGCCGCCGGCTGTACTTTTAGCAACTTTATTGACATACAGCTCACTTTCAAAATCCAGTGAAATCACAGCAATGAAAGCTAACGGCATAAGTCTTTATAGGATTTCTATTCCTCCATTAATTTTTGCTGTATTAATATCAATTTTTTCATTCTTTTTTAATGAGTTAATTACACCAGCGGCAGTACAAAAAACAGAACACATAGTCATTGTCGAGGTACAAAAGCAGAAGACTTTTGGCTTTTTCAAACAAAATGAAATTTGGTACCATAGTGAAAATGCAATTTATAATTTTAAAATGTTTGATGTGAATAATGATACCTTGCGTGGCGTAACTATCAATTACTTAAATCCTGATTTCACATTGAAAGCCCGCATAGATGCGGAAACAGCTGAATGGAAAAATAATAAATGGGTTTTTTATAATGTACTTAGCACTCATTTTGACAAGGACAATGTCCCTGTTTTGGAAAGGTCAAAAGAGGGTGTTATTAATATTCCGGAGAAACCAAATGATTTTAAAATAATTCAAAAAGACGCGGAAAAAATGGGCTATTTTGAATTAAAAAAATATATCAATAAAATTAAGACGGAAGGATATGACGTCCAGCGCTATCTTGTTGATTTACATGGGAAAATTGCTGTGTCTTTCGTTACCATAATTCTGGTTATTATCGGCGTTTCCTTTTCTCTGCGTTCGGAAAGAAGCGGCGGTGTTATGCAGAGTTTAGGCATCGGTATATTTGTTGGATTTTCTTACTTTGTGGTCCATGCCTTTAGCATGACTCTGGGCAAATCGGGAATGTTACCGGCTTTACTTGCCGCCTGGACGGCAAATATAATATTCAGCGCTGCCGCCGCTTTATTGTTTTATAGAGTGCGTACTTGATACATGGATCTAAAAATTTATCTATTGAATAGAGATAAATCATTCCCTGGCAATTTACCTCAGAATTATTATATAATCATCAGTATCTGTAGTAATCCGGTTTAAACGGACCTTCAGGGGATATCCCGAGATAATCAGATTGTTTCTTAGTCAGCCTGGTTATTTTTGCGCCCAATCTATCCAGATGCAGGCGGGCAACTTCCTCATCAAGTATCTTAGGTAATGTGTAAACGCCTATTTCATATTTTTTTGTGGCCAATTCAATCTGCGCCAGGCACTGATTAGTGAAACTATTGCTCATGACAAAGCTGGGATGACCTGTAGCGCAGCCTAAATTAACCAGCCGGCCTTCGGCTAATACTAATATAGAGCGTCCTGATTTGAGCGTCCATTTATCGAACTGCGGTTTGATATTTTCTTTTTTACAGAACTTACTGGTTTCCAGATAGTGCATATCAATTTCACTGTCAAAATGGCCGATATTGCAGACGATGGCCTCGTCCTTCATCATTTCCATGTGCTTTCCGCTGATAACATCACAGCATCCGCTGGCTGTAACAAAAATATCACCGATTGGCGCTACTTCATCCAGAGTTTTAACTTCATATCCTTCCATCGCCGCTTGCAGAGCGCAAATGGGATCAATTTCCGTAATGATGACGCGGGCGCCAAAACCACGCATTGATTGAGCGCAACCCTTGCCGACATCTCCGTAACCGCACACGACAACGACTTTACCGGCAATCATGATATCCGTTGCCCGTTTAATGCCATCAGCCAGAGATTCGCGGCATCCGTAAAGATTATCAAATTTTGATTTTGTTACGGAATCATTAACGTTAATCGCCGGAAACAAAAGCTCGCCTGCCGCCTGCATTTGATAAAGGCGATGAACACCGGTTGTAGTTTCTTCAGATACACCGCGAATGCTCGCGGCCACTTTTTGCCAGCGTTTTGGATTGCGCTTAAAAGCTTGTTCTAATCTGGAGACAATAATTTTGAATTCTTTATTATCAATTTTTTGCTTCAGCAATTGGGGATTGTTTTCAATTTTTACGCCGTGATGAATAAACAGTGTTGCGTCTCCACCGTCATCGACAATCAAATCGGGACCAGAACCATCCGGCCAGGTCAACGCCTGCTCCGTGCACCACCAGTATTCTTCCAAAGTTTCGCCCTTCCAGGCAAAGACTGCGGCAGTACCTGCTTTGGCAATTGCCGCCGCTGCGTGATCCTGAGTCGAGAAAATATTACATGATGCCCAACGAAGATCAGCTCCCAACTCTTTTAGTGTTTCTATCAGCATGGCCGTCTGGATTGTCATGTGCAGAGAGCCCATTATTTTTAATCCTTTCAGTGGCTTTTTACGGCCGTATTTTTTCCGCAAATCCATGAGACCGGGCATCTCGTTTTCCGCTAACTTCATTTCTTTCCTACCCCAAGAAGCCAGCGAAAGATCGGCAACTTTATATTTTAAAGCCTTGTCAATTTTCAGAAAAGCCATTTTTCCTCCATTTATTTTGATGTGGCTAACTAACACACATGCGTACCTATATTCAATACATTTTACTGTTTAAGTATTGAGTTTATAGCAGTTATTAACTGATAAAACCAACCACCGAATGAACCTCCCCGCAGCAAGCTGCGGGGTATCTCAAGGTTGGTAGCAGCTCTAAAAACGAAGCAAGCTTCGGGGAATATAACCCGGAGAGATTTAATGTGATTTTTTTATCTTATTCTTGGAATCAACGAAAACACTTTTGGGCTTCCATTTTTTTGCTTCCTGATCATTATCGACAATCACATAAGTAGCAATGATGATTAAATCTCCCTTGGCCACCTTGCGAGCAGCGGCACCATTGAGACAAATCGTTCCGGAGTTACGCTTCCCTTTAATTATGTATGTTGAAAATCTTTCCCCATTATCAATGTCGTATATTTCCACTTGTTCATAGGGAATCATTGCTGCTTCTTCCATTAGTTTTTCATCTATGGAAATACTGCCCTCATAGTGTAAATCAGCATCGGTTACGGTGGCGCGGTGAATTTTTGATTTTAACATAAATCTTTGCATGGTTATATGTTCTCCTCATCAAAATATTACGCTTTTAGTTCTTCGCCAAAAACGTGATTATCAATAAGCCGCGTTGCGCCAACTTTGACGGCCAACGCTATAACTGCCTGACTTTTAATCTCACCAACATCGTCAAGTGTTGTCGTATCGCATATTTTAATGTAATCAATATCGGTAAAATCAGCGCTTTTAATTAATTTTTCTACTTCTCTTATTATTACTTTTGCTTTTCTTTCGCCTACCGAATAAATATTTTGCGCCAGTTTAAGTCCGCCAATTAAAGTCAGTGCAGATGACCTTTCATTTTCTTTAAGATAGACATTGCGGGAACTCATGGCCAAGCCGTCTGCTTCACGCACAGTGGCCAGACCGATGATGTGGAGATCAAGATTAAGATCGGTAACCATACGTTTTATA
>JGI24129J20441_1000304_pt1 | contig 14654 bp, 14 predicted proteins | sample BarGraNGADG00211_FD_20441 | JGI IMG/M metagenome (IMG submission 20441) | reverse complement strand
GGAGGTTGCCTTTGAAGGCAACGAGTGAAAGCATCATGAGAAGGAGCATTAGCTACGAATGGATAACATCTAGCAGCTTCAGTACAGCTAAAAACGTTAGATGTCGCAATGAGGAAATCAATGTAATCAATGTCAATACACTTGGGTGGATTGATATCCATAACTCCATATGTTTTTTATATTTATCTGCTTATATTTATACTTCAAAGGATATGATGTTTTTGCCCTTTCAAGTGCGTAAGTCCTAATACAGAAAAAAACGTTTACAAACAGTGAACATTGTAGGGAAAACCAGGTATATTAAAAATTTAAAAGAGTCGGTTTCTTTAGGTAGACAGTTAGGTCAAACATATCTCATCATATTTAGTCTTATTTTCCCACAATTGATAACACTTTCTTCGGTAAGTAGTAATGTAAATTTCAAACCTAGTATCTTCATGATCTTCGCCTTTTTTTTATTCGCAATCTTAGAATACCTTCGTCAGAGCTCAACGGTAATTACTGACGATTTTGACCTAAGTCATACAAACACCATGGGTATTGTAGCTTGTATGAATCTAAGTTTTTTATTTTGTAGTTTCATCCTTGAAGTAAGAAAACTCGATGTTTATCTTATCGATGTCACTACACCCTATGGTTACATCTTCGGTGTCTCTTCTAATCACATTGGCGAATTTCTCTTGTTTATGTTTCTCTGGATCCCATTCACATATTTAACTTCAATCGCATTAATAATTAATCCATATAAAGGCGAAGACGAAATCGAAGAAAATATGCCGGATTTGTTTAAAAAAAATGATCTGGTTATGACTTTTCTCTTTGGTGTTTTATTAATAAGTCTAGCTGCAGATATTTTCGTTGCAGAAATTTCTTTTATATTCCATCCCTAATTTGACAGAATCACAAATGTTATAATGAATAGATGAGTGTCATGATTCAGTTACCCTCAACAATTCTGGTTTCTATACAGTGTTCGTTGGTTTGTGATATTTACAGTTAAACAAATATATGTCGACTCGATGTTTTTTGTCGTAAGAAAATACTGTACATATTAGTAGAACCTGTCAAATTTTGGTTCCATGACAAAACCATGCTAGTTAACATTAGAAGTTACTTTGCACTTGATGACAACTATGCTCCCATTGGGCCTATGACTTGTATTGTTTATTTGTTAAATTTTCTAAACATCCTTGGCCATGTCTCGAATTTGCTGTAAATACAATTTCATTTTTTTTATGTATTGAGTATAATTCCGTTCTCTCAACATTGAATTTTTTTTGAGATTTATGATTTTACAAAAAATCAACACACTGATAATGATGTGCTTTTAACCATATATTGATAAAATAAGCAAAAGTTAAAACGGTGATTAGATATACTTGAATGAAAAAATCTTCCAACCGTAAGATCAAAGACTACACAAAATTCTCATTGGAACATGGATAGAGCACACACTTCAAGGCTAAAAAATGATTGAAAACAACTTAAACTGGATAACGAACTTCATTTGGGGAATTGCAGACGATGTGCTGCGAGACCTCTATGTTCGTGGTAAGTACCGTGATGTAATTTTGCCGATGACTATCCTGAGACGCTTGGATGCAGTGCTTGAATCTACAAAACAAGATGTTCTCAATATGAAGGAGATTCTCGATGGAGCAGGCATAACAAACCAGGATCAACCTTTACGTGAAGCTGCACAGCAGGCTTTCTATAACACTTCTAAGTTCACTCTTCGAGACTTGCGTTCCCGAGCAAGTCAGCAACAATTAAAAGCTGATTTTGAAGCTTATCTCGACGGCTTTTCCCCGAATGTCCAGGATATCCTTGACAATTTTGAGTTCCGCAACCAGATTCCGCGCCTTTCCAAAGCCGATGCACTCGGTAAGTTAATCGAGAAGCTCCTTGATCCATCTATCAATCTGAGCCCCAATCCGGTTATGAACGGTGATGGCTCAGTGAAAACCCATGGCCTTGACAATCATGCCATGGGTACAGTTTTTGAAGAGCTTATAAGACGCTTCAATGAAGAAAATAATGAAGAAGCCGGCGAGCACTGGACTCCTCGCGATGCTGTAAAGCTGATGGCACGCCTGCTCTTCCTTCCAGTAGCCGATAAGATTGAGTCCGGAACCTACTTACTTTACGACGGAGCGTGCGGAACAGGCGGTATGCTGACCGTGGCTGAAGAAGAACTGAAGCAGCGTGCAGAAGAACACGAAAAGCAGGTTGCCACGCACTTGTATGGTCAAGAAATTAATGCCGAAACTTATGCCATTGCCAAAGCTGATCTTTTACTCAAGGGTCAAGGCGATGAAGCAGACAACGTTGTGGGCGGGCCTGAATATTCGACTCTTTCTAACGATGCTTTTCCTGCACGAGAGTTTGACTTTATGCTCTCAAATCCGCCTTATGGTAAAAGCTGGAAGAGCGACCTTGAAAGAATGGGTGGAAAAGACGGCATTAAAGATCCGCGTTTTGTTATAGAGCATGCAAGTGATCCAGAGTACTCGGTTCTTACACGTTCTAGCGACGGACAAATGCTATTTCTGGTCAATATGCTCTCAAAAATGAAGCATGGAACCAAACTTGGAAGCCGGGTCGCAGAGGTTCACAATGGTTCCTCACTGTTTACAGGCGATGCAGGCCAGGGTGAGAGCAATATCCGTCGGTGGATCATAGAGAATGACTGGCTGGAATCAATTGTTGCCCTTCCCCTGAACATGTTTTACAACACCGGTATTGCGACTTACATCTGGGTACTCACAAACCGCAAGCCTGGACATCGGCAGGGCAAAGTACAACTTATCGACGCGACGCAATGGTACAGACCTTTGCGTAAGAACCTTGGCAAGAAAAACTGTGAGCTGTCCGATGAGGATATCCAGAAGATCTGTGACACCTTCCTCGCTTTTGAGGAATCTGAGCAGTCAAAAATCTTCCCTAACGCTGTTTTTGGCTACTGGAAAGTGACAGTTGAAAGACCGTTGCGCCTTGCTGTGAATCTTAAACAGGATTCTATCGACTCCTTTCGAAAAGTCTGCACCGATGCAGGGGAAGAGCAGCTTGCTACACTTACCAACACAGTTGCAGAACATCTTGGGTCAGGCCCACACAATGATTTCAATACTTTCCTTTCTTCTTTTGAGGCTCTGGCCAGTAAAAACGGACTAAAACTCACCGCCAAAAGGCTCAAACTTCTCAAGAACAGTCTTACCCGTAAAGATGAGCTTGCTGTGCCTGTTATCAAAAAGGTGCATAAACCCGGAAAGGCTGAAGCCAATCCTCTGCACGGCCTCTTTGAAGCCACTGTGAATGGCAAACTTTGCGTGGTAGAATACGAGCCTGATCCCAATTTGCGAGATACTGAGCAGGTTCCACTTCTTGAACAGGGGAGTATCGAGGCTTTTATCCAGCGTGAAGTACTGCCCCATGCAGCAGATGCTTGGATAGAAGAAAGCAGCATCAAGACCGGATACGAGATCAGCTTCACCCGCTACTTCTACAAACAGCAGCCTATGCGTTTGCTTGAAGAAATCCGTGCAGATATTCTTATGCTGGAGAAAGAGACAGATGGACTGCTGGATGAAATCATTGGGAGAAGTGAGCGATGAGAAATAGCAGAGAAAGACCCCGATCCTTTTTGGTGCGTTTGTTTCTTCCAGACGGCGACCCGGATGGAGTCAAAACGGTGGAAAAGTCGAACTGGACAGGTAGCGGTCTCGTGATTCCAAGATCATTGTTTGCTGAGACCCGTTCACGCCCTGAACTAGAACGCACAGGTGTGTATATTCTGGTCGGCCCCGATGAAAAATCTCAGCTTCCTCGCGTCTATGTTGGAGAAGGTGATCCAATAGGCCCAAGGCTTGACCAGCATGCGAAAAATAAAGATTTCTGGACACAGACAATTGGTTTTACCAGCAAGGATCAGAATCTGAATAAGGCACATATCCAGTTTCTTGAATACAAACTTATTGACCTTGCAAAAACTGCAAAAAGATGTGTACTAGACAATGCCAACACGCCACAACCTCCTTCTCTCTCAGAAGCGGATACCGCCGAAGCTGAAGGCTTTCTTGCAGATATCCTGCTCTGCTTTCCAGTGCTGGGATATGGGTTTTTTGATGAAGCACCGGCACCCACACAGACGACTCTTGAATTCGTGTTGAATGGAAAGGGTTTAAAGGGCATCGGGTATGAGGCAACTACAGGTTTTGTCGTGCGGGCAGGTTCACAGACAATTAAGAATGAGACAAAATCAATTCATGCCTACCTTAGTGATATGCGCCGTTCATTGGTTGAACCGGGTGTCTTTGTTGACAGTGGCCAATACTATGAAGTGACACAGGACTATACCTTCAATTCCCCCTCGACGGCAGCAGGCGTGCTTCTCGGGAGAGCCGCAAATGGACGTACAGAATGGAAAACTTCTAAAGGACATACACTAAAGTCCATTCAGGATGCAGAGGTGGATAAATGATACAGAACCTCGAGCCCTACCCCGCATACAAAGATTCCGGAGTCTCATGGCTGGGAGAGGTACCGGAGCATTGGAATGCATGTCGCATTAAAAGCTTATTCCGAGAAAAAGACGAGCGCAGTGGAGATGGGAATGGAGTTTTGCTTTCTCTTACCCGGATACGTGGCATTATACCCCAAGCTGAAGCATCGAATCGAATAGCGAGCGCTGAAGATCTATCTAAATATAAAGTTTGTCGTCCGGGTGATCTGATCATGAATCGGATGCAAGCTTGGTCAGGGATGTTTGCAGTTTCATCGTATGATGGGTTGGTGAGCCCTGATTATAGCGTTTTTGAAGCAATCGGAACACTAGATGTCAAGTATTTCGAGCATTTTTTTAAGACCCCTGTAGTTGTGAACCAGTTCGCGAAGCGATCAAAAGGCATCGGAAGCGGCTTTAATCGGCTATACACGCCCGATTTTGGTGCAGTACCATTAGCAATTCCCCCAATCTACGAGCAATCCGCCATCGTCCACTATCTTGATTACATCGACCAGCGCATTCGGCGCTACATTCGCGTAAAAAAGAAGCTAATCAAGCTGCTGGAGGAGCAGAAGCAGGCGATTATCCATCAAGCCGTTACCCGGGGACTAGATCCAAATATTAAACTCAAGTCTTCGGGGGTTCAATGGTTGGGAGACGTACCAGAACACTGGGGAATTAAAAGACTCAAGCACCTGACAAAACAAATTGTAGATGGAACCCATTTCACACCGGCTTACATTGATGAAGGTATCCCTTTTCTTCGTGTAACAGATATCCACTCTAAAAGTTTGGAACTAGCCAAGTTACGGCGAATTTCAAAGGAAGAACACCTCCTATTGAATAAGCGTTGTAATCCTGTTAAAGGTGATATACTCCTTTCAAAAAACGGAACAATTGGAGTTACGAGAGTCATAGACTGGGATTTTCCATTCAGTATATTCGTCAGTCTCTGCCTTTTGAAACCAATTAGATCACTAATTGATCCATATTTTTTATCATTTGCCTTTGAAGGTGGGATACTAGAGCGACAGCTGAACGAAATTACTAAAACAACATCCGTTACGAATTTACACCTTGAAAAAATTAGAGAGTTAATCATCCCAATCCCCCCATTACAAGAGCAATTAAGCATAATGGAAGCGATCAAAAAAGAATTAGTGCCAATCAACGCTGCCCGAGAAAGGGCTCACTATGAAATCTCTCTTCTCCGCGAATACCACGTCCGCCTGATTGCCGATGTTGTAACTGGAAAACTGGATGTGAGATCGGCAACGACAAACCTGCCAGAAGAAACTGATGAAACGGAAGTTTTCGAAGACGAACTTTCCGGAGACGAAGAAACTACTGAAGAAGAGCTCGAAAGCGATCCAGAGGAATAAAAATGCCAACCGATTCCACCGAAAAGGGCCTCGAAACCCTCATTGTCGAAACGATGGCAAGAACTAAAGTCAATCCTGAACAGGTAAACATAGGCAAAGAAGCGACTGCGCTTTACGGCGGTACAGGTTGGATTCTTGGGCGCTGGCAGGACTACAACCGTGAACATGCAGTTGACCTTGCTCAGCTAACTGCATTCCTGCATTCCACACAGCCTGAATTGGAAGAATCACTTGACCTTAAAAACGCCAGTTCCACCCGGCAGAAGTTTCTTGCCCGTCTTCAGGGAGAGATCACGAAACGTGGCATAATAGACGTGCTGCGCAATGGCGTAAAACATGGCCCTCACAACCTCGATCTCTTTTACGGCACTCCCACGCCTGGAAACACAAAAGCCGAAGAGCGTTATTCTCTGAACCGTTTTAGTGTCACCAGACAACTCCGGTACAGCAGGGACGAAACAAAGCTTGCACTTGATCTTGCTCTTTTCATCAATGGGCTACCTATAGCTACCTTTGAGCTCAAGAACAGCCTCACCAAACGGACAGTGGAAGACGCTGTGGAGCAGTACAAACGCGACCGTGATCAAAAAGAGCTCCTTTTCCAGTTCGGGAGATGCATGGTTCACTTTGCTGTGGATGACCATGAAGTGAAATTCTGTACGTACCTGAAAGGCAAAAGCTCATGGTTTCTGCCCTTTAACCAAGGATACAATGACGGTGCGGGCAACCCACCAAACCCTGACGGTATAAAGACTGACTATCTCTGGAAGAAAAATCTCACTCCAAAAGGCCTCACCAATATTCTTGAAAATTACGCACAGGTTGTAGAGTATAAAAATGAGAAGACCGGGAAAAAAGAGAAGGCAGTGCAGATTTTCCCTCGTTATCAGCAGCTCGATGTGGTTAGAAAGCTTCTAGCTCATGCAGGACAACACGGTATAGGAAATCGTTATCTCATCCAACATTCGGCTGGCAGTGGCAAAAGTAACTCCATTGCCTGGCTAGCACACCAGCTTATCAATCTCAAGAAAAATGACAAAGATATCTTCGATTCCATTATTGTAATCACTGATCGGCGTGTTCTCGACAAGCAGATTCGTGACACTATTAAGCAGTTTGCTCAGGTAGGCTCGACAATAGGCCATGCCGAAAACTCCGGAGACCTAAGGAAATTCATTGAAGGTGGGAAGAAGATAATCATTTCCACGGTGCAGAAATTCCCATTTATACTCGATGAGATTGGAACGGATCACCGTGGAAGGAAATTCGCAATTATCATTGACGAAGCTCATTCTAGCCAGGGAGGAAATACAGCTGCAGCTATGAACAAAGCTCTTTGCGATCCTGAGGATACCATCAATGATGCATTGGAAAAACGCATGCAAGCCCGTCAGATGCTTTTAAATGCCAGCTACTTTGCATTTACGGCAACTCCCAAGAACAAGACTTTGGAACTCTTCGGCGAAGCTTATCAGGAAGGAGGACATGTAAAGTACCGGCCATTCCATAGCTACACAATGAAGCAGGCGATCCAGGAAGGTTTCATCTTGGACGTTCTCAGCTACTACACTCCGGTCAATAGTTACTACAAATTGATAAAGACAGTGGAAGAGGATCCAGAATTCGACACCAAAAGGGCCAAGAAGAAACTCCGCAAGTACGTCGAAGGCCATGATTACGCTATCCAGCTCAAGGCTGAGATTATGGTTGATCACTTCCATGAACAGGTAATAGCACTTAACAAGATTGGAGGGCAGGCAAGAGCAATGGTGATTACTGACGGGGTCGAACGCGCAATTAAGTACTATCATACCATTCGCAATTACCTTATCGAGAGAAAGAGCCCATATCAGGCAATTGTCGCTTTTTCGGGAGAGCGCGAATATGGTGGGTTAAAAGTCACTGAGGCCTCATTTAATGGGTTTCCATCAAAAAAAATAGAGGACAAGATCAAGGAAGACCCATACAGGTTCCTCATATGTGCCGATAAATTCCAAACAGGTTATGACGAGCCACTCCTGCACACAATGTACGTGGACAAGATTCTGACCGACATCAAGGCCGTGCAAACGCTCTCAAGACTAAACCGAGCACGTCCGCAGAAGCACGATGTTTTTGTGCTCGACTTCATGAATAATACTGACACTATCCAAGCTGCTTTCTCAGATTACTACCGCACGACAATCCTAAGCGATGAAACTGACCCCAACAAGCTCCACGACCTGAAAGCCGACCTTGACAGCTACCAGGTCTATACACCTAAGGATATAGAGCAGTTAGTTGAGCTCTACCTTGGAGGAGCTAACAGAGACAAACTCGATCCGATTCTTGACGCCTGTGTAGCCACTTATAAAGACCAGCTTGATGAAGACGGCCAGGTTGACTTCAAAGGTAAAGCAAAAGATTTCAACCGTACTTATGGTTTCCTTGCTTCTGTCCTTCCATACACTAATGCCGATTGGGAGAAGCTCTCTATTTTCCTCAATTTCCTGGTGCCAAAATTGCCAGCTCCTAGAGAAGAAGACCTTTCAAAGGGAATTCTCGAAGCCATAGATATGGACAGTTACAGAGTTGAAAAACAAGCTGTGGTAAAGATCCAGCTGCCCGATTCAGATGCTGAGATTGAGCCTGTACCCGCAAGTGGCGGTGGATTCAAGCTTGAACCAGAGCTAGACAGACTCAGCAACATCGTCAAGGGTTTTAATGACCAGTTTGGAAAATTTCCTTGGACTGATGGTGATCGGGTACACAGGCTGATTACAGAGGACATTCCTAACAAGGTGGCTGCAGACGTTGCTTACCAGAACGCAAAGCAAAATTCAGACAAACAGAACGCACGGATAGAACATGACAAAGCCTTGGCACGTGTAATGACCTCCTTGTTGAAAGACGACACCCAGCTTTTCAAACAATTCAGCGACAACGAATCCTTCCACAGATGGTTGACTGATACTATCTTCGAACTGACTTATAAATAAGAGGAAATGTACCCTGCCACTTTTAGGTAATGTGTTAATTTTTCTGCAAAATCACAAATCTCAAGAGGTGTCTGGGAGGGAAAATTATTTCGTTGCTATGTAAACTTTCATGAATATTCAGTCCTCCCAGAATAGAGTTGATTGACCTCCCAAGATTTCCAACTACATCTGTAGATTATACATTACTTGCAGTTGCAAGCGGATTGTCGGCAGAGAGTAAGACGCCTGTTAAGGCGCCTATAACTATTTTTGTGTTAAGTTTCATCTCCGGTTTCCCCCATTTTTCATGTCTTTCGTTTGATTTTCTGCCAAACATATTCAATTCATCTCGATAGCGTTAGCTGTGGTTGAAATTGATACGAAAAACAAACTTACTAACAAGCTCATTTTTTTCAATACACATTCCATAACATTATATGTATATGCATGTAATGTAATAGAACAGTATGCAATGCGATGTAAAAACATATATAAGGATAGACTGATAATACTTAACACAGTAAAAATTAAATGTGATACTATGACTTTGGAAAAATCCACCGTTAAACTAAATATAAATCCTGAAAGAGGCTCAGGATCTATATATCTAAAAAAAGCCTTTGTTGAGCTCATTGACTTTGAAGTAAATAAAGAATTACTGGCAATATACGATACAGAAAAGAAAGAACTGTGTATAAAAGCATTATAATTGTATTGATGATAGAATAAGATTGATAGAGCTCAGGTCTCGACCCCTGAACCCCATAAGATCCCCTGTAGAAGGAGAATAATTGCATGAGTCACTACGCTATTTTACCCTATATAATTTACGGCATTTTTGACAGCTTGAAGACTTCCTTTTTTCCAGGAGCTGAGTAACATGTCTTCTATGTTACAAGCTCCCGCACTTCCTGATGATTTCAAAAAGGTAATTTGCGATCTAATCAGTAAAGTTTCCACATTGGAAACAAAAGTTTCTAACCTGGAAGCAGAAAACCAGGACTTACGAGCCACCTTAAACGATACTCAGGAACTACTAGCAAAAAACTGTAAAAAAGTTTCTGTTATCGAACATGCTATTTTTGATCATGACTCTAAAGAAGAGCTTGTTTTAGATGAGTATAATAAACCTGTTCTCTCTCACAGCCTTACTGTAAAGCCATCAGAGCCAGAACCAGAGACCACACCTATAATAGAGACTATCAGGGATTTAAAAACCTGTGCCCTTGTGGAGTACCTTAAAACCGAAGCAAAACCGAATGATTTCGGCCAATTTGTAATAGGTAGAAAAGAGCTAGATAGTTTCATGAAAAACATAATAGAAGAGGGTTTGAGGGTTAAGAAAGTAAGTAGGCAGTTAAAAGCGGATCTTTTCGAGAGAGCTGTAAAACTGTTTCCTGATGTTGTTTATATCAAGAAAAGCCCATCCGGTAATAAAACTAAAATGCTAGCCTTAAAAGAGTCTGCAAAGCGTACTATTACACACGGTTTAACCAGAAATGCACCCCTAGGAATACTCATCTAAAGAAGGTTACCCAGATAATTAATTTACTAAGCTTGACAATTAAAAACTAAGTCATTTTGTATATATTCTTGTTATGTATTCGTCTAGTTTACGGTATAAAAAAAAGTAAGTTTAATAGTAAGTTTAAAAACAATATCCCATACCTGAGTTGTTCTTTGAACCGTATGTACTAGGACGCTTTGAGAACGCTTTAGAAGGAGCCTAAAACATACTGCTATCCTGTAGGAAATAAGAGGGAAGTTCTTATCAAAACTGAGCCACTGAGAAGACTCCAGAGAAGAGAATAGAGAAAAGTAGTGTATTCCTAAAGCCTTAATGTGGGATGTCCCACAAGGCTTTTAAAATATCTTTTTGCGTTAATTCAACTATGAGCACTCATTTTTAAAGAAACCTTAAGAGTTCCTTTTTTAGAATCTAATGTTAGTTATTGCTAAGAGCTGTTCATCAGTGAACTGTTCCTGTTGGTTTGTCACTGATTCCGGTTCTATCATTTGTTCTGCTTGCAATGCTGATTTGAGTTCTGTTAAACTCAGTTCAACGTTTTTTATACAGTCGTCAATTACACCCATTTTATATCACCTTGTCATGTTTAATGTTACTGTTATTATTGCTGTGTGTCCTTCTGTTGCATCTGCATTGGTTATTACTGCATAGATATAACTTGGAATTTTTTCAATGTATTTTCCTGCTGAGTTAGGGATAAGAGCTGTTCCAGCTCCAAGAGTAAATACTTCTAAAGTAGAACTTAACAAACTCGTAGCTGATGGTTTCCCAAATATCGTTACCGTGCAATTCGTTGATGTGCCACTGTTGGAAGCAAAAACGTAAAGTTTAGATAGCATTCTTACGGAAATTGGAGTACTCGTAAGTATTGGGACAGCTCCACCTGCTACGTCCAACGTTTGAGCTGTAAAAATATCAAGTGGATCGATCAAGAGAGTTGTACGCATAATTAACTCATATGGACTAAGTTTAAAAAGATTATCCACTTGATGAATAATTTTAAAAAAAGCATAGCAGGCAAATTGCAGGATATTAAGGGAAAGAGTAGAAAAAACCTAAATATCCTGCAATGGAATTTTGGGTCAGTTCGAAGAGAAAGCGTAGGAGTGAACCGTTTTTTAGCTTTCCCTAGTACAATGGCGGTGAGCCTATTGAAACTAAAAAAGATAACAAGGACTTTCCAGTTAAAGCAAAAGAACCTTCCGAGGAGCGGAAAGACACCAATGATTAAATTGGATATTGTCTGTTTGTTTCTTTTCTTATAAGATAAGATATAAAGTATTAGTATATATATGCTGCTATCCTGATTAAGCCAACTGCGCACGATTACGCTTTCAATAAGTTAGATTTTTCTTTGTTTAAAAAAGCAGTAGGTGGCGCATTTATTTTATTTTTAATTAATATTAATTCCCGTCGAGTTTTATTCAGGATATTTTGTAGCAAGTCAAGGCAACATGTTTTTACTTTCACCGTTTTCGTGATGTGGGCGTCATATTCATAACCTTAGTCTTTGTGGGTAATTGTAAGTACTAAAAAACATTAGAGGTTGAAAAATGGTTTATAACAAACTAACAGGCGATTGCGTCTGCAAGTGTAATTTCGCATGGAAAAGCAGGACTAAAAATCCACCCGTCAAATGCCCTTCTTGCGGTTCGAGGGCGTGGCAATCGAATACAAGAGCCTTTACGTCAATTCTTTGCAGGGCTGGGGTTCAGGATGAAAAAAGTGGTACTCGCCAATTTTGCATAATCGATTATGTGGATTCGCCTGCTGTTGTTTCCGAAGATATATTTTATATTTCTAAGGAAGACTTGAGCAAATTTTTTGCAGGTCGAGCACCTCCAGGTTCAGCTTTAACTTTAATAGGCAATTTCGAAATATCGGAAGACCTGCTATTAAAAATCAATTCATGCAAATTAATATATTGTCATGAAGCTACGTACCTGACTTACATGTCAACCGTGTCTTGTTTATATAATGTAAAGTCGTTTTATCAAAGACAGGCAGCCTTGAAGAAATATATTGAAGACAAATTACTCCAGGAACAGGCAGAGGATAGAAGGAAAGAGGAAACAATTCAGGCAGGAAAAGACCGTCTTGAGGCTTTAAAAAAGAAACAGCTACAGACCGCGGAAATGGAAAGAAGACTTAACGATGATTCTGAATCAATAGAAAATAAGCTTCAAGCAGTCGCTTTTTTGGGTAAATAACATGGATAACGAAATGTTGTACGAGAGTCTGGACTATGATCCAGAAGTAGTTGCTGAAATTCGAAGTTTAAGAAGTGCCTATAACGCCGGAGGATTTAACAAACTATACCAGATCATGGATTCAAGTAAGTCCTATAGGATTACAGTTCCCTCTACAGAGCCCGTTAAAAAATGATTGCTACATGACGTTATTAGGTCTATTTTAATATGCAATATGTTATCTGAGCTATGGAATGGGCCCGCAATACCGTTAAAAGTCTGCGATGGACTTGAGGATATAAAAAAAGATACCATGCTACTGTGCGAAGACTATATAAATTTCTTTGATGCCCAGGTTATACCCCATCCAAAACATAAAAAATGCATTGAACTTTTTAAACACATAATCGAGGCACTAGCTAGTGAAAATCGGGTCGAGGTTGGTAGGGCTTTCGAACTTCTTGAGTAATTTTCAGGTGAGAGCATTGGTTAACATTGATTCTGAATTAAAACGGGAACAGCGAGGCACAGGCAGCAAGAGAGGCACAGTTCCAATTTCACGTATCAGGAAGCTGAGAGAGGGCGCAGGATGCCAAGTTAACGTTACACCCATTAACGAAATTGCTGAGGACTACGGGGCTGTGGTTATGAATGGAATCCTAAGTATCCAGGCGTAACCCCTAGCACTTGCGGAAATACGAAATGCAGAAGTCCAAACTGGATGAAGCCTAAAAGCGAGAGGAAGCAGTACACATGGAAAAATTTAGCTACGAAAGAAGCAGCAAGAAGAAAATCAGCAAAGGAATTGAGCAGATAAACAATATAAAGAAAAGTGGAAGAAAGCAAGGAACACGTTTCAAACGTTTACCAGACCAATGAAACGCGCCCCACAAGTGCTAAGCTTTCTTAATACCTTAAATGTACATCTCCATAATGTAAATCGCATTCAAGGTATATAAGAATTATGTGCACTTAAAGGGCTTTTCTTAACTGTTTTTGCTGGTATCCACAGGATAAACGATAAAATGATACCAAATACAATTGATAATGTGGTAACATCCACTAGCGAAGATTTAACGAACATAATAGATGAACCTCTCAACATTTGGGAGTGCAAGTTAAGAGTGACAGCAATTCCCACAAAAACACTAGATAGAGTCAGAGCTTTCAAAAAATTCATATCAGAAGATCTTTCTGGAATGGATGCTGGAGAGTGGAAGATCTTTGCGGAGGATGATGTGAAAAAGCACTTTTTATTAACTCTTCCACAAGCAAAAATAAAAATCGCAGAAGTGATTAAGGAACGAAAGGTATTCGAAAAGAAAGAGTACGATTCAGATTCTTTTTCTGGCAGGGCTTTAATTAGCAGAGACATTGCTGCTGTTTTTATAAAAAAGCAGGATGCCATAGACCACCCAATAAAATGTATTTCGGGTAAACTCATGAAGTACAACAATGGTATCTATGAAGACTCAGAAGAAGAAAGAAGCTTCATGAGCAAGGAAATTAAAGACATTGGTGAAGATCTTATCCCAGCAATGCCTGCTAACCTAATAGATCAAACTGTAAGACTCATAGAGCTTGATACACTTGTTAGAGCTGATGAATGTGAGCCAGATACAGAACATGTCATAGTACTCAACAATGGTATCTTAGACTTAAGAACATGGAAGTTCAGAGATTTCGATCCTGATGAAGTCTATTTCTCAAAGATTCCAGTAGACTACATACCAGACGCTCCAAAGCCTACAAAATTTTATAACTTTGTTGATACATGTTTCAAAGGTAATGAAGACCAGAAAGACCTGTTACAAGAATCATTTGGATATGCGCTGACTAAAACGTACAAGTACCAGGATATTTTTTATTGGTTAGGTGATGGCGGGAATGGGAAAGGCAGCATGCTACAGGTTTTAATGGAAATCTTGGGCGTAGAAAACTACACGTCTTTCTCACTACTTCAGTTAACTGATGGCGAGCATGTAGACTACAAGGTTCCGTTGCAAAAATAATTTTTCTGTACTTTGAGGCTATTGTTCTTCCCTTTAAATGTTATTTTAACCCCAATTTGATCACTCAAATTACCTTATTGTG
>JGI24129J20441_1000303_pt1 | contig 14693 bp, 10 predicted proteins | sample BarGraNGADG00211_FD_20441 | JGI IMG/M metagenome (IMG submission 20441) | reverse complement strand
TCGATCTCCTCGCGGTGGTTGGCGTGCATCTGGAGGATGCGGCCGATGCGCTCCTTCTTGCCCTTGGTGGCGTTGTAGACGTAGGAGCCGGCGTTGAGCGTGCCCGAGTAGACCCGGAAGTAGGCCAGCTTGCCGACGTAGGGGTCGGCGGCGATCTTGAAGGCCAGGGCGCTGAAGGGCTCGCTGTCGGAGGCAGTCCGAATGATTTCCTTGTGCGTGACCGGGCTCTCGCCGATCACCGGCGGGACGTCGAGCGGTGACGGCAGGTAGTCGACGACGGCGTCGAGCATCGGCTGGACGCCCTTGTTCTTCAAGGCTGAGCCAGCCAGAACGGGGACGATCCGGTACTCGAGCGTTCCGAGACGCAGGCCGCGCTTGATGTCGGCCTCGCTCAGATTGTGGCCCTCGAGGTATTTGTGGGTCAGCTCGTCATCCATCTCGGCCACGATCTCGACCATGCGCTCACGCGCCGAACGCGCGGCCTCGACAAGGTCGGCGGGGATGTCGGTGATCTCCATCTCGGCGCCCAGGTCTTCGGCGCGGTAGATGATCGCCTTCATCGTGATGAGGTCGACGACGCCGGTGAACTTCTCTTCGTTGCCGATCGGCAGCTGGATCGTGACCGGCCGCGCGCCCAGGCGGTCGCGGATCATCTCCACGCAGCGCCAGAAGTCGGCACCGGTGCGGTCGAGCTTGTTGATGAAGCAGATCCGGGGCACGCGGTAACGGTCGGCCTGGCGCCAGACCGTCTCGGACTGGGGCTCGACGCCCGCTACGCCGTCGAAAACGACCACCGCGCCATCGAGAACCCGCAGGCTTCGCTCCACCTCGACGGTAAAGTCCACGTGCCCGGGCGTATCGATGATGTTGATTCGATGGTCGTTCCAGAAGCAGGTCGTAGCGGCGGCAGTGATCGTAATGCCGCGCTCCTGCTCCTGGGGCATCCAGTCCATGGTGGCCGCGCCCTCATGGACCTCGCCGAGCTTGTAGATCTTCTTGGTATAGAAGAGCACGCGCTCGGTGACGGTTGTCTTCCCAGCGTCGATATGGGCGATGATTCCGATGTTCCGCGTCAGTGCCAGCGGAACTAGACGTGCCACGAGTTCTCTACTCTCCCTGCGGGGATTACCACTTGAAGTGGCTGAAGGCCCTGTTGGCCTCGGCCATCTTGTGCGTATCCTCGCGTCGCTTGACCGCTGCGCCGAGGCCATTCATGGCATCGACGAACTCGGCGGCCAGCTTCTCCGACATGCTCTTGCCTGTGCGCTTGCGAGCGGCCTGGACCAGCCAGCGAACGCCCAGCGACATGCGACGATCCCCGCGGATCTCGACCGGGACCTGGTAAGTGGCGCCACCGACCCGGCGAGGCTTGACCTCGATGATGGGGGTGGCGTTGCGCATCGCCGACTCCAGAACCTCGACGCCGGGGCGACGCGCCTGCGCTTCCGCGCGGGCAAGTGCCTCGCGAAGGATGCGCTCGGAAAGGTGCTTCTTGCCGTCGTTCATGAGCTTGGCGGCAAAGCGGCCGGCGATGCGGGTGCTGGGCGCGGCCTGGTACTTGGTCTTGCGGGCGATGGTATGACGTCGAGGCATCGCTACTTCTTGCCCTTCTGCTGCGGAGCCTTGGCGCCGTACTTGGAACGTCCTTGCTTGCGGTCGCGAACTCCGGCCGCATCGAGAGTGCCGCGGATGATGTGGTACTTGACCGACGGGAGGTCCTTGACGCGTCCGCCGCGGACCAGGACGACCGAGTGCTCCTGGAGGTTGTGGCCGATCCCGGGGATGTAGGCCGTGACCTCCATCTGGTTCGTGAGGCGTACGCGGGCGATCTTTCGGAGAGCCGAGTTCGGCTTCTTCGGCGTCATCGTGCGCACCTGCAGGCAAACGCCGCGCTTCTGGGGTGCACCGGGAATGGCGACCTGGCGCTGGCGAAGGCTGTTCCAGTTCTTGCGCATAGCCGGCGCCTTGATCTTGGAGATCTTCGGCTGGCGGCCATGCCGCACGAGCTGGCTGATTGTCGGCACGGAGACGCGGCTCCTTTCGTTCCTACGAGCTGGTTGATGCTATGAAGTTCGCGCGATCCCGACGCCTGAGCCGCTTTTGCGGCCGGGTTGGGCCCCGGTGCGTCGCCGATCGACGGGAACCTGCGCCGCTGCGTTGGCCTCCGGCGTTCCGATGACCCGCAGCTGCGGCACCGGTCGCGACTTGAAGGCACTCGCCTGCTCGGCGCGGATCGCTTCGACGGTCTGGCAGGTCGCCGACGGTCCGGGTGGGGGCCGGTTTCGTCAGCGATTTCCGCCGTCCGGGTGGCCGTTCGAGTGAGGCGACTGGCACATGCCAACCGCAGCTCCCGATGAAGCCACGAGGGCGGAGTGTATCAGTGGCCCCTGTCGGGTGTCAAACCCGTCGGAGGCCCGCCGAAGCGGTCCGGGGAGGCCTCATCCGAGCGTAACTCGAGTCCCTTTGCGTCACTCTTTGTCGGACTTCTCCTCGTCCAGGATCGCGCTCAGATCCAGGCCGGGGAGTCGTCCCGTCTCGTCGTCGTCCTCGTCGCCGAGGGGCCCGAGGAAGGCGTTGACCAGATCCTCGTCGTCGCGACCGCCCTCGGCGCTGGAAGCCAGCAGCGAGGCCAGATCCGTCGTCTCGTCGGACGGCAAAGCGCCGGCCTCCGCGAGGAACGGGTTGTACTCGTATTCGGGACCGCGCAGCTTGTCGAGCGACTCGCCGGCAAGCGCCTCTTCGGCGGCTCGGCGGGCACGCTCGCGAGCGGCGGCGATGTTGGCCGGCGCGCCCGTCCCAGCGGGGATGAGCTTGCCGATGATCACGTTCTCCTTGAGGCCGATCAGGTGATCCTTGGCGCCGTTGATGGCCGCCTCGGTCAGCACCCTCGTCGTCTCCTGGAAGGAGGCCGCCGCAAGGAAGGAAGAGGTATTGAGGGAAGCCTTGGTCACGCCGAGCAGAACCGTCTGAGCGGTGGCGGGCTCGCCGCCCTCGGCCAGAACGCGGTTGTTCACTTCCTCGAAGTCGAGGTTGTCGATCAGCTCGGTCGGCAGGAGATCCGTGTCGCCCGGCTGGTCGATGCGAACCTTGCGGAGCATCTGGCGGACGATGATCTCGATGTGCTTGTCGTTGATCGTGACGCCCTGGCTGCGGTAAACCTTCTGGACTTCCTTGACCAGGTAGCGCTGGACGGCGTCCTTGCCTCGCGTCTCGAGGTATTCCTGGGGATTGATCGGGCCGTCGGTGATGGCATCGCCGGCACGCATCTCCTGGCCGTTCTCGATCATGAGCTTGGCGTTGTGGGGAATGGCGTACTCGCGCTCGACCGTGTCTTCGGAGCGGACCACGAGCGTCTCGCCGTCGCGGACGACAAAGCCCTTGGCCGGAGCCGAAACGTCCGAGCTCTTGTCGCCGACCTCGCCCCGGGCGATGACCTGGCCGGCTTCGACCAGGTCGCCGGGCGCTGCGAGGAACTCGGCGCCGGGCGGGAGGCTCAGGTTGGTGTCGTACTGCTCGCGGCTGGTGACCTTGACACGCGTGCCGGTGTCGCTTCGGATGACCTCCACGACGCCGTCGATGTGGCTGATCTCGGCCTTGCCCTTGGGGATACGGCCTTCGAAGAGCTCCTCGACGCGAGGCAGGCCGGCGGTGATGTCCAGGCCGGCGACGCCGCCGGTGTGGAACGTTCGCATCGTCAACTGCGTGCCCGGCTCGCCGATCGACTGAGCGGCGATGATGCCGACAGCCTCACCGATACCGACCAGATGGCCGGTGGCCAGGTTGCGGCCGTAGCACATCCGGCAGACGCCATGGCGGGCATCGCAGGTGAGCGGCGACCGGACCAGGACCTCGTCGATGCCCGACGCGGCGATGGCGTCGGCGATGACCTCGGTGATCTCCCCGTTGCGCTCGACGAGAGTCTCGCCGGTCGCCGGGTCGACCAGAGTGGCCGCCGACAGCCGACCGACCATGCGCTTCTGGTAGGCGCCCTTTTCGTTGCTGGTGATCTCGGCCGACTCCGACCGGGTGATCCAGCTACCTTCCTGGGTGCCGCAATCTTCCTCGCGGGTGATCACGTCCTGGGCGACGTCCACCAGGCGTCGGGTCAGATAGCCCGAGTCGGCGGTGCGCAGGGCCGTGTCCGCGAGACCCTTGCGGGCGCCGTGGGTGCTGATGAAGTACTCGAGGACCGTCATGCCCTCGCGGAAGTTGCTCCGGACGGGGACGTCGATGATGCGGCCCGACGGGTCGGCCATGAGGCCGCGCATGCCGCCGAGCTGGCTGATCTGGCCCTTGTTACCGCGGGCGCCCGAGTCGGCCATCATCCGAACCGAGCCGTACTCGTCGAGACCTTCCATCATCGCGGTGGAGAGTTCGGCGGTGGTTCGCTGCCAGACCTCGACGACCTGCTCGTAACGCTCGTCGTCGGTGATCAGGCCGCGCTGGAACTGGCGGTCGATCTGGTCGACGGCCGTGTCTGCCTCACCCAGGCGCCGGGCCTTGTCGGGCGGGATCACGATGTCGCCCACGGCGATGGTCATGCCGCCGCGGGTCGAGTACTCGAAGCCGACTCCCTTGACGCCGTCGACCACGTTGGCGGTCTCGGCCGGGCCGAGGATGCGATAGCACTCGTCCACGAGCTTGCGCAGCTCGGTCCGCTTCATGTTCACGTTCTTGAATCGCAGCCGGTCGGGCACGATCTGGTTGAAGATGATCCGGCCGACCGTGGTGCTCACCCGCTGCTCGATGGCCGCTTGAGCGTCTTCGTCCCATACGCGGACCATCGCCGTAACGGGCTCGTGAAGCGTTACCGTTCGAAGCTGGTAGGCCAGGATCGCCTCGGCCTCGCTGGAGAAGAGGCGGGGCGACTTTCCTTCGGCCAGCGGCTTGCTCATCGTCAGGTAGAAGCAGCCAAGAACCATGTCCTGTGTCGGGGCAACGACCGGGCTGCCGTCCGCCGGGGATAGCAGGTTCTGCGTCGAGAGCATCAGCGCGATGGCTTCTTGCTGCGCGGCAGTGGAAAGCGGGACGTGGACGGCCATCTGGTCGCCGTCGAAGTCGGCGTTGAAGGCGGTGCAGACCAGCGGGTGAATCTGGATCGCCGAGCCCTCCACGAGGATCGGCATGAAAGCCTGGATGCCGAGGCGGTGCAGGGTCGGGGCGCGGTTCAGCAGTACCGGGTGGTCCTTGATGACTTCTTCGAGGACGTCCCAGACTTCAGGCCGAACGCGCTCGACGATGCGCTTGGCGCTCTTGATATTGTGGGCGAAGCCCTTCTCGACGAGCTGGCGCATGACGAACGGCTTGAACAGCTCGAGCGCCATCTTCTTGGGCAAGCCGCACTGGTGGAGCTTGAGCTCCGGCCCGACGACGATGACCGACCGGCCAGAATAGTCGACGCGCTTGCCGAGCAGGTTCTGGCGGAACCGGCCCTGCTTGCCCTTGAGCATGTCGGACAGGCTCTTGAGGCGGTGGTTGCCGGTGCCGGCGATCGCGCGGCCGCGCCGACCGTTGTCGATCAGGGCGTCGCAGGCTTCCTGGAGCATCCGCTTTTCGTTGCGGATGATGATCTCCGGGGCACCGAGCTCCAGCAGTCGCTTGAGCCGGTTGTTGCGGTTGATCACGCGCCGGTAGAGGTCGTTCAGGTCGGAGGTCGCAAAGCGGCCGCCGTCGAGCTGGACCATCGGGCGCAGGTCCGGCGGAATGACCGGGATGACCGACAGGATCATCCACTCGGGGCGAGTGCCGGAGCGGCGGAATGCCTCGATCAGGCGCAGCCGCTTGATGGCCTTTTTGCGGCGCTGGCCGGAGGTGGTCCGGACTTCGACGTGGAGGGACTTGGCCAGGTCCTCGAGCTCCATCCTCATGATGATGTCGCGAACCGCTTCTGCGCCCATGGCGGCATGGAAGATGCGGCCACCCTTGCTGCCCGACCCGTACCGCTCGTCCAGGTAGCGGAAGTCGTTCTCGGACATGGTCATGAGCGGCTTGATCGACTCGATCTCGTCGCGCTGCTTGCGGATGTCGTCCTTGGCGCCCTCGGCGTCGCGGCGAAGGCGCTCGCGCTCGGTCTCGAGCTCAGCGTCGTTGGCGAGCTCCAGGTCGCCGATCTTCTGGGCGACGCTGCGCTCCTCGTCGGCCTCGCGAGCCTGGATTTCGGCCGTGACCCGCTCGCTCTCGGCGGCGACGATCTTGCGGAGAGCGGCTGTCGCTTCCTTGCCAGCCTTGTCGCCGGCAGCGACCACGATCTCACCCGTGATCGAGAAGGCGACGGCCTCGTCGGCAGCTTCCTTGCCGAGCGCGGTCAGGCGCTGCTCGACCTGCTGGGCGGCCTCGATCACTTCTTCGGTGCGGGCCGTGCGCTGCTGCTCGAGCTCGCGCTTGGTTGCCGCCAGGGCCGAGTTCAGCTCGTCCTTCTGGCGGTGGAAGCGGGCTCGCAGCTCGTCCTCGAGGTCGCCGAGGGCCTTGCCGCCCTTGCCTCCCCTGCCCTCGGCCTCGTCTTCGAGCGCGGCCAACGCCCGCTTCCGAGCCTCTTCGTCGATGTGGGTGACGATGTAGAGGGCGAAATAGAGGATGCGCTCGAGATTGCGCGGGCTGATGTCCAGCAGGATGCCGAGCCGCGACGGCGTGCCCTTGAAATACCAGATGTGGCTGACAGGGCTGGCCAGCTGGATGTGGCCCATTCGCTCGCGGCGAACCTTGGAGCGAGTGACCTCGACTCCGCACTTGTCGCAGATGATTCCCTTGTATCGAATCCGCTTGTACTTGCCGCAGTAGCACTCCCAGTCCTTCGTGGGACCGAAGATGCGCTCGTCGAAGAGCCCGTCCTTCTCCGGCTTGAGGGTGCGGTAGTTGATCGTTTCGGGCTTCGTAACCTCGCCTGAAGACCAGTCCCTGATTTGCTCGGGACTGGCCAGCGAGATACGGATCGCGTTGAAGTTATTGACCTCGAGCATTGCTCTCCTCCGCGCCGCCGCCTGGCTCAGCGACGCAGTTCGGACCGGGGGCGGGCGACGCCTGGCTGGCCGGGCACAGGAGCCACGTCATACGTGCAGTGATCAGTCTTCGAACCCAGCGAGGTTGATGCCTCCAAGGTCCGGCATCGGGTAGGTACCCGAGTCTTCGGCGAAACGAATTTCTTCGTCGTTTTCGTTGAGTATTTCCACGTTGAGCCCCAGGCTTTGGAGCTCCTTGATCAGGACCTTGAACGACTCGGGAACACCCGGCGCCTGGATCTCCTCGCCCTTGACGATCGCCTCGTAGGTCTGGACACGACCCATCACGTCGTCGGACTTGACGGTAAGCAACTCTTGAAGGATGTTCGCGGCGCCATAGGCCTCGAGGGCCCAGACCTCCATCTCACCGAAGCGCTGACCGCCGAACTGGGCCTTGCCGCCCAGGGGCTGCTGCGTGATGAGGCTGTAGGGTCCGGTGGACCGGGCGTGGATCTTGTCCTCCACCAGGTGGTGGAGCTTGAGCATGTAGATGTAGCCGACCGTGATCGGGCGGTCGAAGGGCTCGCCCGAACGGCCGTCGCGGAGCACGATCTTGCCGTCCTCCGGCAGGCCCGACATCCTCAGTTCGTCCCGGATCTGCTCCTCGGTCGCTCCGTCGAAGACGGCCGTCGCAGCTGTGAGGCCGCGCTCATGGAGCGCCCAGCCGAGATGCGTCTCGAGGATCTGTCCGATGTTCATTCGGCTCGGAACGCCGAGCGGGTTGAGGACGATGTCGACGGGAGTGCCGTCGGGCAGGTAGGGCATGTCTTCGACCGGCAGCACCTTGGCGATGACGCCCTTGTTGCCGTGCCGGCCGGCCATCTTGTCGCCGACGCTGATCTTGCGCTTCTGGGCTACGGAGACCCGCACCAGACGGTTGACGCCCGGCATGAGCTCGTCGCCTTCCTCGCGGCTGAAGATGCGGACGTCCACGACCTTGCCACGCTCGCCGTGAGGCAGGCGGAGCGACGAGTCCTTCACTTCGCGCGCCTTCTCACCGAAGATCGCCCGCAAGAGGCGCTCCTCGGCGGTCAGCTCGGTCTCGCCCTTCGGAGTGATCTTGCCCACCAGGATGTCGCCCGGCTGCACCTCCGCCCCGATGTAGACGATGCCTTCCTCGTCGAGGTCCTTGAGGGACTCCTCGCCGACGTTGGGGATGTCGCGCGTGATCTCTTCGGGCCCGAGCTTGGTGTCACGCGACTCCAGCTCGTGCTTCTCGATGTGGATGCTGGTGAAGAAGTCTTCCTTCACGAGGCGCTCGCTGATTACGATCGCGTCCTCGTAGTTGCCGCCTTCCCAGCTCATGAACGCGACCAGGACGTTGCGGCCCAGAGCGAGCTCGCCGTGATCGGTCGAGCTCGAGTCGGCAATCGGGTCGTTGACCTCGAGCCGCTGGCCCACGTCCACGATCGGACGCTGGTTGATGCACGTGCCCTGGTTGGAGCGCACGTACTTCTGGAGCAGATACTGGTCGAGCTCGCCCGTGTCCGTCTCGACCTGGACGCGGTCCGAGGTCACGCTCGTGACCACGCCCGGGCGCTTGGCGACTACGACCTGGCCCGAGTCGAGGGCGGCGCGCCACTCCATGCCGGTGCCGACGATCGGCGCTTCCGGCTCGAGTAGCGGCACGGCCTGACGCTGCATGTTCGAGCCCATCAGCGCGCGGTTGGCGTCGTCGTGCTCGAGGAACGGGATCAGGGCCGTGGCAACCGAGACGACCTGCTTGGGCGACACGTCCATGTACTCGATCTGGTTGGGTCGAGCCTCGGGGAACTGGTCGCGGTAGCGGCAAGGAGTGCGCTCTTTGACGAAGTGCCCTTCGGCGTCCAGCTGCGCGTTCGCCTGGGCGACGTAGTGCTCTTCCTCCTCGTCGGCGGCGAGGTATTCGATCTCGGCCGTGACGATGGGGCGCATCGGGAAGGCCTGGGCCTTCTGACGCTTCAACTCGGCGACGGCCGCGTCCGTGAAGGTCTCGCCGGCCTTGAGGATGACCTTGCCGTCCTTGCCGGCCAGGTTGACGCCGGCCTCGCGATGGAGGATCTCGGGATCGTCCCAGGCGATCGTCCGCTTCACCTTGCGGTAGGGAGTCTCGATGAAGCCATAGCTGTTGATGCGGCCGAACGTCGCCAGCGAGCCGATGAGGCCGATGTTCGGTCCCTCGGGGGTCTCGATCGGGCAGATGCGGCCGTAGTGGCTGTGGTGGACGTCGCGGACGTCGAACCCGGCGCGCTCGCGCGACAGGCCGCCCGGGCCGAGGGCCGACAAGCGCCGCTTGCTCGTCAGCTCGGCCAGAGGGTTGGTCTGGTCCATGAACTGGCTGAGCTGGCTGCCGCCGAAGAACTCCTTCATCGCCGCCACGACGGGGCGGATGTTGATGAGGGCGTTGGGGGTAGCCTTGTCGATCTCCTGGATGGTCATGCGCTCGCGAACGACGCGCTCCATGCGTAGCAGCCCGACGCGGAAGGCGTTCTGGATCAGCTCCCCGTTGGCGCGGATGCGGCGGTTGCCGAGATGGTCGATGTCGTCCGGCAAGCCGAGGCCGCGGTTCAGCTCGATGAGGTGGCCGACGATGGCGGCGATGTCCTCGCGCGTGATGATCCGCTGCTCGCGGTCGAGCTCGATACCCATGCGGTCCACGACCGGGCCGAGCTTCTTGTTGAACTTGTAGCGACCCACGCGACCGAGGTCGTAGCGGCGGAAGTTGAAGAAGAGGCTCTCGACGAGCTGGCGGGCGTTGTCGCCGGTTGGCGGGTCGCCCGGGCGCAGCTTCTTGTAGACCTCGATGAGCGCGTCCTGCTGGGTCTTGGTCAGGTCCTTGTCCAGCGTGGAGGCGATGTACTGATGCTCCGGGTCGCCGTCGACGGTGGCGAACAGGGCACTGATCTGCTCGTTGGTCTCGTAGCCGACGGCACGCAGCAGCGTCGTTGCTGCGATCTTGCGCTTGCGATCGACCTTGACCGAGAGCAGGTCCTTGTTGCTGGTCTCGAACTCGAGCCAGGCGCCCCGGTTCGGGATGACCTTGGCCGAGAAGAGCGTCCGGCCACTGGTCGGATCGTCGGCGGCGCTGTAATAGACGCCCGGAGAACGCACGAGCTGGCTGACCACGACCCGCTCGGCGCCGTTGATGATGAAGGTGCCCTGGTCCGTCATGAACGGGAAATCGCCCATGTAGACCCGCTGGCGCTGGATCTCGCCGGTTTCCTTGATCAGGAGCTCGACGTTGACGTACAGGGGCCGGCTGAAGGTGAGGTCCTTGGTCCGGCACTCGAGCTCGGCGTACTTGGGCGCTCCGAACTCGTAGTCCAGGAAATGGAGTTCCATCACCTTGCCGGTGAAGTCCTTGATCGGGCTGATCTCGTCGAACAGCTCCCGGAGGCCCTTGTCCACGAACCAGTCGAACGACTTGAGCTGGAGTTCGATCAGGTTGGGGATTTCGAGGACTTCGGGGATCCGCGCGTAACGCCGGCGGGGCGCGATCGCGGAAGCGCGAGAGGACTCAACGACAGACAGCATGAACCGCTCCTTGACGGAGGAGAATGGGGAAGGCCGCGCTCACAGAAGGAGTAGGATACCGCGCTTTTGTCCGATGTCAAATGGGCGCGTCATATGAACCCCGAGCCAGAGCCTCTTTCGCAGTCGCCTGACGGCACGGTGGGGCGGGCGTCCGCCCCACCGGTTCCTGGCCCCGACAGGGCCTACTTGACCTCGACTTTCGCGCCCTGCTGTTCGAGGGCGGCCTTGATCTTGGCGGCCTCGTCCTTCGAGACTCCCTCCTTGACGGGCTTCGGGAAGCCGTCGACGAGGTCCTTGGCCTCCTTGAGGCCCAGGCCGGTGAGCTCGCGCACGACCTTGATGACGGGGATCTTGTTGGGCCCGATCTCGGTCAGGACTGCGGTGAACTCGGTCTGTTCCTCGACCTCGACGGCCGCTGCAACCGGGGCCGCCGAGGCGGCTGCGGCCATGGCGACCGGGGCGGCGGCGGTGACGCCGAACTTGTCCTCGAACGCCTTCTTGAAGTCGGAGAGCTCGAGGACGGTCATCGAGGCGAAGGCCTCGAGGAGCTGATCCTGGGTCAGCTTTGCCATTGTGGTGTAGCTCCTTCGTTCAGGGCCTTGCGGCCCCGGATGTCGTGTCTTATGGTCGAGGCGCCGGTCAGGCGCTTTGCTGGTCGGCGAGAGCCTGGACGAGCCCGGCGATGTCCCGCAGGGGGGCATCGAACAGGCCTGCCATCGCGGCCATCGGCGCTGCGATCGCACCGGCGACCTGAGCGCGGAGAACGTCGCGGCCGGGAAGCATCGACAGCCGCGTAACACCTTCGGCGTCGAGGGCCTGACTCCCGATCACCGCACCGGTGATCTTGATGAGGCGGTGCGTCCGGAACGCATCCAGGACCGCCTTGGCGGCAGCCCCTTCGTCGCCCTTCGCGAATGCGACCGCGGTGGGACCCTGGAGCAGGGGCTCGATGGCCTCCGACCCGGCTTCCCGCGCCGCAATCAACATCAGCCGGTTCTTGACGACGTGGTACGTGACGTTCTGCTTGCGCAGGTTTCGACGGATCTCGCCGAACTCTGAGACCTTGAGGCCGCGGTATTCGGAGACGATCATCGCCGTGGCCGACCGACATTCCTCGGTCAGCTCAGCGATGGTCTCCCTTTTGGCCTCTGTAGGCATTTGGTACCTCCCGGAGTCAACAGCCGCCTCTCGGCCGGACCATCCCTTCGTTGCCTCCTGCGCTCCTCGCTCACGCACCTCAGGGTGCACTCGCTACGGTGCTCGTCGGCGCCTCGGTCTGGCCTCGGCGGAGCGGCGGGTCGCCAACTCTCGTTGCGGTTCTACTGCACGCAGCCGGCGCGCGGCGGTGGGAGTCTGGCCGGACCCCGATGCGGGCCCAAAACCAAACGCCCCTGCGACGGTCTTTCGCCACAGGGGCGCACCCACCACACGGTGGAGGCTAAGTCCCTGCCTCGGCATGGGGCGAAGGCGGGGCGTTCGTCGCGTGGTCACGTTGCCACTCCGGCGACACCCCGGTCCGCTGATTTGAGCCCCGTTTGGGCCCATGCTGTCTGCGGCGGTCCGTCGTATTCACTTTGTCGGCCCGGTCCACGTCCTGAGAGCCCGGGGCTCTCAGTTGGCGTGGCCGCGCCTCATATGTTGGCCGCGGTCAGGATGCCGCAGCGATCGCGAGCACGCCCGGGATGTCCATCCTGATGCCGGGGCCCATCGTCGGGACGATCGTGAGGGTCTTGAGGTACTGACCCTTTGCGCCGCTCGGGCGGGCGCGGTTGATGGCGTCGAGCAGCGTCGCGAGGTTGTCGACGAGCTGCTGATCCTCGAAGCTGGCCTTGCCAAACGGGACGTGGATGATCCCGCCCTTGTCGACTTTGAACTCGACGCGGCCGGCCTTGACTTCCTTGATCGCTCGCTCGAGATCGAAGGTGATCGTGCCCGACTTCGGGTTCGGCATGAGGCCCTTGCGACCGAGGATGCGGCCCAACTTACCGACCATGCCCATCACGTCGGGGGCAGCCAGGGCGACGTCGAACTCGGTCCAGCCCGCCTCGATCTTCTTGACGAGGTCGTCGGCGCCGACCTCGTCCGCTCCGGCGCGCAGCGCTTCGAGGGCCTTCTCGCCCTGGGCGAACACGACGACGCGGACCTTCTTGCCGGTGCCGTGCGGAAGCACGACGGTACCGCGGACCATCTGGTCGGCGTGGCGCGGATCGACTCCCAGGCGGACGTGGGCTTCCATGCTGGCGTCGAAGCTGACGTAGCTGGTCTTGCGAGCCAGCTCGACACCTTCTACCGGCGAGTAGATCTTGCCGCGCTCGACGAGCTTTGCGGCATCCTGGTATTTCTTCCCGTGACCGGCCATCTGGTACTCCTTATGTCGGTCGGCCCGGCGTTCCGGATCCAGACCTCCCCCTGGCGCGGGGTGGACGTCCGCGAGATTGCGGAGAACCTACCCGACGACCTCGATGCCCATGCTGCGGGCCGTGCCTTCGATCTGAGCCATGGCGCCGTCGAGGTCGTTGGCGTTGAGGTCTTGCAGCTTGATATTCGCGATCTCGCGCAGCTGATCCCGGGTCACCGAGCCGACGATCTCGCGACCAGCGGTGGCGGTTCCCTTGGTGACGCCGGCAGCCTTGCGAAGAAGGTCCGGCGCAGGCGGGGTCTTGAGGACGAACGTGAACGAGCGGTCCTCGAAGATCGTGATCTGGGCCGGGATGACCTGGCCCACCTTGTCGGCCGTCTTCTCGTTGTACGACTTCGTGAACTCGACGATATTGATGCCGTGAGGGCCGAGCGCCGTGCCGACGGGCGGCGCAGGCGTGGCCTTGCCAGCGTTGAGCTGGAGCGTGAGGACGATGCGGATCTTCTTGGCCACGACGATCGCGGTTCCTTTCTAGATCAGACTGGGTGAGCGCCGGTCCGGACGTGTCCAGGCCAAAGCGGAGTCGAGCACATGAGCGAGCGCACATTCGTGCGTGAGCGAATGCGCGGAGGCGACAACGCCGGCATGGGCCGACCGGCCGGTGCTCACAGCTTCTCGACCTGGAGGAAGTCGAGCTCGACCGGGGTTTCGCGGCCGAAGATGCTGACCAGCACTTTGACTTTGTTTCTCTCCGGGTTGACCTCGTCCACCGTGCCGATGAACTCGGCGAACGGGCCGTCGGTGACGCGGACGTTTTGACCCTTCGTGAAGGCGACCCGGTAGCGGGGCGTCTCCACGCCCATCTGCCGCAGGATCTGCTTCACTTCCTGCTCGTCGAGCGGGATCGGCTCGCTGCGGACGCCAGGGATGTTCCCGCCGCCCACGAAGCTGGTGACGCCTGGGGTATTGCGGACGACGTACCAGGAGTCCGGGTCGAGGATCATCTCCACCAGGACATAGCCCGGGTACACCTTCTTCTGGACCGTATGCCGCTGGCCCTGACGGATCTCGATCTCGTCTTCCATCGGGACGAGGACCTGGAAGATCTTGTCGTCCATGCCCATCGACTCGATACGGTGCTCGAGATTGGCCTTAACCTTGTTCTCGTAGCCGGAATACGTGTGGATCACGTACCAGCGCTTTTCGGGCGGCCGGACCGTCTCGCTTGCCTGTTCTGTCTTCATGGCTCAGGTCACCGGGCGTTCAGTGCTAGGGCGATGCGGTCGAAGATGAGGTCGAAGAAGGTGATGTACAGGCCGACCGCGGCGCTCACAGCCAGCACGAGGATCGTCAGGTTGCGGGCCTGCTCAGGAGTAGGCCACGTTACCTTCTTGAGTTCTTGCCACGCTTCTTGAACGAAGCGGGTTATACGTGACACGGCTGCTCTCTCGCTATCTGACCTGGACGAAGCTGGCAGGCGCCGCGGGACTCGAACCCACAACCGCTGGTTTTGGAGACCAGTGCTCTACCAATTGAGCTAGGCGCCTGCGGGTTGGCCCTATTTGGCCTCCCGGTGCAGGGTATGCCGGCGCTCGCGGGGACAGTACTTTCGGAGCTCGAGCCGACCGGGGTCGTTCTTCTTGTTCTTGCGAGTGGTGTACGTCCGCGTCTTGCACTCGGTGCAGGCGAGCTGGACGATCGGACGAGCGTCTACTTTTGCCATTTGGTTACTCGGTGATCGAGGTGATGGCCCCGGCGCCGACGGTGCGGCCACCCTCGCGGATGGCGAAGCGCTGTCCGACTTCGAGGGCGATCGGGGTGATGAG
>JGI24129J20441_1000295_pt1 | contig 14923 bp, 17 predicted proteins | sample BarGraNGADG00211_FD_20441 | JGI IMG/M metagenome (IMG submission 20441) | reverse complement strand
CGGCAGGTCGAAGGCGACCGACAGACCGGTCTGCCCCTTGGCCAGGTTGCGGCGGTAGAGCTCGTTGCTGGCAACGGCACTGGAGTGCCCGGCATACGTGCGCATGACCCACGCCGGGTCTCTGCTGGGGCGGTTGGTCTCTGCCTGTGACATACCGATGAAGGTACCGGCCGTCATCGCCGAACAGGGAGGGTTTCAGGCGGTGAGAGGCACCACAGCATTGAGAGACAACTCAGCGGTGAGAGGCACCACAGCATTGAGAGACGATTCAGTGGCCACGCCCTCGCCCGACCCGCGCGTGAGGACACGGTGCAGACGTGAGGCCCGCAGGAGGCGATCGAGGCGGGGTGAGACATCGACCAGGACCAGCCGCCGCCCGGCGCGGCGCGCGCGATGATGGGCACCGACAATCACGCCGAGGCCGGTGGCGTCGTGGACCTCGGCGTCAGCCAGATGGAGCAGCAGGTCACCAACCCCCCGGTCCATGATGTCCTGCAGACCCAGCCTGACCGCGGCCACGGTGTTGACGTCCAGCCGCCCGGTGACAGAGACCTCCTGGCCGAGACGGATCTCGGCCACGCAGACGGGCGACGTCATCACAGCCTTCAACGTCATGCCCTGCTCCCTCGAGTGACCTGTCGGGTTCGCCCTTGAACCGCTCGATGCTTCTGCCTATCTTGACGTCTCCCACTACCGGATAGTTCGCAAGAAACAGGGAGCAACCCATAACGATCCGGTCACGACTCCGACCTCAGATGTACGGCGCCTCATCCGGTTCGCGGGTGACGTCAGCCCCGAGCCTGCGCAGAGCCTCGTCAAAGCCCGCGTATCCGCGGTCGACGTGGTGGGCCTTGCTGACCGTCGTGATGCCGTCGGCCACCAGGCCGGCGATGACCAGCGCAGCCCCGGACCGGATGTCGCTGGCCTCGACGGGGGCGCCGGAGAGCCGCCGAACGCCGTGCAGCATGACGTGATGGCCGTCCATCCGGGTGTCAGCTCCCAGACGTGCGAGCTCCTGGACGGTACGGAAACGCGCCTCGAAGAGATTCTCGGTGACCATCGCGCTGCCCTGTGCCACGGAGTTGTACGTCAAGGCGAAAGGCTGCAGATCGGTGGGGAACCCCGGATAGGGCAGCGTGGCCACGTCGAACGCCGCGCGACGACCGGTCCCTGTCACCCGAAACCCGCGATCCGTCAGAACAACGTCCGATCCGGCCTCGGTCAGCAGATCCAGGGCGGCGCCCATGTGCCCGGCGACTCCGCCGACCACTTCTACGTCGCCTTCGGTCGTGGCCGCCGCAAAAGCCCACGTGCCGGCGGCAATACGGTCCGGGACCACCTGGTGGGAGACCGGCGTCAGAGCACTGACCCCCTCGACCTCGATCACCGACGAGCCGGCACCGTCGATCGTGGCTCCCATCTCGGTGAGAAACTGCGCTATGTCGACGATCTCTGGCTCGCGCGCAGCATTCGTCACCCGAGTGACACCCTTGGCGAGCACGGCCGCCATCAGGACGTTCTCAGTGGCGCCGACGCTGGGGAAGTCCAGGCGGATCTCTCCGCCGTGCAGCCCGTTTGGAGCCGCCGCGATGAGATAGCCGTGGGTGACATGCACCGAGGCACCCAACGCCTCCAGACCCGAGATATGCAGATCCAGCCCTCGGGACCCGATCGCGTCACCGCCCGGTATGGCCACGTGCGCCTCACCACATCGGGCCACCAGGGGGCCCAGGACGCAGATCGAGGCTCGCAGTGCCCGAACCAGCTCATAGTCGGCACGGTGCCCGATCCGGTCGGGGACGTCGATCTCGACCACCCCCGAGGCGGCGTCATAGTCGACGATGCACCCGAGTCGGCGCAACAGCTCGGCCATGGTCGTCACGTCAAGGATGGCCGGCACGTTGGTCAGGCGGGTCCTGCCGACAGCCAACAAGGCCGCCGCCATCAGCTTGAGGGCGCTGTTCTTGGCACCAACGACCGGCACCTCGCCGCGCAGGCTGGCGCCGCCGACGACACGGAAACGCTCCATCACGGCGTGAGCCTACCGGTGCTGAATCCCGGAGTCGGCGCTGCGTCTGAGAGCATCGTGTCATGGTCAACCTGACACGTATCTACACCCGCACCGGCGACGATGGCAGCACCGCGCTCGGGGACTTCAGCCGCACCACGAAGACGGACCCCCGACTGGTGGCCTACGCCGACACCGACGAGGCCAACAGCTGCCTCGGCGTCGCAGTCACCTGCGGCGCCCTGCGCGAGGATGTTCGTGCCGTGCTGGTGCGGATACAGAACGACCTCTTCGACGTCGGAGCGGACCTGTGCACTCCGTTGGCGGCCAGCTACGACTACCCGCCGCTGCGGGTCCAGGACGTCTGGATCGACGAGCTCGAGGCCGACTGTGATCGCTTCAACGACGAGCTGGAGAAGCTGCGCTCGTTCATCCTTCCCGGCGGCACCCCCGGGTCGGCATACCTGCATGTCGCCCGGACGGTCACCCGTCGAGCCGAGCGCTCCGCCTGGACGGCGCTGCAGACGTATGGCGACCAGCCGGCACCCGAGGGCAGCGGCAAGGGCGTGGGTGGCATCAACCCGCTGACCGCCAAGTACCTCAACCGTCTCTCTGACCTGCTGTTCATCCTGGGACGCGTGGCCAACCTGGAGATCGGCGGGGATCTGCAGTGGCAACCGGGCGGCGGGCGGATCCAGAAGCCCGCAAAGCGCAAGCGGAGCTAGGCGACGTACGCGTTGCGTCCGGGTGGCGCTGCCTCGAGCCAGGATCGCAACGCGGTGTACGGAGCCTGCGCAAGGGCGATCTCAAAGTTCTCCTGGCGGTAGCAACAGTCGACCCGCCAGGCCGACGGAATCAGGATCTCGGGCCGTTCGCTCGGCACGAGCGGTCGACCTGTCCCGATGTCGAGCGCGGCGCGTTCCCACCGCCGGGCCGGACGCAGGGACAAACCGCTCAGGGTGAACCACTCGAGCCCGGTGGTGCCGTAGCGGGCGAGGCCGAAGCGCCACCGTCTGTCCCCCGACTCACGCAGCGCACACACCGTCAGAGGTTTTCCGCGCGCGATCAGCCGCCGTCGGATGAAGGTGGTGGCCAGAACCACCAGGACCATCAAAAGGGCGCCGCCGACCAGCCCCTCGCCGGTGAGCAGCAGGCCATGCACGGAAGTCTCAGGCGCGGATCTGGGAGGCGTCAACGACCTCGGCAACGATGGTGACCCGGTCGTGCTCGACTGAGAGAAAGCCGGTGTCGATCGTGGCCGTGTGGGTCTGACCCGAGATGGACTCGATCCGGACCTCCCCGCTCACCAGGATCCCCAGCAGAGGCGTGTGACCCGGCAGGATCCCCAGCTCACCCTCGACGGTGCGTGCACTGACCTGCTTGGCTTCGCCCTCCCAGATCTTGCGATCTGCGGCGACGAGCTCGACCTGCAACTGACCCACGGGTTCCTCCGGTCACGAACGTTTAGGTCGGAGTCTAACCGGCGACGAGCGGGTGCCCGTTCACCGCGTTGGCTGAACATGACCGAACCGGGTCAGGCTGCTCGCCCGACTGCGCGTCCGCCATAGGTCCGGACCAGATCCTGTATGACGGCACGAGCGTTCGCGTCGCGGACGTCGACCGGGATGCGAGGCAGGAAGTCGTCCCAGACGGCCAACATCGTGCCCCTCAGCTGAGGCATCCGGATCGGTCGGGCGAAGAAGAAGATGTGGGCGTGCGCTCCCCCGTCACCCCACTTGCTGACGTGGACACGGACCACGCTCGGCAAGGCTTCGATGGCGGCACCGAGGGCAACCATGATCTGCCCCATCTCGGCGGCGCGCTCCTTCGGCAGTGTCGTGAAGTCGTGATGGGCCAGCGGGGCGAGCATGAGAATGAGGGGCACACCGCTGGGTTCGGCGACCGAGATGCGCCAGTGGTCGTCGCGCCAGACCTCGTCGTCGATCGAGTTGGGTTCATCGGCCTGGCGCCATCCCACACAGATGCACTGCGTGGCGGCTTCACCATGACGAGGTTCCTCCACATCGGCCAGGGGCTCAATGGGCTTAAGCCGCAAGCCTTCTGCCTCGAACGGGAAGACCTCCCAGTAGGGGATGCCGTCGGCCGGGATCGCCAGGCGGCCCTCGTCGTCGGCTGTGGCCATGACTCGTGAGTAGTAGTCCTCGATCGTCTCGGGCATGCGGTCGAACCTAGCGCCATAGCGCCCGTTGCTGCGAAACGAGATACGGCGAAGGATTGTGGGGTGCCCGAACGCCCACAATCCTTCGCGATAACGCTGTCAGGCTCGATCAGAGGTTCTTCTGGATCTCGGCCCACTGGCGCTCGACGTCATCGAGTCCGCCGCACATGAAGAACGCCTGCTCGGCGACGTTGTCGAACTCGCCGTCCGCGATCTTGGTGAAGCCCTCGATGGAGTCGGCCAACGAGACCGTTGAGCCCTCGATGCCGGTGAACTGCTTGGCAACGTAGGTGTTCTGCGACAGGAAGCGCTGGATGCGGCGAGCCCGGTTGACCAGGATCTTGTCCTCTTCGGAGAGCTCGTCGATGCCGAGGATGGCGATGATGTCCTGCAGCTCTTTGTTGCGCTGCAGGATCGAGATCACCCGGACCGCGGTGTCGTAGTGGGCCTGCGAGATGTACCGCGGGTCCAGGATTCGCGACGTCGAGGTCAGCGGGTCGACCGCCGGGTAGATACCGAGCGAGGCGATGTCACGCGAGAGCTCGGTCGTGGCGTCGAGGTGTGCGAACGTCGTGGCCGGCGCCGGGTCGGTGTAGTCGTCGGCCGGCACATAGATCGCCTGCATCGACGTGATCGAGTGACCACGCGTGGAGGTGATGCGCTCCTGGAGCACCCCCATCTCATCGGCGAGGTTGGGCTGGTAGCCCACGGCGGACGGCATCCGGCCGAGCAGGGTGGAGACCTCGGAACCGGCCTGGGTGTAGCGGAAGATGTTGTCGATGAACAACAACACGTCCTGCTTCTGCACGTCGCGGAAGTACTCGGCCATCGTCAGGGCAGAGAGGGCGACGCGAAGACGCGTGCCCGGAGGCTCATCCATCTGACCGAACACGAGAGCGGTCTGACCGAGAACGCCGGCCTCTTCCATCTCNACGATCAGGTCGTTGCCCTCACGGGTGCGCTCACCGACACCGGCGAAGACCGACACACCACCGTGGTCCTTGGCGACGCGGGCGATCATCTCCTGGATGAGCACCGTCTTGCCAACACCTGCGCCACCGAACAGGCCGATCTTTCCACCCTGGACGTACGGGGTGAGCAGGTCGATGACCTTGATGCCGGTCTCGAACATCACCGTCTTGGACTCGAGCTGGTCGAAGGCGGGAGCTGGGCGGTGGATGCCCCAGCGCTCGCTGACCTCAAGCTTCTCGTTGCCCTTGAGGTTGAGGCACTCTCCTGTGGTGTTGAAGACGTGGCCGAGCGTGACGTCACCGACGGGCACCGTGATCGGGCCGCCGGAGTCCTTCACCGCCGCGCCACGAACCACCCCGTCGGTGGGCTGCAGCGAGATGGCGCGGACCATGTTGTCGCCAATGTGCTGGGCGACCTCGAGGTTCAGGCTCTTCGTCTCGCCCGCAAGCTCGACCTCGACGGTCAGCAGGTTGTACATCGACGGCATGGCATCGGCGGGGAACTCCACGTCGATGACAGGGCCGATGATGCGGGAGACGCGGCCAACTCCGACTTTTCCGGCGGGCGCGCCCACAGCAGTCTCAGGGGTTACGGCAGTCATGAGCTCTCTCAACCTTCTTACTTGGCGGACGCGAGGGCGTCGGCGCCGCCCACGATTTCGCTGATCTCTTGGGTGATCTCGGCCTGGCGCGCCTGGTTGGCCAAGCGGGTGTACTTGCGGATGAGCTCCTCGGCGTTGTCCGTCGCGGACTTCATCGCACGCTGACGGGCAGCGAGCTCGGAGGCGGCCGACTGCAACAAGGCGTTGAACAGGCGCTCGGTGACGTACTTGGGCAACAGCGCATCCAGAACCTGGTCGGCGCTCGGCTCGAACTCGTACAGAGGCAGCACCTCGTCCGCTTCGGGAGCCTCGGTGCCCTCAACGACCTCGAGGGGCAGGAGCCGGATGACCTCGGGCTCCTGGGTGACCATGCTGACGAACCGGGTGAAGACCACGTGGACCTCGTCGACACCACCGGTGTCGTAGTCCTTGATGAAGTCCTGGGTGATCCGGGCACCGATCTCGCGGGCAACCTCGAACGTCGGGCTGTCGGAGAAGCCTGACCACTCCTGGGCAAACTCACGTCGGCGGAACTTGTAGAAGCCCACCGCCTTGCGACCCACGAGGTAGGGGATGACTTCCTTACCCTCGTCGCGCAGCAGCTCAGCGAGCTTCTCGCTCTCCTTGAGCACCGCCGAGGAGTAGGCCCCGGCCAGACCGCGGTCGCTGGTGATGATCACCATCGCCGCTCGTCGGACCTGCGGGTGCTCGGTGGTCAACGGGTGCTCGACGTTGGAGAACGTGGCCACCGCTGACACTGCTCGGGTGAGCGCACTCGCGTACGGCGTGGACTCGATGACCCGCTGGCGAGCCTTGACGACCCGCGAGGCGGCGATGAGCTCCATCGCGCGGGTGATCTTCTTGGTCGCCTGGACGGACCGGATGCGCTGGCGGTAGACCCGCATCTGCGCTCCCATGTGTTCCCGCCTCTCCTCAGTGAAGTGTTATCGCGAAAGAATGATCCTGGATGACGTGTGCCAACCTTCGGCTACCCGGTGAGCGGGCGCCGGGTGGTCACAGGTGGCCACCCGGCATACGGGTCAACGCTTGCGTTTGACGATCTTGACCTGCTCGACCTCGGCCTCTGGCAAGGCGCCCGGCTCCGGCTCGTGACCGATCGGAACGCTGTCCTTGCCGCCGGCCAGGAACTGCTCCTTGAACGTATTGACCGCGTCCAGGACGCCGGCCTCGGTGTCCTCGTCAAACTTCTTGGTCTCACGGATGGCCGACAGCAGACCGGGCTGCGTGCGACGCAGGTAGTCCAGGAACTGCTCCTCGAAGGTCTTGATGTCGCCGACCGCGATGTCGTCAAGCTGCCCGGTGGTGCCGGCCCAGATGACCACGACCTGCTCCTCGACGGCCATCGGGGAGGCCTGCTTCTGCTTGAGCAGCTCGATGAGACGAGCACCCTTGGCAAGCTGGGCCCGCGAGGCGGGGTCGAGGTCGGAGGCGAACATGGCGAACGCCTCCATGGCGCGGTACTGCGCGAGGTCGAGCTTGAGTCGACCGGCGACGCTCTTCATCGCCTTGATCTGCGCCGACCCACCGACACGGGAGACCGAGACGCCCACGTCGATAGCGGGACGCACGTTGGCGTTGAAGAGGTCGGACTGCAGGTAGATCTGGCCGTCAGTGATCGAGATGACGTTGGTCGGGATGTAGGCCGAGACGTCGCCCGCCTTGGTCTCGATGATCGGCAGACCGGTCATCGAGCCGGAACCCATCTCGTCGGACAGCTTGGCGCAACGCTCAAGCAGCCGGCTGTGCAAGTAGAAGACGTCACCGGGGTAGGCCTCTCGGCCCGGCGGACGACGCAGCAGCAAGGACACGGCGCGATAGGCCTCGGCCTGCTTGGACAGGTCGTCAAAGACGATGAGGACGTGCTTGCCGGCGTACATCCAGTGCTGGCCGATGGCCGAACCGGTGTATGCGGCGAGGTACTTGAAGCCCGCGGCGTCAGAGGCCGGAGCCGCGACGATCGTGGTGTACTCCAGCGCACCAGCCTCTTCGAGGACGCCACGCACGGCCGCGATGGTCGAGCCCTTCTGACCGATGCCGACATAGATGCAGCGGACCTGCTGGGCCGGGTCGCCGGACTCCCAGTTGGACTTCTGGTTGATGATCGTGTCGACCGCAACCGTCGTCTTGCCGGTCTGGCGGTCACCGATGATGAGCTCACGCTGGCCACGGCCGATGGGGATCATTGAGTCGATGGCCTTGATGCCAGTTTGCAGCGGCTCGTGCACCGACCTGCGCGCCATCACGCCGGGCGCCTGGAGCTCGAGAGCGCGACGGCCCTCGGCCACGATCTCGCCCAGACCATCGATCGGCTGACCGAGGGGGTTGACCACCCGGCCCAGGAAGTTGTCACCAACCGGGACCGAGAGGACCTCGCCNGTGCGCTTGACCTCCTGGCCCTCCTCGATACCGGAGAAGTCACCGAGGACGACGACGCCGATCTGGTGAGCCTCAAGGTTCAGCGCGATACCCAGNGTGTCGTCTGCGAACTGCAGCAGCTCGTTGGTCATCGCCGAGGGCAGGCCCTCGACGTGCGCAATGCCGTCACCGGCGTCGATCACTCGGCCGACCTCTTCGCGGGAGGCCGCGCCGGGCTCGTAAGACTGAACAAAGCTGTCCAGCGCGTCCCGGATCTCCTCCGGACGGATCGTGAGCTCCGCCATCAGTGTCTCTCTCCTCGTATGCGGCCCGAATTCTGTTCGGACCGAGATTGTCGTGTGTTCAAAACGTGGTTTCAGCGCGAGGCCGTGGTGCCGCTTCGTGGCCAGCGCCCTATAACAGCAGGGATCGTTCCGCCTCCTGGATCCGACGCGAGATGGTGCCGTCGACAACCTCGTCGCCGACCCGCACCCTGATGCCGCCGACGACCGCAGGGTCGAGCACGATATTGACCTGCACCGGCCCGTTGTAGATCCCGGACAGGGCCTGGACGAGGCGCTGACGCTGGGCGTCATCCAGGGGAACGGCAGCGGTGACGGTCGCGGTCATCTGGTCGCGGCGCTTGGCCGCAATGGCGAGATAGCTCTCCAGGACCCGGCCGAAGCGCCGCCCCCGCGGGGAGACTGCAGCCTGACACGTCAGTCTGATGGTCTCGGCCGAAGCCTTGCCCTCGAGCAGAGCCTCGACCAGGACAACCTTGACGCTCTCGTCCCCGCCGTGTGCGGACAATGCGTCGCGCAGACCGGAGTCTGCCGCGACGAGCCGCCCGAACCGGAAAAGGTCATCCTCCAGGGCGTCGAGCCGACCACCCGCCTCGGCCGAGGCGACCAAGGCTTCGACGGCCAGCGTCTCGGTCGCATCACCGAGATCTTGGTCGTCGGCCCAGCGTTGTGAGACCAGGGCGTTCAGCACGGAGGCCGCCGCCGCGCTGATCCTGGACCCGAAGAGGCTCTCGACCAGGCGGCGCTTGGCAGCCGCGTCCCGGGATGGGTCGACCAGTGCGCGACGCAGCGACGCGCTCGAGTCCAGTGCAGACGTCACGCCGAACAGGTCCCCGGCAAGCGCTGACCCGAAGGCTCCGGAACCCAGCGCTGTCGCGAAGGCGTCGTGCCCCGCCGCGAACGCTGCGCGCGAAGAACCCCGCATCAGGCGTCCTGCCCGACCGTCTCGGGCCGGATGGCGCCCGACTCGAGCTCGGTGAGGAAGCGCTCGACGATGCCACTCTGACGGGCCTCGTCGTGCAGGGACTCGCCCACGATGCGGCTGGCCAGCTCGGTCGACAGGCGACCCACCTCGCTGCGCAGCGAGACCACGGCCTGCTGACGCTCGGCCTCGATCTGCTTGTGCGCCGCCTCTGTCATGCGGTTGGTCTCGATCTGAGCCTGGGCACGAAGCTCAACGATGATCGCTGCGCCCCGTTCCTGGGCTTCCGCCCGGATGCGGCCGGCTTCGACACGAGCCTCGGCAAGCTGGGCTTTGTACTGCTCGAGAGCAGCCTGGGCCTCCTGCTGAGCCTCCTCAGCCTTGTGCATGCCGCCCTCGATGGCCGCGGTGCGGTCGGAGTACGCCTTCTCNAGGTTGGGTACGACCTTCTTCTGCACGATGACGTACAGAATGGCGATCGCGATGAGACCGAAGATCAGCTCACCCCAGTGGGGCAGAACGGGNAGCTGGTCGGCCTGGCCAGCGGTCACCAAAGCTGCGACGTGAGTCGCACCGGCGAATAGCTGCACGGGTATCTCCTAGTGCCTAAGTGCCAAAGATGGTGTTGGGCTGTGGTGTTCGCAGAATCGACCTACAAGACAAAGGCCAGCACTAGACCGAAGATGGCGAGCGCCTCGGCCAGGGCGAAGCCCAGGATGGCGATGGACTGCAGCATCCCGCGGGCCTCAGGCTGACGGGCGACGCCGCTGATGTACGCGGCAAAGATCAGGCCGATACCGACACCAGGCCCGATGGCGGAGAGGCCGTAGCCGACGAGGTTGAGGTTTCCGGTCACGATGTGATCCTCTTTCGTTCTTGGTGCCCCGCACGGCACGTCACCGAGCGGAGGTCTGGATGTGGATGGATCTGTCTGTCGTATCTATCTGTGCGTATAAGTGCTGTGCCTATCAGTGCTCGTCGGCCAGTGAGCCGGCGATGTATGTGGCCGCAAGCAAGGTGAAGATGTAGGCCTGCAGGAACTCGATCAAGATCTCGAAGACGGTCAGGACGAAGGCCATGACGAACGAGCCGACGCCGGCGATCTTGAGGCCGAAGCTGCCATGGATCATCATGTACTCGCCGCCGGTGATGAACAGCAGCAGGAGCAGGTGGCCGGCGAACATGTTGCCAAAGAGTCGTAGCGCGAGCGTCAGGGGCCGCGTGATGAAGAAGGTGATGACCTCGAGGACGAAGATGGCCGGCACGATCCAGCCGGGCAGACCGCCGGGCACGAGGTTCTTGAAGTAGGCACGCAGGCCCACCCTGCGAATGCCGATGGTGTGATAGACGACGTAGACGATGACGGTCAGAGCGATCGGGAAGCCGATGCGGCTCATGGTCGGGAACTGGACCGGCGGGATCACGCCGAAGAGGTTGTTGACCAGGATCAGGACGAACATCGAGAACAGTAGGGGGACGAAGCGCAGGAAGTCCTTGCTGCCGATGATGTCGCGTGCGACGCCGTTGCGGATGAACCCGTACAGGCCCTCGGTGACCCACTGGCCCTTGCTGGGGACGATCGCCGCTCGCTTGGTCGTGGCGATCAGCCACCACGCGATCAGGGCCACCGACAGCAGCATGACGACCGCCGGGCGGGTGATCGCCAGGGGTCCGTCGTTCCACAGCGGCTGATAGAACTCCGCAGTGGTCGGTGTCTGGTAGCCGCCGCCATCGGCCGCAGCCAGGCTACCCAGCGCGTACAGGCTCAAAAGGTCTCCTCGGAAGTCACTGCTGCGTACCGTACCGGACCCACACGAGGTACAAAGACACGGCCATCCCCGCGAGAATCCCCACCGGCACCAGAAATTCGGTGCCCAGCCAACGATCCAGCGCCCAGCCGATGCCGCCGAACATCACCGGCCCCGAGATGAGGTAGGAGACGACATTCCACATCCTTGACTCCTCGAGTCGTGGATGCCCGGCATCTGGATCCGGCGGGCCCACGCTCACGAGAGCCGCTCCTGGGCCGGCGCCTCGGCCTGCTCGTCGGCAGGCTCGTCGGCCGGCTGGTCGTACACGGGTTTGCGCAACCGCGTGAAGGCCACGAGCTGGGACAGCTGCCAGACGAGGGCAACGGCCAGGACCGAGAGCCCGAAGGCCCGTCCGTCCAGCCAGCGGGCGCCAGACAACAGCAGGATCACGATGCCGAGAAAGATGACCTGTCCGAGGTAGACGGCGAGCGCTCCGGCCAGGACCGACAGCGGGTTCGCGGTGGTCACGCGCTTCATGACGTACAGACCGCTGGCGAAAAAGGCCACCGCGACGGAGACGCCCAAGAGTGCTGCCAGTCCGCCGCGGGTCTGACGCGTGATCCAGAAGACCAGCACGATCACCGGGGCGGTGCAGACCATGGGGATCACGGCAGCGCGGAGCATCGCGGCGAACGGCGGTGCCTGTGGTTGCATCATGTGGCCTGCCTGGTCTGAGTCGTCATCGGTCGCTGACGTGGCGTCTCGGGGGGCCTGTCGTGCTCTGGAAAAACCCGGGAAGAGTGACCCGACGTCATCGCACGACAGCTTGTGAAAGCTATCACAAGCGCTTGTTGGGCATCCATCGGGGTAGCCGTAGCGTCAGAATCATGGCCGAGATGGCAACGACGGCGATGGCCACGAACGGGAGCCAGCCGTCGACGAAGGCGAAGGACACCGCACCGAGGGCGAAAACGGCCGCCCACAGGTAGAGCAACAGCACCGCCTGCACATGCGTGTGGCCGATCTGCAGCATCCGGTGATGCAGGTGCTGCGCGTCCGGGTGCCACGGCCGCTGCCCGGCACGGGTGCGTCGAACCACCGCGAGAAGGACATCGAGCAGGGGCAGCGACAGGATCGCGAGCGGAAGCACCACGGGCAGCAGGATCGCGGCGGCAGGATTGCCACTGATCTGGGCGTTGGGGTCGATGCTGCCGGTCATCGTGATGGTCGCGGCGGCCAGCAGGAGGCCGAGCAGGAGAGCACCCGCGTCGCCCATGAAAAGTCGGGCCGGGTGGAAGTTGTGAGGCAGGAAGCCAACGCAACAGCCCACCAGCGCGGCGGTGATGAAGGTCGCGGAGGAGAACACGTTCGGTGGGTCGTAGGTTCGTGAGAGCAGGTAGGAGTAGGCGAAGAACGCCATCCCGGCAATGCCGACCACGCCGGCGGCCAGACCGTCCAGACCGTCGATGAAGTTCACCGCGTTGGCCGAGATCACCACGATGAAGATCGTCAGTGCCACCAGGACCGGCGTCGGCAGGACGGTCACTCCGAACAGCGGCAGCGACAGCAGCTGGACTCCCTGAAAAGCCATCACGCCCGCCGCCAGCATCTGACCCGCGAGCTTGGTCAGCCAGTCCAGTTCACGGATGTCGTCCAGCACCCCGACCGCGCACACGATGACAGCGGCGACCAGCACGCCCTTCATCTCGCCGCCCTGGAAGATCTGGGACAGGTAGGGCAGCCGAGCTGCCACGAGCAGGGCGGCGACGAACCCGATCAGGATCGCCACTCCCCCAAGACGCGGGATGGGCACGGCATGCACGTCGCGGTCGCGCACTGCGGTGATCGCACCGGTCGCGATGGCGAGCCACCTCACGAAGGGCGTGGCGGCATAGGTCATCGCGGCGGCCACGATGAAGACCAGGAGGTACTCCCGCACGGATCAGCGCCTAGCTCGAGATGGGTGCAGCCGAAAGAATCAACGGCGCGGCGGAGATGGACTACTCAACGACCAACTACTCAACGATCAACTACTCGAACGAGGGTATGCCGGGAAGCGGCCGACGAGGTCGGTCACCTGCCCACGGATCTCTGTTGCCTTGGCGTTGCCCGGGTCTCCATCGGTCTGGGTCAAGGCCTGATGGATGAGGTCCGCGATGACCTTCATCTCGTCGGTCCCCATGCCCTGGGTGGTCACCGACGGAGTGCCGACGCGGATGCCGGAGGCCGTGTTCGGAGGCTGCGGGTCGAACGGGATGGCGTTCTTGTTCAGGACGATGCCGGCCGCATCTGCCCGGGCCTCAGCGTCCTTGCCGGTCACCCCGATCCCCTGCAGGTCATGCAATGACAGATGGGTGTCTGTCCCTCCCGTGATTGGACGAATACCCCTCTCCCCCAATGAGGTTGCCAGCTGCTGGGCGTTGGTGATGACCTGCTTGGCGTAGACCTCGTAGGCCGGCTGGGCGCACTCGTGCAGGTTGACCGCCTTGGCTGCGATGCAGTGCATCAGCGGGCCTCCCTGCATCATCGGGAACACGGCCTTGTCCAGCTTGGCGGCGTGCTCCTGCTTGCAGACCAGCATGCCGCCGCGCGGTCCACGCAGCACCTTGTGCGTCGTGAAGGTGACGACATCGGCATACGGCACGGGGCTCGGGATCGCCTTGCCTGCGACCAACCCGATGAAGTGCGCTGCGTCGACCCAGAAGATCGCGCCGACCTCGTCGGCGAGGTTGCGGAAGAACTCGAAGTCGATCAGCCTCGGGATGGCCGAGCCGCCGGCGACGATGAGCTTGGGTCGATGGTGCCGGGCCAGCTTGGCGACCTGCGCGTAGTCGATGTCCTCGGTCTCCTTGTCCACTCCGTAGTGAACGGCGTTGAACCACTTGCCGCTGAAGGAGACCTTGGAGCCGTGCGTCAGGTGACCACCGTGCGGCAAGGACATCGCCAGGATGGTGTCGCCCGGCTGGCAGAAGGCTCCATAGACGGCCAGGTTGGCACTGGCGCCCGAGTGTGGCTGGAGATTGGCGTGGTCGGCGCCGAACAGGGCCTTGGCGCGGGCGATACCGATCACCTCGGCCTTGTCGACCTCGGAACAACCGCCGTAGTAGCGGCGCCCGGGATAGCCCTCGGCGTACTTGTTGGACAAGGTGGAGCCCAGCGCGGCCAGCACAGCCGGGCTGGTGAGGTTCTCGCTGGCGATCAGCTGAAGGCCACCGCGCAGGCGGTCGAGCTCGGAGAGCAGCACCCCCGCGATCTCCGGATCCTGGCTGCTCAGCTGACCGAAGTCGGAGCCGTAGAAGGTCTGGTCGATGGACATGGGTCGCTCCAGAAGACGTAGCGGTGACAGCGGGCGGGCTGGCGCACTCACTCTATGGGGGGGCTCGCCGCCCGGGATCATCGACACCGTCCTTGCCGCCATACTGCACCCAGGAGCATCACGCGTACCGAGCTGCACCACTCGTGTGCCTCCCCAGCGCATCCAGCGTTGGCCATACGTTTGGATGCTCCGCCCGACTGACCAGGTAGCCAAAGGAAGGTATGACCGTCCGGAGACGTCGCAGACAGGCTTCCAGGTTGTTCGCGCTGTACGTCCTCGCGAGCCTGCTCCCGATCAGCGCGATCGGCATCCTGGCCGTGCGGGCAGACGCCGCGACGGCGGATCAGTTCGGTCTGGACTGGGGGCGCGCCCAGGCCGCCATCATCGAAGACATGGTCGTCGCGCCGACGCTACGCGGCGCCGACCTGACCCAGGGGCTGAACGGCACCGAACGTGAGCACCTCCAGTCCGCCACGGACCTCGCCATCTTCAACGG
>JGI24129J20441_1000289_pt1 | contig 15012 bp, 13 predicted proteins | sample BarGraNGADG00211_FD_20441 | JGI IMG/M metagenome (IMG submission 20441) | reverse complement strand
CCTCGATCGACCCAGACGAGCCGGTGATTGACTCCTTCGTCCTGAAGAACCTCGGTCTCCGACTGTCTCGCGCCGGTGGGATTGAGGCGAGGTTGGCGCGGATTGTCGAGTTGCATGATCACATCCGGCAGACCTTCTTCGGCTATCTCGATACCGACATGGGGCGATGCCTGACAAGACGGTTCGAGGAGTCCTACCCAGATCGACATCTGACACAGGTCAAGATGCTCGACCTGATTCTCTGGCAGGCAAGGTAAGCCTCCGCGCCAATCGTCGTGCCTGATCGGGTGGCACATCGTCTCGCTCGGGCGAACAGTTCAGAGCGCACAGCAACTGAACGCAGACGTTGGGCGGCGCAGGCGAGAGGTTGTATGCGCGGCACCGAGCCGCGAGAACCGTGTTCCGCTCCGACTCTTCCCGTGCGTCTAGTGCCCCTGCAAGGCCCGCAATGGACATCGCCCTGAGGTGACGGTGCCGTTCCAGCACCGCTGGGAAGGCGTCCGTGCGCTCCCTACGGCGACCGTGACCGAACGCACTGGCATGCTCGACTCGCCCTCACGCGGGGCGTGTGCCGGCGGGCGCGGCATCAGATTCGCGCGCAGTTTCGAATCAGATATCAATGGCCCAAACACGGCCGAGCGTGCGGACGTAAAGCCCCTCCCAAGGGGCTTCGGAGGGGCTTGCCTTCGACTTTCGCAAGAACGGTCCCTCCTGTTGGTTTAGGACAAACCGGGGGATGGGGCGGGAGAAAACCGTTAGCAGTCGTGTGATTCTCGCGAGATTTGAACCTGTGTAGGAAATGGACGCCAAGCCAGACGACAGTCTCCCTTGATGCGCGTGCCGGTACTGGACGACGCCATCGATGTCGCAGCGCGGCATGCCGGGACGCGACCCGCACCGTGCGAGGCGTGTGGCGTCACGTCGCGGCGAAACCCAAGAGCCGATCTCCAGACCTTGATTGACCGTCGCCTATCAGCGCGGGTTTGCACAGGCCACGTGATGAAACGACAGGGGCGAAAGTTAACATGATGTCCCTTATAGGATCCGCGCGGACGCGCCCTGCATAGCTCCCGCTCGGCTTCTGGGGCTGTTGGGCGCCGGCAACTCTCTGCCGCTTGCCGATCTCGCGGACGCCACTGGGGAGGGGCAGCCCATAGTCGGCCCGCCCCGGTGCCGGGGGGCGCATCATTTGTCTGATCGAAGAACGGGCCGGAACAACTTTCCAATAGTTTCTGCGACAATCAGTCAAGGCTGAAGAATCGCTATGAGGAAACTCACGGTCGAGGAGTGCACCGTCATCACAGCGAGGGTCCTACGGAGTTCCCCGCGCCCTACAGGCTTGCCGTCGCAGGCTGAACGCCTCGCGGTGACCGGACTTGAGTGCTTGAAACAGGCAGGTGCCCTGGACGAACCGGCTATCGCATTGTCATGGACGAGCCCGAGCGGTTCCGCGGAGCGCGGTCGCTTCGACCTCGTTCGGACGCGGCCTCACTTTGGCGGTGTCCGTTGGTGGTTCCGCTGCCGGTGTGGCCTCCGAGTCGGCCGACTCTACCTGCCGCCTTCCGGAGGACCGACGTTCGCGTGCCGAACGTGTCACGCGTTGACCTACCGAAGCAGCCAGACGCACAACGCTCGGCTGGCCGAACTGAGGCGTCGGCCCGAACTCGCCTTGGAACGCCTGAGCCGTTCGCGGCCTTCGGCCAAGAACCTCGTGCGCCTGATACGAGCCCTCGCGCCGAGTTCGGGTAGCAGATCGAGTCGGTGAAGTTGTTTGGCATTCGACGCCAGGCAGCGCGCCCTGTCACGCAACGAAGGACACTTCACACCCGGCCAGCGATCCACGTTGCGAGCGCGTCAATCACGCGGAGGGCTGCATGGCAAGGTCTTTCGCTGAGCTCAAGAACACGCCTTGCCTGCCCGCTGACCTCTGAGTGATGGACCCGCCTGGTCGGCTTCATGTCGCGCGGAGTGGGTGCCGCCAGGCCCCGCGACTCTGGATTCCGCATCGATGGGGCGGTGGAGACGTTCCAACATCAAGGCCACCACGCGCTCGTGAATGAGGGTTCGCTGTTTCCTGCCGAAGTGCTTGAAGGAGTCAGAACTCTGCGCGCCTTCTCGCCGTGTGGCTGCGCCCCATAGGCGGGCCATCCAGAACCAGCGGGATTCCTGGCTTTTCCTTCCGGTGCTCTCAACCGCCCACCGCCCAGGATCGGCCTCAAGAACGCAAACGCTGAAGAGGGCGATGAACTCTACTTTGAGGCGCTTCTGAAGCGATCTTCGCCCCCCGAATTCCTGCAGCGCTGCGACTTGGCCCTCTAGAACCGAAAGCGCCGCACAGGATAGCTGGAACCCCGGACCAGCAACTCCAGGGAGACGCTTCTTGGAGACAGCGGTCAGAAACCCTCTTAGACGACGCAATGCCCTTCGGGCTCCCAGCAGGTCATCTTTCTGCACGACCTCGAACTGGTCCGCGTGGGCGTCACGGACAATCGACAGCAGCGCAACCAGTTCGCCGCGCTGCTCCGCTGGGAAGAACTCGAAGAAGGCGTCGATCTCTGGAACTTCCGCGAGCCATCTGGGAAGCCGCGGTTTGTTGCCCGTGCCCGGAGATGGCGGGCGCTCCATCGAAGCCTCCAGTGTTCGCCAGAAGAACGTTTGGGTCGGATTATCTGAATTCGTTCCAGACAGGCCGCTCCCGAGCGCGTAATTTCGATTGTGGTCCTATCTAGACACCGCTAGCAAGAGAAAGGAACCCTGTGGCGAAGCCAGAACGACCAGAACTGAATCGACTGCTCGTCCACCCGGAAGAAGCAGCTGTCCTTCTTGGGATCCGGCGAACGCGCCTGTACCGGATGCTCGGAGAAGGTGCGCTCCCGTGTGTGATGGTGGACGGACAAAAGCGCGTTCCCGTAGAGGCATTGCGAGCGTGGATCAAGAGCCAGACGATCCACACGGAATCAACGGCGAAGCGATAGACGGTGGAGCGCGTTCCGTCAAGCGGACCGAAGGAGATCAGGATGAGCGTAGAACCGTCCAATGAGAAGCCCGCAGCGCGTCAGTGCCGGGTGCTCGCGGGCCAGGACTGATCGCGCATGACCGACGCGCCGCGACTCGCTCGTGTTGAGGCAGAGGAAGCTCTCGCGCAGGCGCTGGCGGCGTGCTTGCTGGCGGAGCTGCGCGCGGTGACTGGACGCCAAGAAGGCCGCCCAGGGCTCCGTGCCGCGCGCCGTGAGCGGTCCTTCGGGGCGGTGCCGCCACCATGCGCGGCCGAGCAGGGGGCGCGATGACCACGACGGTTCACGAGACTGGGCACCCCGTCGTGGCGAACGCCATGACCGATCTTGAATCGGCGACTACGGCATGTCCCCAATCCTCTGATCCCACAGATATCGCCCCGGCGATCATGACAGCGGCTCCCGCGCTGTCGGCGCGCCTCCTGACCTTGCCGACCTCCAATCGAACCGTCTCCACAACGGCGCAGCCCGCGCATTCCCCGTTCAGCCTCGTCTGGTGTTCACGCGGCAAGCTGGGGTTTTCAACTGCGTGGCGGGGTGACGCGCCGCTCAAGTGGACGTGCGACTCAGGCGGTGTGCCGAACGTCGGCTGTGGCCGGAGGGCGTCATGAGCGCGGACATGGCCGGCGATGCGGCTGACCTCTGGGGGCGCGGCTTCAGTCTGATCCCGGTTCATCGGGCCGAGCACGGGCACTGCTCCTGCGGAGATCCGAGGTGTAGTTCTCCCGGCAAACACCCGGAGGTGAAGTGGGAACGCTACCAGAAAACGCCGGCGACCGCTGATCAGGTGTTCAAGTGGTTCGGCAACGGCACGCCGCGAAACGTCGGGATCGTCACGGGCGCCGTGTCCGGTGTCGTCGTGGTCGATTCCGACAACGAAGCGGCGGAAGCGTGGGCCGCGGCGAACCTGCCCGCCACGCCCATGCAGGTCAAGACCAAAAGGGGGCGACATCGCTACTTCAAGCACCCCAACGTGCCGGTCCGCAATCGCGCGCGGATTGATACCGGCGATCCCGCCGTGCTGATCGACGTGAGAGGCGATGGCGGATTCGTGGTCGGGCCAGGCTCGCAACACGCCAGCGGCATCACGTATCAGCGACTCGGCCCCTGGCCTCCGATTGACACGCTGCCCGTGTTCGACCGGACCTGGTTGGAGACGGGACCGCCGAAGCCCCTTACAAGCCCCGCACAGGCCCCTTCCTGCACGTTAAAGGCGGGCGAGCGCAATGAAGCCCTGACCCGCTGGGCGGGCAAACTGCGGCACATCGGCCTCGACTTCGAGGAGATGGACGCAACACTGCAAGCCGTCAACCTCCGGCGCTGTGGCGACTCTCCACTCCCCGCCTGCGAAGTCTCCACCATCGCGCAGAGCATCGGGCGGAAGCCGGCCGGCGACAGCACAGACGAGCCCGCGGCACTCCCAGCCCTGATCAGTGACCTCGACATGCTGGCGCTTCCGCCACTCCAGGCACTCGTCGCGGGTTGGATGACGCTCGGTTCGCTCGTGGCCGTCTATGGCCCTCCCGAATCCGGCAAGTCGCTGCTCCTGCTTCTGCTCGCGTTCTGCGTCGCCAACGGACTCGACTGGCTCGGGCTGGCCGTGGCAACCACAGGCCCAGTGGTCTACGCCTCATCAGAGGGACTCGGCGGGATGCCCGCGCGGACACGGGCCGTCAAGACCGCCCTCGACCTGTCCTTGGACCGTGCGAGCGGCGTCTGGACCTTGCCGGCTGCGGTGGACCTGCTCGACACGACCGCTGTCGGCCGGTTCGTAGATGCGGTGCGAACGCTCTCCCCCGTCCTGATCATCCTCGACACACTGGCCAGGTGCCTGTCCGGTGGCGACGAGAACTCCGCGGGCGACATGGGGAGGGCCATCCGCTCCTGCGACTGGATTCGGCGTGAGACCGGCGCAACCGTCATCCTGGCACACCACACCCGCGCGGATGGGGAACGCGAGCGGGGATCATCGTCCCTCCGCGGCGCGTGCGACACCATGATCGAAAATAAGGTGAACCACGGCGAGATCGTCGTGAGCGTCACGAAACAGAAGGACATGGAACGCCCCGCCCGGCTGACCGTGCGGGTCGTCCCCGTCGAAGGCACCGCCTCCGTCACGGTGCGATTGGCTCACACCTTGCTGCGCACGGGCGAACTGTCCGAGCAGCAGAGGCGGGCGCTCCATGCTCTTCGCGAGGGCTTCGGCTCCGAGGGCGCCACGATCAAGGAATGGGAAACCGTGTCCAAAGTGCCGAGGGCCACGCTCTATCCGGCGTCGCGAAAACTGCTCAAGCGGGGCCTCGTGCGACAGGAGAAGAAGCGGTGGATGGCGTTGTGAAAACACTGAGCAAAAGAGGCGAGTCGAAAATCTCTCAGGCCGTTCGGCTGAGCCTTCTTGCGCAGTTGGGAAGAATGGACGCAAATTCCCGCCCGTATTCCCGCCTGACATTCTCGTGAGTCTCGTGGGTTCTCATGAGCATTCTCATGGAAACACTAAGCAGAATACGCAAGTCGAGAAATTCCCATTCTCAGCCGCTTGCTCATTCTTGCCAGTCTCTCTCTCTAGAAGAGACGGCAGGCAAGAAGAACGGACTGGACACGCAGGAATGCCCTTGCTGTGGTCAACGGTTCCGAGCTGTGCGACTGGGGCAACGGCACTGCCGGCCGTCGTGCCGACTGGCAGCGGATGCGCGGCGACAACCGGGATTGTTCGACAACGCAATGGAAGGCTAACATGTTGAGGCAGAACGAACGCCCACGAGCACGCAAGGGCTGGCCGAGGTGGTTGGAGTTCTCGTCCGGGGCCTTCCGTACGATTGCTGGCCGGGTGCGCCCCATTCGATCATGGCGACCGTGACCATGCCGCGCGGTGAGTGGGCGACCGCGCCTGAGAAGACGACGGAGGCGACCGACTTGACAATGTATAAACGTAGTTCTACAGTCATACTTGGCGCCTATGCCCAAAGAACTCACTGCGTTTCGCATCGCTCCGGAAGTGATGGCGGCCCTCCGCGGGATCAAAGCGCACGAAGGTCTGCCCATTGCGGTCCAGGTCGATTTCGCCTTGCGGGATTGGCTGCAGAAGAAGGGCGTCGTCAAGCCAGAACGGAAGCGGGCGACAACCCGCAAGCGGCTGGGGCAGTAGGACACACGTCGGCGGAGGGCGGAACGACGGCTGGGAATCGGACATCCGACGTGATGAGCGAGAACAGGGCCGGCGTCTACCCCCTGAAGCCCGCGGTGGCCGTCGAGGGGTAGCCGAACGGGTCGGCGCTGGTGGAAGCGATGATGGCGGCCGGCCTGGAGGCCGGGGCCACGATCCAATCGGCGGGGTGCGCTTCGCGGACGGGGATGGGCGGTGGTTGCACTGAAGCTGAGGGGGCTGCGGAGATGATGGCAGCGGTCTACGCGCGCAAGTCCACGGATCAGTCCGACATGTCCGCCGCGGCGAAGTCTGTGAGCCGTCAGATGGAACAGGCGAAGGCGTACGCCGCGCGCAATGGCTGGGCCGTGAGTGAGGCGCACGTCTACGTCGATGACGGGATCAGCGGGGCAGAGTTCGCGGCGCGCCCCGGCTTCGTGCGGCTGATGAACGCGCTGAAGCCTCGCCCCGGGTTCGGCGTCCTAATCATGTCGGAGGAGTCTCGACTCGGGCGCGAGCAGATCGAGACAAGCTACGCGCTGAAGCAGATCCTCCAGGCGGGCGTCCGGGTCTTCTACTACCTGGAGGATCGGGAGCGGACTCTGGGCAGTCCGACCGATAAGCTCCTGCTCAGTGTGACGGCGTTCGCCGACGAACTGGAGCGCGAGAAGGCGCGACAGCGCACGTACGATGCGGTGAGCCGGCTGGCGCGAGCCGGGCACGTGGCAGGCGGGAAGTGCTTTGGATACGACAACGTGCCGATCGTCGGTCCGGATGGCCAGCGGTCGCACGTGGAGCGCCGAATCAACGAAGCCGAGGCGGCGGTTGTGCGGCGGATCTTCGAGTTGATGATCGCCGGCAACGGCCAGTCCCGGATCGCGAAGATCCTGAACGCCGAAGGGGCTGTGGCTCCCCGTTCGCAACAGGGGCGGCCGCGGGCGTGGGCACCGTCCAGCGTTCACGAAGTGCTGTTCCGCAGTCTCTACCGGGGCGAGGTCGTGTGGAACCGAACGCGGAAGCGGGACACCTGGGGGCGGCATCGGTCGGCACCGCGGCCCGAGGCGGAGTGGATGCGTCGGCTGGCGCCGGACCTTCGAATCGTCTCGGATGAACTCTGGCAGGCCGCCCACGGGCGCTTGGACGCGAAGCGCGGCCGCTACCTGCACGCGACGAATGGCCAGCGGTGGGGCAGGCCGAAGGACAACGACTCGAAGTACCTGCTTCCGGGTTTTGCCCGGTGCGATGTCTGCGGAGGCGGCCTGCACGTTCGGAGTCGGAGTCACGGCCAGCGGCGAGCGTACTTCTACGCCTGCACGTCCTACCACCAGCGGGGGCCGTCAGTTTGCGCGAATGGGACCGAGGGCCGGATGGACGTGATTGACCGCGCGGTGCTTCAGACGATTGCGGGAGACCTGTTGACGCCGGCCGCCATCACCCGCGCGGTCGGTTTGGTGTGCGAAGCGTACTCGGCCCCTCAGCAGGGCGATGAGATCGCGCGGTTGCGGGCTGAGGCCACGACATTGGAGGGACAATCCGACCGGCTGGCCGACGCGATTGCGACGGGGGGCAGCGTGCCTATCTTGCTCGGGAAGCTCGAGGCGAAGCAGGTTCGGCTCAACGCGGTCCGGGCGGAACTGCTGGAATTGCAGGGGCGCCAGTCGGCGCGCGTGGATCTTGAGGCGCTTGAACTGGATCTCCGGGGGCGATTGGCCGACTGGCGACGTGTCTTGTTGACCAGCGTGCCCGAGGCGCGGAACCTGTTGCGAAAATTGCTCGACGGGCCGATCCGTTTCACGCCGAAGACGGTGTCAGGCCGAGACGGCTACGAATTTCGAGGAAAACTGGCGATTGGGCCGATCGTCGCCGGGTTGGCAGACCTACCAATGAGGCTGGCGTCCCCAACGGGATTCGAACCCGTGTTTTGGCCTTGAAAGGGCCACGTCCTGGGCCTCTGGACGATGGGGACGCACGACAAGAACTATTGACTATAGCACACTGGCCTGACCGGTTCGTGCGCCCGTGGCCGGATGGTGGAGCCGCGGGCGGCTACCGACAGCCGGACCAGTTGGGCCGAGAGCGACCACGCCGGCGCCCGACAGCACAAGGCCGCTGCGGAGAGTTCTCAGTAGAGGAACATCGGCTTGCCGAGCATGTCGCGCACGCGTGGACGGTAGTTCTGCGAGTCGTAGAGCGCCGTCACGTCCACGCGCTTCTTGCCCGCCGCCACCATGTCGAGCGGCACCGTCGTGTAGATCCCCTGCTGCAACGACACCATCCGCCCCGTGTGCCCCATCGCCACCTGGTCGCACGCCAGCGACCCGAACGACACCGCCACCATCCGGTCGAGCGAGTCGGGCGCACCGGACCGCATGATGTAGGCGAGCTGCTCGTACATGATGTTGATGCCGCTCCGCTTCTTGACCTCCTGCGCCAGCATGTAGCCGACGCCGCCCAGCTTCTTGTGGCCGTACGCGTCGGCCTCGCCCGACTCGACGACGGCACCGCCCTTCGGGTGCGCCCCTTCCGAGATCGTCACCAGGGCGTAGTTCGACGGGTTGCGGCCCCGGTCCTCCACCAGGAGCTTGATGACGCGCTCCATGTCGAACGGCACCTCCGAGATGAGGGCGCGATCGACGTCGGACAGGTACGCGGCGAACATCGACGTCTCGCCCGAGTTGCGCCCGAACAGCTCGATGACACCGATCCGCTCGTGCGACCCGACCGAGGTGCGGAAGTTGGTGATCGCGTCCACCGACCGCGTCACCGCGGTGGAGAAGCCGATGCAGTAGTCGGTCCCGAACACGTCGTTGTCCATCGTCTTCGGGATGGCGACGACACCGAAGTCCTCCTGGTGGAGGCGGCTGGCGAAGCTGAGCGTGTCATCTCCGCCGATCGGGATGAGCGCCTCGAGCCCGAGGTGATCGAGCACGCGGAGCACGTGGCGCGTGCAGTCCACCTTGCCGTCGGGGCGGACGACGCGGTCCTCCTGGCGGACGAACGCGGGCACGTCGTCCGGCTTCATGTTGCTCGGGTTCGTCCGCGATGGGTGCAGGATGGTGCCGCCGGTGCGGTCGAAGGTGCGCACGCGGTCGGATGGCAGCGCCATCGTCCAGGTGTCGAGCGAGGCCGGGACGTCCGGGTCAATCTGGAGGAGGCCCAACCAGCCGCGCCGCAGGCCGAGCACGTCGATGTCGTGGTTTCGGGCCCGCATCGCCACCGCCTTGATGGCCACGTTGAGCCCGGGTACGTCGCCGCCGCCCGTGAGGATGCCGATGCGTCGCGTCGCCATGGCGTGTCTCCGTTGTGAGGGAAGGCCCAATCCGATGATAGCAGACCGGGCACCGACTGCACGACGCCTCAGCTGGCCAGGCGCCCCACTTGCCGCCGATGGCCGCGAGCCATGCCTGGATGGTCTCGCCTCCGTCTGGCGCGGGGGAATTCCCGCGAACCGCCAAGCGCGCGCGTCCGGAATCATAGCAGGATCCCGGCGGCCGCCGGACGGCAGTCGGGCTGTCTGTGTTACGATTCCAAGTCAGACTGAGCGCGCCGGGACGAGGCGCGCCCGCGGTTCCCTTCCGACCGGGCCGGTAGCTCAGTGGTAGAGCATCGCACTTTTAATGCGGTGGTCGTGGGTTCGATCCCCACCCGGCTCACCAGATAAGAAGTCGGAACTGACGCTGTGAGTCGGAACTGACGCGGCCAGTCGGAGCTGGCGCCGTCAGTCGAAACCGCGCCGGCAGTCTGGCTGCGCGCCACCCTTGGAGCGCCGGTCCGGCGGACGATCGCCGCACCAGGCGAATCGCGCTGAAACCGAGCGCGCGAGCAGGCGATGTCCTGCGGTCGCTCTTGAGATCGACCTCACGTCGCGTGTAGGAGTATCCAAGGCTTGGCGACGACCGCGGGTGGGATGTTCGACGCCAATTTGGTGGTCGCATCCACTCTACTTGAGTGCTGCCGCTGAATCCGCCCTCAATCTCCGGTGTGCGCCCAGTTCCCTCGCGACCAACCGACCGGCCTCGAGTGCGGTTTCGGTTTCGTAGTAGCCGTCGCCGATGGTCTTGGTGCCGATGCGCTGGTAGGCCTGCGCGAGACTGGTCGCATCGCGAATATCGGGCATGTCGGCGATCTCCAACGCGTGCCGGAGTTCGTGGCCGAGTACCGTGAGTGGTTCTGCTTCCCTGAGGATCACAGGCGAAAACGGGCGGGGAGAAGACGGCGGACGATGGGGGCTGACGGCGGTCTACGGCCGGCTGTCCGAGGGGGCTGTCACCGTCAGCTGGCCTGCGGAAGCGGCGTGGACGACGAAGCGGGCAGGGCCGACGCAGATCTCGTCGCCGTGGACGAGCGGGGACACGGCGTCGATGCGTGCGCCGTTCACGAACGTGCCGTTCCGGCTCCCATGCCGCCGGCCGCGATGGCGGAGAGGACAAAACGGATTCTGTCTCCGGGTGCGCCGCCAACGAGGCGGTTCGGATTCGTCCTGAATCGCGGACGCAGGCACCGTCACCGGGCATGTCGCCCGCCCCCCTTGCGCAATGCGCTTCATCCACGGTGTGAAGAACTGCTATTCTCTGTCTGATGTCGCCAACCGTTCTGAGGATCGAGCGGTACCGGTTCTTCTTCTTCAGCAACGAAGGCGACGAGCCGCCGCACGTCCACGTGCAGGATGGCAGGAATCTGGCGAAATTCTGGCTGGAGCCAATCGAGTTGGTGCGGTCCACGGGTTTCGCCGCCCATGAGCTGACGCGAATCCGCACGCTGGTCGCCGAGTACCGCGGCACCTTACTGGAGGCGTGGAATGAGTTCTTCCGGTCCTGAACCGCGCCCGTTGGCGCGGGGGGTCAAGGTCACAAACGACGAACTCTGGGTGGAACTCGCCGACGGCCGGCGCGTGATCGTGCCGCTGGTGTGGTTCCCGCGCCTGGCCGAGGCCACGCCAGAAGCGCGGGCGCACTGGGAACTCCTGGGCGACGGTGACGGGATTCACTGGCCCGATGCCGACGAGGACTTGAGCGTCTCGGGTCTCCTGGCCGGGACTCGGAGCGCTGGCCTCAAGCCGCGAGCAGCGTAGGCCTGGCGACACCCGCGATCGTCTCGGTGTCGCTGTTCGAGCGCGTCGTCTGCGCCGCGCTCTAAACCACGTGGAACTCTGGCTTCTCCGTGGTCAGTCAGGAGTGTCGCCTCCTGGTTGACGGGCGTCTCGAATCGTGGGACCACACCCACTATATTGACAATTCTGGCCGCGTCGATTTCGACTTCGTGGAATACCTGAGCAAGTCAGGTTAATCATTGGAATCGAGGACCGAGGGGTCGGTGGTTCGAATCCACTCGCCCCGGCCAACTTACCGCAATAGAATTCAGCACTTACGAGAAACGGCCCGGCGAAGCACCGCCGGGCCGTTTCTTTTGGTGGTGCCAATAATAGTGCAGCGTCCGGCGGTATCGCTGCCCTCAGGGACCGCCCGCGTCGTGTCGAATGTTGATCTCGACCTTGAGCCGGAGCCCAAGCGGCGGTACGTCTTCAGAGTCGAACCGATAGGCGAAGGTCACGCGGCCCTCGGTCTGCTTCCATTTGGGCGTGTCGAGCCACGGAACGAGAACGCCGCGCAGGGCCCCTCGAAGCGAGACTGCCAGAGGTCGTACCCGATGACGATGCTCCGAGGTTCAGCGAGTGTCGAGTCAGTATCGGTCAGTGCGCGGCCCGACAGGGGAGCCTCGCGTAGCACGCCACACCACGCGATCGGCGCGACCGAGACGCGGGCGCCTCAGCGCCTGGGTTTGGAGTATGGCAAGTTGATGCCGGAGGGCGAGCATCTTCGCCTCGAGCTCGAGACGCGACCGAACGGAAGACCGGAGCGTCGGCTCGAGGGCGACGAGCAGCGAGGTCATGCTGCGGCGGACGGTATCAGCCTCGGCCTGCCACGGCAACGACCACAACAGGTACCGAATGTCTGGCAGGGACAGGGCGCCCGCGACGCGAGAGGCAGTTTGCACGTCTTGCCGAATCCGGCGACAATACGCAGCAACGACTACGCCGACCGAGGCTCGAGCAGGCCGACGCGTGCGAGGATTTGACGGGTGAGCTGACCCCGGGGGAGCAGACATGGCAGTCGATATTCCGCTACACATCCTGTTTATCGAGGATGTGTCGTCGGACGCGGAACTGGCCGCGCGAGAGCTGCACAAGAGCGGCCTGGAGTTCTCTTGGGCCAGGGTTGATTCGGGGCCGGCCCTGCTGGACGCGTTGAAGACGCACGGCCCCGATCTGATCATCTCCGACTACACGATGCCGGATTTCAACGGCCTGGAGGCACTGTCTCTCTCGATCGCCCATGACCCCGAACTCCCGTTCATTGTGCTGACCGGAGCGCTGAACGAAGAAACGGCTGTCGAGTGTCTCAAGGCCGGCGCCTGGGACTACGTGCTGAAGGAGCATCGCACCCGACTGCCCTACGCCGTCCGCGAAGCGCTCAGCCGAAGACGGGCGATGATGGACGCGTCCAGGGCACATGAAGCCCTGCAGGAGAGCGAGCGACGCTACCGCACGCTGGCGAACTCCGGGCGGGCGCTCATCTGGACCTCCGGCCCCGACAGGAAGCGCGACTACGTCAATCAGTCGTGGCTCGATTTCACGGGCCGCACCCTCGAACAGGAACTGGGTGATGGATGGGCTCACGGGGTCCATCCGGACGACCTGACCACATGGCTCGAGGCCTGCACGACCGCGTTCGAAAAGCGTCAACCGTTCAGCATGGTCTACCGCCTGCGGCGTCACGACGGAAAGTACCGATCGGTCCAGGACGATGGCACACCACGCTACGACACCCGTGGGAACTTCCTGGGCTACATCGGCCACTGTCTGGACATCACCGAGCGCTTAAGGGCGGAGCAGGAACGGATCAGGTTCGAGGTCGCGTTCGCGCAGGCGCAGAAGATGGAGGCTGTCGGGCGGCTCGCCGGTGGCGTCTCGCACGACTTCAACAACCTGCTGACGGGCATCCTGGGGTACTGCTATCTGCTGCTGGCCTCGATGCCACCCGAGTCGCCCTACCGGGACGACATCATCCGGATCCAGTCGGTCGCGGAACGGGCATCCACGCTCACGCGACAATTGCTCGCGTTCAGCCGGAAACAGGCGATGAACCCGATCCTGCTGAACCTGACGACACTGGTGTCCGACCTGCGGAAGCCGTTGCGCACCATGATGCGCGAGAACATCGAGATCGTGTGGAACCTCGCATCCGGTCTCGACGACATCTCCGCCGATCCCGGCCAGATCGAGCAGGCGGTTTACAACCTGGTGAGCAACGCCGCCGACGCGATGTCGGATGGAGGACAGCTCACCATCCGCACGGCCCAGGTGACGCTCGACGAGGATTTCGTGGCCGCCCAACCCGGCGCCCGCACGGGGCGTCATGTTGCGCTCTCGATTACAGACACAGGCCGGGGAATCGAGCCTCAGTTGCTGCCGCTGGTGTTCGAACCGTTCTTCACGACGAAGGGTCCGGGAGAAGGGACGGGGCTTGGGCTGGCCGCTGTCTATGGCATCGTCAAGCAGTGCCGTGGCTATGTCGCAGCCCAGAGCGACGTGGGCCGAGGCTCGTCCTTCATCCTGTACTTCCCGGTGTCGGGCGGCACGCTCGCGTCGCCAGCGCCTGCACAGGCGTTCTCAACTGCTGACGCCCGAGCTGCTGAGACGATTCTCCTCGTCGAAGATGATGAGGGGCTTCGCGTCCTGCTTCGGCGCGTGCTGGAAGGGCAGGGGTACCGCGTGCTCGAGGCTGTCGACGGCCTCGACGCCACCACGCGATGGCTGGACGACGCCGTTCGGATCGACCTGCTCCTCACCGACATCGTCATGCCGGGCCGAAATGGGGCGGACGTCGCACGCCTGTTTCGGGAATCCAACCCCGCACTCCGCGTCGTGTTCGTGTCCGGCTACGTGGATTCGACCATCTTCAAGGGCGTGGTGGTGGACGAGCACACGGCGATCATCCAGAAGCCGTATCTTCCGAGTGTGCTGGTCCGCCAGATCCGGCACATGCTAGGTCGTCGGGAAGCGGGACCCCAGCCCCGTTCGTAGCGGATGAGGCGTGCCGGCCCAGCGTGGGATCGAACGGCCCTGCGGGCTGAGGTGCAGGTGTATCGGACGACTCGGCTTCAACAGCCGGTCGTCGAGCCACCAACGTCCAGTGCAGGTGGACGACGCTGAGCAGGGCATTGACCGCCTCGGGATCGAACTGGGTGTCGCGGCAACGTTGGATTTCGAAGATGGCCTCGGCCGGTGTGCGTGCCTCGCGGTGCACACGATGGTGGGTCATGGCGTCGATGGCGTCCGCCAGGGCGATGATGCGGGCGCCCTGTGGGATCTCCTCGCCACGCAGGGCCCAGGGGTAGCCCGTGCCGTCCATGTGCTCGAAGATGGCCCGCACGATGACTGCGGCTGGTGCCAGGAACGCGATGCGACCGAGGATTTCGCTGACGAGGCGTGGCTGCTGCCGCACAATTTCGATCTCCTCGTCGGAGAGCTGGGCCGGCTTGCACAGGATCGTCGCGGGCAGGGCCACCCGGCCGAGGTCGTGGAGCAGTGCCGCCCGCTGGATGTCGGCGAGTTCCGGGCTGCGGATCCCCAGGTGCACGGCCATGTTCGTCGCGATGGCCGCCACGCGCCGCGAATGTTCGACCACCGCGTGGTCGGGCATGATTCCATCGATCAGGCGGTCGAGGTCGGCATCCGACACCACCGGTGTCGCGGCAAAGAACGATTCGATCTGTGCCAGGTGTTCGTGGACTTCGCGCTGCAGACTCTCGAGCCGCTGTCGGGAGTGTTCGGCATCGCGATGCCAGCGCACGCCC